>ENA-UPXC01000194-UPXC01000194.1-human-gut-metagenome-genome-assembly--contig:-NODE-194-length-99319-cov-14.065829_pt1 | contig 99319 bp, 89 predicted proteins | sample MGYA00250047_ERZ773371 | MGnify/ENA primary metagenome ERZ773371 (study PRJEB29103, sample SAMN06111975) | human gut metagenome | biome: human gut; feature: ankylosing spondylitis patient; material... | reverse complement strand
TTTCAAGCAGAAGACGGCATACGAGATTGTTGACTGTGACTGGAGTTCAGACGTGTGCTCTTCCGATCTAATTTATTCAAAATATTCAAAAAGATATCTTGAATATTTTGAATAAATTCATATTCATATCCTAACGGGGATGGACTTTTTTTAACAACTATGGGGTCTGAATATTTACTGGAGTCATATCTGTAATTTTCTGGCTTGGAAGAAAACTTATCTACTAAATCGAATAGCTTCATTTCGCATACAGAATCAAAAGGTGACAAGTCTGGTTTATAGAAGAGGATGTGATTGATGATTTTTGAGATAGTATTATCATTTTCATAAATATTATAGAGGAACTCTTTTACGGTAATTTCATCAGACACTTCTGCTTTAGTATCATTCATCAAGTCGGATGATAGTGCTTGAACCATATATACATCTTCATATATAAGCGCATTTTCACGCTGTAAACTATTTAAAGCAGAATTTGTAATTTCACGAAGCTTATCATGTAGTATCCTCATATATTGTTGCATATGAGAGTTACATTTGCTAACATTTATATCAACATTGTCATCTTGATTGAGTTTATTGATGATATCAGAATATATCATATTAGGATTGAATATGAGTTCATAAGAAAAACCGTATACAAAGTGATAAATCTGGTTATATGTGATGGGTTTTGAATAAGGATAGGAAAGTAATGCGGGGGCAATGAGTGGCAAGTATTTCATGTTGTGTGCGCCACCGTTATTTATTCGTCCGTCCATATGTTCTGGATGTTCGATGATTTCTGTCACCTTTATTTTCTTGGAAGTGGAATTAATACTTTCCCATTTCACATATTTATTAACATATTTACGGATTGTTTTGTTTCCATCTTTTTTGCTCCAATCATAATCGGGGAGAAGCGTTCTAAATAATTTTGCTTGGGTAGAAAATTCATCACCTATAGTGATAAGAGTAAGATTTTTTTCGATTGTATTCAGAATTTCAGTAACATCCATAATAGAGTTCACCTCATCAGCACTCAGTGCGTTTCCGTTTTGTGGATGATTTGAAAACATATACAATTAATTTTAGTAATAATATAGGGTTTCAATATTTCCACAAAATCCCTGGCAGGAAAAAACACAATTTACGGATGCTTATAGATACGAATAGAATGATGACAGGCGTTAGCATGTCATCATGATAGACGTAGCTGTAAGCAGAAGTAATTTGTGATTTTTGACTGCAACGTGAGGGGGTGCAGGGGGGCATCACTATGGATGCCCCTCCTGCGGCGCAAAGGGGGATGTAGGGGGAAAGCTGGTAGCCATTAGGCGGACAGCTCGCCCCCCCTACGAATATGACAAATCAAAGTATCTGTATTTTAACTGCCCCAACACATATATAGTTACTCGCCCAATCAGCATTTCAACTCGCATTAGAATAGATATTGATTATCCATAAGGCTTGTTCATTTTGAAGTTGGCAGTTGCCAATAGACTTGGATATTGACATATGAAAATAGCATAGGGTATACTATAGCTATTGGGATAACGCTTTCTTCTATTATACAACAACGATAGACGATATTCCATGAAATTTGTTATGTTTCTCAGTATAAGGCGTTGTTATTTATATTGAATAAAAGTTGCAAATTTTGTGCTTTTTCGCGACGCTCGCACCTCCATCTTCGACAAGAAGGCTGGTATCGCGCTGACCGACACCTTCGTAAAGGTTGTTTCCTGGTACGACAACGAGTGGGGCTACTCCAACAAGCTGCTGATGCTCATCGAGCACATGGCTGAGGTTGACAACAAGTAAGTCACTCCGAAAACACAGAAAATCTCTCTTTCTACCCGAAAGAGCGATTTTTTTATGCTTTCCATTCGAGATTGTACGATAAAAGCTGCCGCAGCCTTTTTTTGCCCCGCGCGAGATGACGGCATACTGCAGAGGGGGAAATGCCCCACCGCGCCGCGATTTCTTTTTGCGGCAGCCCCTCGATATAATGCAGCCGCAGCACATCATATTGCCGCTGCGTGAGCGTTTCGCGCATTGCACGGAAAAATGCGGCGCGGAACGCGGCGCGCCATGCGCTGTTGTCTCCGCTTAAGTCCTGTAAATACTGCTGCATAGCTGCGTGGTCAGCCATACGATCAGTCAGCATGCGCGGGTATGCTCCTCGTGATAGTGGTCGAGATAGTAGCCGGTGTTCCGTGCTTCATTGATGAGGACATGGAGCATCCCGATGCGGTGCTTGAGACGGCGGCGCAGCTCAAGCTGGCGGGTGTGTGAAAGCTGATGCTTGAGCTGCATGAGCCGCAGTTCCAAAACCGCGGCATTGCGGCGGTATTCCTGCGCCATAACACTCATTTCTTTGAATTGCTGTGCCATAAAATCTTCTCCTCTCAAAACACGAATCGTGTGTATTGTGTGAATTTATTTTGTGATTCCCATAATACAACACGAAATGTGTAATGTCAAGAAAAATAAAACACAATTAGCAGGTTGACTTTACACATATAGTGTGATATAATAGCGGCGAAAAAGGAGGATGCAGTGATGTTGGGTGAACGGATCAAACGGCTGCGCACGGGTGCGCGTATGACACAGGGCGAACTCGCCAAGCGGTTGGAAGTTTCGGCCAGTGCGGTCGGGATGTATGAACAGGGCAGGCGGGAGCCGCCGTATGAAGTGCTGCTCAAAATCGGGGAGCTGTTTGGCGTGAGCGCGGACTGGCTGCTTGCACGTGAGGAAACCGCTCCGGTACAGAGCGATGATTTAAGCGACATGCTGCGTGCATTCCATCAGCAGCTCCGTCAGCAGGAGGGGCTGATGTTTCACGGACGTCCACTGAGCAGTGCGGATGTGGAAAAGATTATGCGCGCCATGCGCCTTGGCGCGGAACTGACCCTGCGGGAAGAGGAGAATTGCGATGACTCGTGCGGAACATGAAGCGCGCCGTTTGCTTGAGCAGTATGGAGAGCACGACCCCGAGGCGCTGGCAGAGCGCATGGGCGTGCGCATCCTCCTGTGCGATCTGCCCGAGAGCATCGAGGGATTTTATCACTGTTTTCACGGACATCCCATCATTTATTTAGCTGACCGTCTGCCGCCTTGCCGCCGTCGTGCCGTGTGCGGACATGAGCTTGGGCATGCGGTTCTGCATGGCGATATCAATTCTCTGCTGCTGGAGGAAGGCGATGAACGGATGGAGCGCGAAGCAGATCTGTTTGCCGCAGTGCTGCTGCTCAGCGAGGGGCATGAGGACTGCTGCGATGTGCAAAGTATGGTGCGTGAAACCGGCTTGCCCGAGCAAACGGTCCGCCGGGTGTATGATTTGCTGTGATTTTGGAGCAGGGTGTGTCTTGCCGGGGCGGGGGATGCTGCTGCATTGGCAACCGCGTCGCCGCGTGAACGACAAATATGTGCATTTTCCCATCTTGATAGCGTAGCATTTAGGGTACAACAATGCGTGAGTCTATGCCGCAGAAGAGAAGGGGGGTAAAAGAGGGAGGGGGAATCTGGGTCCCCTTGCCCTCTTTTGGTGGTACATACCTGCTCGTAGAAAATCGCTGTCAGAATTACATAAAAAAAATAGACCATACAAAGTATGGTCTGTCAATGGCAGCCGAAGAAGGATTCGAACCCTCACAAACAGAGTCAGAGTCTGTCGTGCTACCTTTACACAATTCGGCTATTTGTTAAGTTTTGCTGTCGTTTTGATGACTCATCGCTGACGACTTGTTTAGTATATATCAGAATCCGGGATTCGTCAACCCTTTTTTCGAAAAAAATTAAAAATTTTTTCGGAAGGGGACAACCGTCGCTTTTACGGCGGCCGTCCCTCGCGTTCGAGAGCCTCCCGCAGCTTTTCGAGCGCACGCTTTTCAATGCGCGAAACATAGCTGCGCGAAATACCCAGCCGTGCGGCAATCTCACGCTGCGGCAGGGGAGATGCCAGACCGATGCCGTACCGCAGGCGGATGATCTCGCGTTCCCGCGGAGAGAGACAGCCTGCCAGCGCGCGGTGCATGGCATGGTATCGGTCCTGCTCTTCAACGGCAGAAAGACCGCTGTCCTCGCAGCAGATGATATCCTGCAGGGCAAGCGCATTGCCGTCGCCGTCCGATTCGAGCGTGTCCGAGAGCGAAAGCTCGCCCGCACTCTTGCGCTTCTGCCGGAAATACATCAGCAGCTCGTTCTGGATACATTTGGAGGCGTATGTCGCCAAGCGGATATTTTTATCCGCCTTAAAGGTGTTCACGGCTTTAATCAGCCCTATCGTGCCGATGGACAGCAGATCGTCCTGCTCCGTACTTACGGCGTAATACTTTTTCACAATATGTGCTACCAGTCTGAGATTGTGCTCGATCAGCTTTTCCCGTGCCTCGGCGTCCCCGTCCTGCTGCATGCGGCGCAGCAGAACCGCCTCCTCATCGGGCGTGAGCGGCTTGGGAAACGACCCGTCCGCGCCCTGTACACGCAGCACAAAGAAGAAAAATGCGCCGCCGAGCGCAAATAAAGCAGGGAAAAGCATGGTCAGCACCTCGTTTCGATAAGATACTGCTATTTTATGCTGCGAATAGCTTGAGTAGCACAAATAAAGAGGCAGTACCGCATAATACAGCAAGGGCGATTTACGAGTAAATTTTGCGCACTGATTAGGCGCGGTTTCGCAGCAATACGTTGTGTATTGCAAGAAATTGCGGCAGCGCGGATGGAACTCGCGCAAGGAATCGAGGCCGATATCAGGATACAAAATTTCCGTAAAGCGCCGCAGCTGAATTATGTGGTATTGCCTCCAAAAAGGACTTGTAATTTGACAGAATATCCAGTATAATATAGTGAGTATTTACAGCAAATTGCATAGGGAGGTGTAACCATGGTTATGGCATTGGACAAAATGCCGGCTCTGTCGGATTATGGCGCGATCATCGCGCAGTTTTTGCCGTTTGTAGTTCTGATCGTCGTATTCTACTTTTTCCTGATCCGTCCGCAGCGCAAGCGCGACAAACAGGAGCGCGATATGCGTAACTCCATCGAGATCGGTGATGAGATTTCCACCATCGGTGGTTTTATTGGCCGCGTAGTCAGCATCAAGGACGACGTTCTGGTCATCGAGTCTTCGAGCGACCGCACGAAGCTCAAGATTTACCGCTGGGCGATCCGCGGTAAGGAGGCTCCGGCGACCGAGACGGTCGAGGCGCCCAAGGAAGCAAAGAAGGACGCAAAGTAATAACCCCATTTCTTGCCGAATAGCATGACATATAAATAAAATTCGGCGGGAGGCTATGAAATGATGAGAAAAACCAATGAGGGTCAGTCACCGGTCGGTATCCTTTTACCGTCGGTGCTTGCCGGATTGCTCGGTACTCTGCTGCTGATGCTGCTCGGTGCGGTGCTCGTTCACCGCGGCACATTGGCAGAGGGTGCAATAGCGCCTTGTGCGCTGGTGTTCCTTGCACTCGGCAGTGCGCTTGCCGCACTGGTCGCTGCAAAGCGCGCAGGCGAAAAACAGTTTTACTGGTCGCTCGGCGCAGGTTTTGCGGTTTTTCTGATCCTGCTGATCGTTGCGGTGCTGCCGCTCGGTCAATCCATTCATTTTGTACGCACGGTGATCAGCCTGCTCTGCTCGTTGATCGCCTCGGCACTGGGCGGTTACGCCGGTGCCAATATGCGGAAAAAGAAGCGTTACAGCCACATCAAAAAATAGGAGGGAAATCAAATGAAGCATATTTCTACCCTGACTTCTGCAACTCTGAAGCAGACTGCAGCACACGGCGGCTGCGGCGAGTGCCAGACTTCCTGCCAGTCCGCATGCAAGACCTCTTGCACCGTGGCAAACCAGAAGTGCGAGCACGCAAAGTAATCACGCTTAAAAGGAATATGCAAGGCGCGCCTGCGGGTGCGCCTTGTTCCTGTATATCGGAGGAAAATAAATGATTCATCGTTATCAGAAAAAAGGGCTGAATTTCGTGCTCGATGTCAATTCGGGCGCGGTACATCTGCTTGATGATATCAGCTATGCAGTGTCCGGACTGCTGGATGAAAACATGGGTGATACCTGTCCGCAGAGCATCATTGACGCCCTGCCGGACTACACTGCGGACGAGATCCGCGAGGCATATGACGAGCTGTACGAGCTGAAAAAGGCCGGTCAGCTGTTCGCGCAGGATGACTACATCGACGTAAGCCGCTACATTCCGGTGAATGCACCGGTTAAGGCTCTGTGCCTGCACGTAGCGCACGACTGCAACCTGCGCTGCAAGTACTGCTTCGCATCCACCGGCGACTTTGGTCAGGGCCGCAAGATCATGCCGCCCGAGATCGCCAAGAAGGCCATCGACTTTGTTATCGCGCGTTCCGGTGTGCGTCACAACATCGAGGTCGATTTCTTCGGCGGCGAGCCGCTCATGGCGTGGGATACCGTTACCCAGACGGTCGATTATGCCCGCAGCCTGGAGGAGAAGTATAACAAGAAGTTCCGCTTTACCATCACTACCAACGGTCTGCTGCTCGATGAGGACAAGCGCAAGTACATCAACGAGAACATGGACAACTGCGTGCTGTCGCTCGACGGTCGCCGTGAGGTCAACGACGAGTTCCGCAAGACGGTAGCCGGTACGGGCAGCTATGACACCATCGTGCCCAAGTTCAAGGCGCTGGTGGACGAGCGCGACCCGAACCTCGATTACTACGCACGCGGTACGTTCACCTCGCACAACCTCGATTTTGCCGAGGATGTGCTGAGCATTGCAGATGCAGGTTTTGACCGTCTGTCCGTTGAGCCGGTAACGGCAGACCCGGGCTGCGGCTACGACTTGACCGAGGACGATCTGCCGAAGATTGAGGCCGAGTACGACCGTCTGACCGATATCATGCTCGAGCGTAAGAAGGAAGGCAAGCCGTTTACCTTCTTCCACTTCATGGTCGATCTGGATCAGGGTCCGTGCGTTGTCAAGCGTCTGCGCGGCTGCGGTGCAGGCTACGAGTATGTGGCCGTAACGCCGGACGGCGACATCTATCCCTGCCACCAGTTTGTCGGCAAGGATGAGTTCAAGCAGGGCAGTGTGCTCGACCAGTCCTTCAATATGGACATCGCGCAGAAGTTTGCCGGCATGAACATCTATTCTCGTCCGAAGTGCCAGAAGTGCTGGGCAAAGTTCTACTGCTCGGGTGGCTGCTCGGCAGCAAACTACAACATGAACCACGACATGAACGACTCCTACGACCTCGGCTGCGAGATGGAACGTAAGCGTCTGGAATGTGCAATTTACCTAAAGGCAATGGATAAAATTTGTGCAAATCAGTCGAAGTGATGAATTGCAAAAAGAATATGTAAAATCCGTTGCGAAACGGGCTGTTTGTGCGTATAATTGCTCTTGTATTTGTACTGCCCTGTGAAGGAGATGATATTATGCCGCAGAATGTACTGGTTTCCGTGCTTGGTGAAGGTGAATATCTTCAGAAGCTGATCCGCGCCATCCTGGAGAAGGAGGTCATACCGCAGCGCAATCTGTTCCTGTCCGCGAAGAATGCGGCGGCCTGCAAGGCTGCAGAGGGCTACGACGAGGTTCGTATCTGCGAGGACGAACTTGCTGCCGTGATCAAGAGTGAGATCGTGCTGCTCACCGCTTCCAAGCGTGAAATGCCGACCGAGCTTGCCAAGATTTCCAGCAGTTCGCAAAAGCGCGTGGTAGTTTCCGTGTGCGACAGCGAAAAGGTGGATCTTGCGTACCTGGCTGACCGCATCGCCGCTGCAACCGAGTTGATCGCGGCCGTGCTGCACCGTGACGAGGAAGGCAAGCTGTATGCAACCTACGAGATCAACAAAAAGGCACGCCCGTTCCTGCGCCAGCCCTGCAAGGACATGGTGGACGCGATGTGCGAGATGATCAACGAGGAAGGCTAAGTCCGTCTGTTGTTCTAAAAAGATAAAACCGGGAATATGCTGTTCTATGACTTTTCCAAGGGGGAAGACGTATGAACAAACAGCATATTCTCGGTTTTTTTGACGATTTGGTGCGGACGCCGGTGTTCCTGTTCCTGTGTGCGATGTTCCTGTGCGGTGCAGCGGCGGGCGGTCTGACCGGTCTGCGGGCCGGCGAAGGGGACGGCGCGGCAGTGCTTTCCGGTCTGCTGGCTGAATTGCCCGCGCATGTGGTGCAGAGCACGCTGTGCGCGCTCATCTGGGTGCTGCTGCCGCTCGTGTGCGCATTTTTGCGCCCGAGAGAGCTGCTGCTGAGTGCGGTTGCCGCGGCACGCGGCTTCGTACTTGCCATGACCGTCGCGGTCAGCGTGGGAGAAGGAAGCGTCCTCATCATCGGAGCGGCCGGCGTACCCGCCGTGCTGAGCGTCTCCGCGCTGCTTGCCGCATGCTCTATGGTCTGGCAGGGCGGTGAAGCCACCGGACGGTATTCGCTTCGAACGTGCAGGATGCCGTATTTCCTGTGTATTACGCTCGCCGTGCTGAGCGCCCTCCTGAGGGCCGCGATAGCGGCACTGTGCAATGTGTAAGTCTGTATAAAAATGCACAAATGCACAGTGAAATGATGCAGAATTGAAAATGCCCTATCCTTGCGCAAGTTTCGTTTGTGCTGCGTATGTGACGGTTTCATTTGTTCATTATCAATGGTGCCAATCCGATAGACGGCGGGGTGAGGGCGGGCTGCCCTCACCCCGCCGTTTTCCAAACCGATTCACGACCACGTCGATTTTCCATTCTTCATTATTTAGCTCGAAAAATCCTATATCCATTGACGCAATCATTCGATTGCGCCTTTTTTGTTGCAAGCTCGACAATTTTATGCTAATATTTAGTTAGATTAACGAACTAACGGAGGGACAGCACGAACATGGAAGACGCAGAGCAGCTCAATTCCTTTCTGGTCGATGTGTTCGGCCGGATCAACAAAATCGAAGAACGTGCTATGGCCGGCGGACTGGGCAGCGCGGTGTCCATCACCGAAATCCATATCATCGAGAAGATCGGTGACAGGGAACCTGTGCGTATGAGCGAGGTTGCCAGGTCAATCGGCGTAACACTGGCCACGCTGACTGTTGCGTGCGACAAGCTGGTCTCCAAGGGACTGGTGCGCCGCGTGCGCAGCCAGGAGGACCGCCGCGTCGTCAATATCATGCTCACCGACAAGGGCAGAGCCGCCTACGAGTACCACAAGGACTTTCACGAGCGCATGATCGCGTCTTTGGTGGACACGCTCTCACCCGAGCAGACCGCGCTTTTAGCGCAGAGCTTGGAGAAACTGCAGGACTTCTTCCGCCACGAGGAAGCAGCTGTGGAGGGAGAAACCAATGGATAACCTGATATTCTGTCTGAATGCCACCGTGCCGATTTTTGCGATCATCGTGCTTGGCCGCTGGCTGCGCAGCAAAAACTTTTTCACCAAGCAGACGCTGACCGACATCGACCGTCTGTCGTTCAAGGTGCTGCTGCCGATCCTGCTGTTCCGCGATATCGCGCAGGGACGCATCACCGAGCAGTTCGACCCCGTGTTTTTCTTTTTCTGCGCGGGTGCGACGACGGTGTATTTTTTTGCCGTCTGGATCGGCGCGTCCCTCTTTCTCAAGGATAAGAGCATGGTTGGCGCGTTCACACAGGGCGCTTTCCGCGGCTCACAGGCGATTCTGGGCGTGGCCTTTGTGCAGAATCTGTACGGAAATGCCGGTCTTGTACCGCTGATGATCGTGGCGAGTGTGCCGCTGTACAACATCTTTTCGGTGCTGGTGCTGACTGTCACCGCGCCGGACGCACAGCAGGCGGACCACCGCGGTCTGGTCGGCAAAACGCTGCGCGGCATCATCACCAACCCGATCATACTGGGTATTTTCGCGGGTCTGCCGTTCTCGCTCCTGGCAATCGACTTTCCGCCGATGCTGGACAAAGGTCTGTCCATGCTGGGCAACTGCGCAACGCCTATGGCGCTGCTGAGCATCGGCGCGGGCTTTGAGGGCGCAAAGGCTATCAAAAAGCTCGGCCCGACCTGTGCAGCCGTGTTTATCAAGCTGGTGCTGCTGAGTGCTATCTTTCTGCCGATGGGCGTGGCGCTCGGCTTCCGCGAGCAGACACTGGTGGCCATCGTCATCCTGTGCGGTGCGCCGAGCACAGCGTCCGGTTATGTTATGGCGAAAAATATGGGCGGTGATCATGTGCTGTCATCGTCGATTATTGTGCTCAGCACGGCGTTGAGTGCGGTTACGCTGACATTGACGCTGTTCATTCTGCGTTCGATGGCGCTTATTTAACGTAAGGTTTTCGCCTTTGAGGCGAGGGGAACGCCGGCGGTTTCCCCGGCGGTTTCGCCGGGGAAACCAAAAGGGTAGACACCTGCGGTTTCTACCCTCTTGGGACTCCCGTTTCCCTTTGGGAGAGCACGGCGAAATTTGCAGAGCTGAGACTATGGGGGAACGGCCGTACTGTTCATCTTCCGTAGGGGCGGCCAATGGCCGCCCATTTCTCAACCGCAGATGCTCAAGCTGTTTTCTGACTGCTACACAGATCGGCGGCTCTACGCTGGGTGCGGCATAACAGTGCCGCACGAATCGTTAGTCTGGAGATTGTAGACAGCACCTGCGAATATAGACACTTGGTAACATTTATCTTCGTAGGTGCCGTCTGTGATAACACGCTAACGAATTGCGCGACACGGGTATGTCGCGCCTGCTGGAAGTAGCCGGTCTGTGTAGCAGTAAGCTATCCGGGAACTGCGAATATTTTACGAAACAAACGCAAGAGTAACCCGACTGCCGTACCCCTATTTTCGCAGCGGTCGCCGGTCTCTGGTCTGCGCCAGACTATGACAGGAAACGGGTGATTCACAAGAGGGTAGAAACCTTGGTGTCTACCCTCTTGTGCGCCCGCGCGGCGTCAGCGCAGATTTCGTTCGCTTCGCAAGCGATAACTCATAAAATCAGCACAGATTTTGCAAAAGACGCAAAGAAAGGAGCATCCGGCCATGCTGACTTACCATCTCAAACCGTACGACCAACAGCCGCTCTACGAGCAGCTCTACCACGCTGTCCGCGCGGACATCATGTCCGGCGCCTTGCCCGGTGGCACGCGCCTGCCGAGCAAACGCCAGCTGGCGGCCAATCTGCGCGTCAGCCAGATCACCGTGGAAACCGCTTACGGTCAGCTTGCCGCCGAAGGCTACATCGCCTCTGCGCCAAGGCGCGGCTACTTTGTGCAGGAGCAGCTTGCCGTGCCAGTCTCCGAGCCGCAGGAGCCATTTACACCGCCTTTGTCGCCGATTTTCGCCTCTGAGGAGACCTATCCTTACGATTTTCGCACGGATTTTGTCGATAACGGCTGCTTTCCGTTCTCCACATGGGCGCGGCTGTCGCGCAGTGTGCTGAGCGAATACTCGAGTGCACTGCTCCGTGCGACCGACCCATGTGGCGCGGCGGAACTTCGAGAGGAGATCGTGCGCTACCTGCACGACTTCCGCGGCATCAATGTCTCGCCGGACAACATCCTCATCGGCGCAGGCTCGGAGTATCTGATGCACCTTGTCATTCAGCTGCTCGGCCGCGACCGTGTGTACGCGCTCGAGAACCCCGGCTACCGCAAGCTGTATCAGATTTTCGCAGTGAACGGTGTGACCGTGCGTCCGACACCGCTGGACAAGCACGGTCTGCGTGCTGACGCGCTGGCCGCGAGTGACGCATCGGTGGTATACCTTACGCCGTCGCACCATTTCCCACTGGGCACGGTTATGACGGCTGCCCGCCGACTGGAAATCCTTCGCTGGGCGTCGGAAGCGCCCGACCGCTACATCATCGAGGATGATTACGACAGCGAATTCCGCTACGCCTCTCGCCCGATTCCGGCGTTAGGCGAGCTAGATCGGACAGGCCGTGTCGTGTACGTCAACACCTTTGCGAAAAGCCTTGCCCCCGGACTGCGCATCGGCTATCTGGTGCTGCCGAATGCGTTGATGGCGCGCTATCGTGAACGGTTTTCGCGGTACTCATCTACCGTGCCGAGCTTTGACCAGCACACGCTGGCGGCCTTCATGCACACCGGCGGCTTCGAGCGGCACATCAGCCGCAGCCGCAAGATCTATCAGGCACGCCGCGACGCGCTCATGGCCGCACTTGACCGCGAGCTGGCCGACCTGCCGCATGAGGTCTCGCGCTCGGAAGCCGGTCTGCACCTGCTGCTGCACATGCGCAACGGCATGCTCGAGCACGAACTTATTGAGCGCGCAAAGACGGTCGGTGTGCGCGTTTACCCGCTTTCGGCGTACTATACGCCGCCGGTCAAGCCGCCGCGAGCAACACTCGTGCTCGGCTATGCCGGTCTGACCGAACAGCAGATCGACGAGGCGGCAAAGCTGCTCAAGCAAGCGTGGACAAAATAAATGCAACCCGAAGTGCGATAAATTTCTGCGAAAATTTGTAGCACTTCGGGTTTTTATTTCGTATTACCGGTGAAAGGAGGATGGAGCATGACCGCAAAAACACCCGAACAACTCGTCAGCGTCTACGGTGACATGGTATACCGATTGGCGTATGCGCAGACGCGCAGCCGTCACGATGCGGACGATATTTTTCAGGAGGTCTTTCTCCAGACCGTGCGTAAACGACCGGTTTTCGACAGCGTGGAGCACGAAAAGGCATGGCTGCTGCGGGTGACGCTCAATTGCCTGAAAAGCCACTGGCGCATGGCATGGCGGCGGCACGACACACCGCTCGATGATCGCATTCCGTTTCCTGAGCCGGAGGACAGCGCACTGGATGAAGCCCTGCGGCGGCTGACGCCTAAGTACCGCGCGGCAGTGCATTTATTCTACTACGAGGGTTACACCGCAGAGGAGATTGCGCGCATGAGCGGGGAAAAACCGTCCGCGATACGTACACGGCTGACGCGCGCACGGACACAGCTGCGCGAATTGATGAAAGGAGAGTTGGACGATGGATTTTCACAAGCAGTACCGCGGCATGAATGAGAATATCACGCCGAGCGACGCACTGGTGCAGCAGACAATCGCCAAAATGGAGAGCGGCAGGCCGCACAGAGCGCGAAAACCGCTCAAGATCATCCTTGCGGTTGCGGCGGCACTGGCCTGCGTGAGCACCGCCGTAGCCGCCAATCAGGAGGCGGTTCTGCGGGTGCTGTACCAAATCGCACCCGGCATGGCGGAGTACCTGCAGCCGGTCGGGCAGGTCTGTGAGGACCGGGGCGTCAAGCTGGAGGTCGTTTCGGCGGACGTGGAAGGCAGCACGGCAAAGGTTTATTTGTCGCTGACCGACACCACCGGCAGCATGTTCGGCGATGCCGCGCCGGATATGTACGACAGCTGGCATTTGGATTATCCGCGCTTGGGCAGAACTGCACCGCTGTCCTGCGGCTGCTCGACGGTTGACTACGATCCAAGTACCCGCACGGCAACATATTTTCTTCAAATTGACGATTTGGGAGGAGATGTTCCGGCAGGCGCGTTCGAGTTTTCGTTTAACAAGCTGCTGATTGGAAAAGTAGAGCAGGAAGATGTTCCGGTAACGGCGGATTTGTCCGCAGTGATGCAGAATGCACCGACCGAGAACCACGATATCAACGGTCTGAGTGCGTCGGATATCTCGCTGTACGAAACCATGCACGACTATGATTTTCTTGTTCCGCAGGGCACTTTGTGGCAGAGTGAGAATGGGGTATGCGCACTGATTGCTGCCGGATGGCAAAATGGAGAACTGCATTTGCATTATCGCACAGATGGTTCGCTGACGCTGGATAATCACGCAGATTTTTCGACCTTGCACCTTGCGGACGGCACGGAACGGATGTGCGAATACACGGTATCCTACAAGGATTTTGACAATGATATTGATTACACAGAGTACGTTTTTCCGATGGCATACGAGGATGTTGCCGGCTGTACACTTACCGGTGATATCTACACCGCAAGCGACCTGATGGACGGCAGCTGGGCGGTATCCTTCCGGCTGACGCAGTAACGCAAAAATGAGGACATATCCGGCAGATATGTCCTCATTTTTTATCCGTTTTATCCTTTTTCTTTACCGAATGCGCGAACACAACTGATTTATCACCGAATTTCTGCCGCAGCGCGTCAACCGTCTGGTCGAGCTTATGCTGACGGTCGCGCTTCTGGATATCCTCGGCGGCGTCAAACAGCGAAAGCTGCTCGCACGACTGATTTTCCGGCAGCAGATTGGCTGCCGTGACCGACAGCAGGCGCACCGGCTTGTCCATCGGCCAGTGCCCGAGCAGCAGCTGCATGGACAGGTCGATGAGCGCACGCGTGGAATTGGTCGGCCGCTCAAGCGTTACCTGCCGTGAGCGGTTGTGAAATTCCGGGTCGCGGATGCCGAGCTGCACGGTCTGGCACACCATGCCGCGCTTTCGCAAACGTCTGCCGACATTGTCGCACAGCGCCGTGATGCCCATGCGGCATTCGTCCGCGCCGAGCAGATTGTGCGCGAACGTCATGCTGTTGCCGACCGATTTGACCTCTCGTTCCGCGTAAAACGAGCGCACAGGCTCATCGTCCTCGCCTCTGGCGTAACGCAGCAGAAGATCGCCGTTTTTGCCCAGAATGCTGTGGATAAACGCCGGATCGCAGGCGGCAAGTTCGCCGATCGTGCGCACGCCCAGTCGGTTCAGCCGGTCGCTGGCGCGTTTGCCGACATACAGGAGTGTGCTCGCGGGCAAGGCCCATACGCGCTGCTTGAAATTTTCGCGCGAAAAGACCGTCGTGCCATCCGGCTTTTTGTAATCGCTGCCGAGCTTGGCGAACGCGCGGTTGAACGATACGCCGACCGAAATGGTCAGCCCGACCTCCTCGCGCATGCGGCGGCGCAGCTCGTCCGCGATATGCTCGCCGGAGCCGAACAGGTGTATCGAGCCGGTGACATCAAGGAAGGATTCGTCAATGCCGAACGGATCGACAAGATCGGTGTACTGCAGGTACAGCTCGTTGCATTTGCGCGAAAACTTCACATATTCGCTCCGATGCGGTGCTACCAGCCGTAAATCCGGGCATTTTCGTTTCGCCTGCCAGATGGTCTCGGCGGTCTGTACGCCGAAGGCTTTGGCCTTCTCGTTCTTGGCGAGAATGATGCCGTGACGGCTCTCCGGATCACCGCAGACGGCGGTCGGTCCGTCGGCAAGCGACGGGTCGAGCAGCGTTTCCACACTCGCGAAAAACGAGTTGCAGTCGCAGTGCAGAATGGTTCGGTCCATCGGTCATCATCTCCTCCCGAACGAATGTTTGCATCGTATAACTGCATTATATCCGAAAAAAATGTGCTTGACAAGTGGGAGAATGAGGTGCATACTGTATTTGCAAGCAAGGGTGCCGTGATGAGCGGCTGAGAGGGCGAGAGCCTAACCTTTTGAACCTGTTGGTTAGCACCATCGTAGGGAAGCTGTCGCATACACTTGAAATTTTAATGCTCCGGTTTTACCGCATGGTGAGACCGGAGCATTTTTTCTTGCGGAAAAGAGGATATTTGCATGAAAGTAAACGGTAAAGAACGTGCCGTTCCCGCAGAGGGCACGGTTCTGGCACTGCTGAAGGAGTTGGGTCACGACCCGCAGCGTGTGGCTGTCGAGAAGAACGGCACCATCATTCCGCGTGCGCAGTTCGCGGAAGAGCAGCTGACCGATGCCGACCATCTGGAAGTCGTATGCTTTGTGGGCGGCGGCTGATACCGCTTCGCGCCAAACTGCAGTTTGGTGCAAGAGGGGACATGTTGCGTAAAACGCGGATATGTCCCAAAGAAATTTGCGCGCTGCGAGCGGTACACAAATTTCTTACTGGTGTGAAAACCGAGATATATGCTCCCGGTTTTCATGGAAATTGCAATGCAATTTCCGATTAAATGCACGCTGCGCGTGATTACAGGAGAATTCCCATGATTTTAACCAAAGAACAACTGCATGACGCACTGGTGGAACGCCACGGCGCGGATATTCAGGCTAAGCTGGACAAGGCGTGTGTCGGCATTGCGGGTCTGGGCGGGCTTGGCTCCAACCTTGCGATTTTTCTGGCGCGGCTGGGTGTCGGTCATCTCATCCTCGTGGATTTCGATGTGGTGGACATCACCAACCTCAACCGACAGCATTACACGATGAAAGATCTCGGCATTCCGAAAACGCTCGCACTTGTCGAGCAGCTGGAGGCCATCAATCCCTATCTCACCTACGAGACCTACACCGAGCGGGTCGTTCCGTCCAACGTGGAGCGGCTGTTCTCCGGCTGTGATGTGGTCGTGGAGGCGTTCGACAAGCCGGATCAGAAGGCTATGCTGCTCGAGAATCTGCTTACCAGACTGCCGGAAAAGCCGGTCGTATCGGGCAGCGGCATGGCAGGCTACGGCTCGGCGAACCTGATCAAGACCGAAAAACGCTTTGGCCATGTGTACCTCTGCGGCGACGGTACAAGCGATGTAGCCGACGGTCTCGGTCTGATGGCGCCGCGCGTAGCGGTCTGCTCGGCACACGAGGGAACCATGGTGCTGCGTCTGCTTATCGGAGAAACAGAACCGTAAATAGAAAATGGAGAACAGAAGCCGCAGCTTTCATTCTCCGCTCTCCATTATTCTTTCGGCTGATCGGAACCTCAGTGTGCACATTTGACAGCTTTGATTGGAATCTCGCTGCAGCAGAACGGGCAGACCTTGGTGGTCGGCTCTGCGGGTGCTTCCGGCTTTTTGCCGAGCGCAGTCAGCTTATTGACCGCTTTGAGCAGACAGAGCAGCACGAACGCCATGATCAAAAAGTTGATGATCGAGGTGATGAATGCACCGTACTTCAGCTCGACGCCGCCAATCTTGAGCACGAACGCGCTCAGGTCGGTGCTCCCGGCCGCACCGAGGATCGGGTTGATGATATTTTCGGTCAGCGAGGTGACGATGCTGGTGAACGCACCGCCGATGATAACACCGATCGCCATGTCCATCACGTTGCCGCGCAGCGCGAAGGCTTTGAATTCTTCGATAAACTTTTTCACTTTTACGTTCCCCTTTCTTATTTATACTATCAGTTTATACGTTTCCCTTAAATGGGTCAAGAAAAAGGAGTTTTTCACATGAAAGATACACTTGTAATCGGCGGACACGAGTTCAAGTCCCGCTTTATCCTTGGTTCCGGCAAGTATTCGCTCGACCTGATCAACGCTGCTGTGCAGAATGCAGGCGCACAGATCATCACGCTGGCGCTGCGCCGCGCAAATGAGGGCGGCACGGCTAACATCCTCGACTATATTCCGGAAGGCGTAACGCTGCTGCCGAACACCTCGGGTGCCCGCAATGCCGACGAGGCAGTTCGCATTGCGCGTCTGTCGCGTGCGTGCGGCTGCGGCGATTTCGTCAAGATCGAAATCATGCGCGACAGCAAGTACCTGCTGCCGGACAATCAGGAGACTATCCGCGCGACCGAGATTCTCGCAAACGAAGGCTTTGTTGTCATGCCGTATATGTATCCCGATCTGAACGTTGCGCGTGATCTGGTCAACGCGGGCGCGGCCTCCATCATGCCGCTGGCGGCTCCCATCGGCACGAACAAGGGTCTTGCCACCCGCGAGTTCATCAAAATCCTGATCGACGAAATCGACCTGCCGATCATTGTAGACGCAGGCATCGGCCGTCCGTCGCAGGCTTGCGAGGCAATGGAAATGGGTGCGGCAGCCATCATGGCAAACACCGCGATTGCCACCGCAGGCGATATTCCGGCGATGGCTGAGGCGTTCAAGCAGGCGATTGAGGCAGGCCGCACGGCGTACCTTGCCGGTCTGGGCCGCGTCCGTGAGACGGCGTCGGCATCCTCTCCGCTGACCGGTTTCCTGCAGGATTAAAGTTCTCGATTGAAACCACGCTTTCAATCGAAAAAGGATATGCCGGGCAAAGCCCGGACATATCCGGCAAGAAAATTTGCGCGTCGTTACACGGCACACAAATTTTCTTCCTTGTATAAAAACGCAGGTACACGCCCCGCGTTTTTATGAAAATTGCGCCGCAATTTTCGATTAAATGCGCGCTTTGCGCGAAAACAGAAAGGTATTTGTCATGGAAAACGAAAAAACGGAGATCATCTCCGCAAAATATATCACTGAACAAACCAATCACATGGAGTACCAGCCGGGTATGGACAACATCGGCTCCGAGGTGCAGGACGAGGTCATTTCCCGCATGAACGCCTATGACGCGGATGCCTATACGGCGGCTGACGTATTGCGTGCGCTTCGCAAGGACGTTCTCTCGCCGGAGGACTTCGGCGCACTGCTGTCTCCCGCGGCGCTGCCGTTCCTTGAGCAGATGGCGCAGCGCGCACAGGCCGAAACGCGCAAGCATTTCGGCAACTCGGTGCAGATGTTCACCCCGCTGTACATCGCCAATTACTGCGAAAATTACTGCATTTACTGCGGTTTCAACTGTCACAACAAGATTCGCCGTGCCAAGCTGGATATAGACGAGATCGAACAGGAGCTGAAGGCCATCGCGGAGACCGGTCTGCAGGAAATCCTCATTCTGACCGGTGAGAGCCGTGCCATGTCGCCGGTATCCTACATCGGTGAGGCCGTTAAGCTGGCGCGCAAGTATTTCCGTGTCATCGGCATCGAGATTTATCCGCTCAACGTGGATGAGTACGCTTATCTGCATGAGTGCGGTGTGGACTACGTTACCGTATTTCAGGAGACCTATGACGACCAGAAGTACAAAACCCTGCACCTCGGCGGTCACAAGCGCATTTTCCCGTACCGCCTGAACGCACAGGAGCGTGCACTGATGGGCGGCATGCGCGGTGTCGGCTTTGCGGCGCTGCTCGGTCTGTCCGACTTCCGCAAGGATGCGTTTGCGACCGGTCTGCACGCGTATCTGCTGCAGCGCAAGTATCCGCACGCAGAGATTGCTTTCTCGTGTCCGCGCCTGCGCCCGATCATCAATAACGATAAGATTAATCCGAAGGACGTACACGAGCCGCAGCTGCTGCAGGTCGTCTGCGCCTACCGCATCTTCATGCCGTTCGCGTCCATCACTATCTCGACCCGCGAGCGGGCGGGCTTCCGCGATAATATCATCGGCATCGCCGCCACCAAGATTTCCGCAGGCGTAGACGTCGGTATCGGCGGTCACTCCGGTGAGGATAAGGGAGATGAGCAGTTCGAGATTTCGGACGGCCGTTCGGTCGATGAGGTATATAACGCAATCGTAGAGCATAATCTGCAGCCTGTAATGGCAGATTATCTGTACGTTTAACGACTTCTAAGGGGGACTTTGTCCCCCCTTAGATACCGAAAAAGTTCCATAGAAACTTTTTCGGATAACCCCCTCACCTTTGCACGGCAAAGGTGGTTCGGGACACGCGTCCCAAAGTATAGGGAACAAAGTCCGGCAAAGCTGGACTTTGTTGAAGTATTGTAACGGCGCATTGCGATGCGCCGAGGGGGACGGAGTCCCCCTTAGAACAAGGCTTGTCAGCCGCCGAAGTGCGGCAATCTGCTGAGGACAGAGCGCACCGCATGCCACTGCAGATTTATATGAAAACCGCACTCCGGAAGCAATAAATTTTATTCCGAAGGAGTATCAGTAAGCCATGAGAAATTATGCAACGCAGATGGATGCCGCAAAGCGCGGTATCGTCACGCCGGAGATCGAAACGGTCGCCAAAAAGGAGAACCGTCCGGTCGAGTTCATCATGGAACGAGTCGCAAAGGGTACGATTGCGATTCCGGCGAACATCAATCACAAAAGCCTGTCCGCAGAGGCGGTCGGCGACGGCACCCGCGTAAAGATCAATGTCAATCTCGGCATTTCGGGTGACTGCAAGGACTACGAGATGGAGCTGCGCAAGGTGCGCATGGCCGTTGACATGGGGGCGGAGTCCATCATGGACCTGTCCAACTACGGCAAGACCAACACCTTCCGCAAGCAGCTGATCGACATGTCGCCGGCGATGATCGGCACCGTGCCGATGTACGACGCGATCGGGTATCTGGAAAAGGATCTGCTCGAGATCACCGCGCAGGATTTCCTCAAGGTTGTTGAGGCGCACGCCAAGGAGGGTGTGGACTTCATGACCATTCATGCGGGTATCAATCGCCGTGCGGTTGAAGCCTTTATGCGTGAGGGCCGCAGGATGAACATCGTCTCCCGCGGCGGCTCGCTGCTGTTCGCGTGGATGAAGATGACCGGCAATGAGAATCCGTTCTTCGAGTATTACGACGAGGTGCTGGACATTCTCCGCCGCTACGACGTTACCATTTCGCTGGGTGACGCACTGCGTCCGGGCTGCATTGATGATGCGTCCGACGCGGGTCAGATCAGCGAGCTGATCGAGCTGGGCAACCTTGCACAGCGTGCGTGGGCGAAGGATGTGCAGGTTATGATCGAAGGTCCCGGCCATATGGCGATGAACGAGATTGCGGCCAATATGCAGATGGAAAAGCGCCTTTGCCATGGAGCGCCTTTCTATGTCCTCGGGCCGCTCGTTACCGACATTGCACCGGGTTACGACCATATCACCTCGGCCATCGGCGGCGCCATCGCCGCACAGGCCGGCGCGAACTTCCTGTGCTACGTTACACCGGCGGAGCACCTGCGCCTGCCGGATGAAAATGACGTGCGCGAAGGCATCGTTGCCAGCAAGATCGCGGCCCATGCCGCCGATATCGCACTCGGTTTGCCCGGTGCGCGTGACCGCGATAACGCAATGGCGGACGCGCGTCATAAGCTGGACTGGCCCGCGCAGTTCGCGCTGGCACTCGACCCGGAAAAGGCAGAGCGGTTCTATAATCAGGTTCCGCCGACCGAGCGTCATACCTGCTCGATGTGCGGTAAAATGTGCGCCGTGCGTACCACAAATATGATCCTTGAGGGCAAAGAAGTCAAATTCTGCTCGGAAAAGGGCGCATGCTGATGCTTCGGAATAAAAAAGAGCGGTCGGGAGACCGCTCTTTTTTGAAGCTGTCGAAAAACTACCGTTTTTCGAGCCGCCTCTCGATAAAAACCACGCTTTCGGTCGAATTCTGAAGAAAAATCGCGCCTTGCAGGCAGGATTCTGTTTGCTTCGCAAGTGTTCGATCTCGATTTGGCAATCAAACAAACAAAACCGGCACATAAGGAGAAAAACCTCTGTATGTGCCGGTTTTCGCTTGCAGCTAAGAAAAATACTGATGTCTCAGCTCCAGATTGTACGCAAGCAGCGTCCGCAGCCGTTTTTTGCCGCGGGAGCAGTGCCGCGATACCGCCGATGGACTGATCCCAAGCCGTTCGGCGCACTGCTTGCAGGATAATCCCTCCACCTCGATCATCCACAGCACCTCGTACTGCCGCGGTGTCAGTTGCTCGCGCATGGCCCGGAAGAAGGCCGTGCGGAATGCCTGCCGGAAGCCGCGGTCGTCCTCCGCGAGCAGACCGAGATACTGCCGGTAGGCCAGCCGTGTCGCTGTGTGCTCAGACAGCGCGACAGTCCGCATGCGCGTCACCTTCTTCGCTGTGGTCGTGGTAGTGCTCCATCAGGAATACGGTCTGACGGCTCTCGTTGATCAGCGTCTGCAGGAATTTTGCACGCTGCTTGAGCCGGTAGCGCACCTCCGGCTGACGCGTACGCTTCTGTGCCGCCTGAAGCTGCTTGATACGCAGCTCCAGCAGAGCGACATTTACACGGTATTCCTGCGCCATCTCACACAATTTCATGGCGGCCCCTCCTTACGATATACGAACAAATGTTCGATTCTTTATGTCCCTTATAATACAACATAAAGTATGAGTTGTCAATGAAAAACTATATTTTGTGTTATATTCCTAAAATTCGCATCATACATTGTGGTAGAGAGGGAAGGAGGAGATACCATGCACAGACTGCTGCTGACCGGTGTCGGGCTGGTGCTGGTGCTGTATTTGCTGCCGGTATTTTACCCAGCGGAAACGGACAAGACAGAGCCGCAGACACCCTCAGAAAGCGTCACAGCGGCAGCGACAGGCGGTTCGGACATCACGGTTCTGGTGAACGGCAAGGCGCAGGAAATGCCGCTGGAGACCTATGTGGAAGGCGTGACGGCGGCAGAGATTGCGGACGATTTTCCGGTTGAAGCCATCCGCGCACAGGCGGTCGCAGCGCGGACATACGCGGTGTATAAGCAGTCGAGAGGACGGCCGGCAGAGCATCCGGATGCGGACGTCTGCGACGATTACAGCCATTGTGCGGCATACCAGCCGGACGCGGTCAAGACGTTCAGTGTCGGCTATTCGCGGATACGCAAGGCGGTCAAGGACACGGCAGGGCAGATCCTGACCTGCGACGGTGCACCGATTGCGGCTGTGTTCCACTGCGTCAGCGGTCCGAAGACCGAGTCTGCCGCCGATGTCTGGGGCGAGGATATTCCGTATCTGCAGAGCGTGGTCAGTCCGGGCGGCACGCAGTACGCTGGATACGAGAGCGAGGTGACACTAACGGCGGATGCGTTCCGCGAAAAGGTCGCGCAGACTCTGCCAAAAGCGGATGTGAGCGGCAAGCCCGACCGCTGGTTTGCGTCTTCGGTGCGCTCGGCGGCTGGCGGCGTGAAAACCGTGAAGCTCGGCGGCGTGACCGTCGAGGGAACCGCAGTGCGGGCGCTGTTCGGCCTGCAGTCCACGAATTTCACCATCACAACCACCGAGGACAGTATTACGTTTCACACCATCGGATACGGACATGGTGTTGGTCTGTCGCAGTACGGTGCTAAATATATGGCGGAGCAGGGATATGATTATACCGAGATACTTGCACATTACTACCCGAATACAGAGTTGAGATTGGAGAGCAGAGAGTGAAGAGAATGGAAAATGGGAAGATTGCGAACTATGTTCGCATATAAAATGGAGCGCGTAGCGCGACAAAAAAGGCAGGACATGTGCCTGCCTTTTTTAACAAACAGGAAAATCCCCCGAAAACCAAGAAGTTTTCGGGGGATTTTTCTGCAATAGCCCTTACAGGCTTGCCTGTCAAGGGCGTTAATCGTTAGAAAGGACGATCACGTCCTTTCTAACGAGGGCGGAGCCTTAGAAAGCAAAGTTGGTCTTAACTCTCCAGATATTCTGTGCATACTCAGCGATCGAGCGGTCCGCTGCAAAGCGGCCGGAGTTTGCAATGTTGATCAGAGCCATGCGGTTCCACTGATCCTGATCGCGGTAAGTCTGGCTTACGCGCTCCTGTGCTTCAGCGTAGGATGCGAAGTCCTTCAGGCTCATATAGCGGTCAGCCGGGCCGCCGTTGCCGCCGTGCAGCAGCAGGTTGGCAATATCGGTGTAGTCCACGCCGTCACCGAAGCCGTGGATCATCTGATCGAGCACGCGGCGGATCACCGGATCGTTCTGGTAGATGACCATCGGCTCATAGCTGCCGGAAGCGGCCAGTGCCTCAGCCTCGGGTGTCTCCATACCGAAGATGAAGATGTTCTCCTTGCCGACTGCCTCGCAGATCTCGACGTTTGCGCCGTCCATCGTGCCGATGGTCAGAGCACCGTTCATCATGAACTTCATGTTGCCGGTACCGGACGCTTCCTTGCCGGCGATGGAAATCTGCTCGGAAACCTCGGCAGCCGGCATGATGATCTCAGCCAGCGATACCTTGTAGTCCTCGAGGAATACGACCTTCAGCTTGTCGCGTACTGCCGGATCGTTGTCGATCATCTTGGAGATGGAGTTGATCAGCTGAATGGTTTTTTTCGCAACTGCATAGCCCGGTGCGGCCTTGGAGCCGAAGATAAAGGTGCGCGGAACGAAATCCATATCCGGATTGTCCTTCAGCTTGTGGTACAGGCTGATAATGTGCAGAATGTTCAGCATCTGGCGCTTGTACTCGTGCAGACGTTTAACCTGTACGTCGAAGATAGAGTCCATGTTGACTTCAATGCCGTTGTGCTCCTTGATATAGTCTGCCAAACGCTGCTTGTTGTGGCACTTGATCTCGCCCAGCTTGTTGAGCAGCTCCTTGTCGTCTGCATAGTTGTTCAGAACCTGCAGCTCGGACGGATGGGTGCGGTAGCCGGTGCCGATCTTGCTCTCGATCAGCTCAGCCAGCTCCGGGTTGGCCTCACACAGCCAGCGGCGGTGTGCAATGCCGTTGGTGACGTTGCAGAACTTGGAGGAGTAGATCTTGTAGAAATCGGTGAATACGCGCTCCTTGAGGATCTCGGAGTGCAGCGCGGATACGCCGTTGATGGAGAACGAGCCTGCGATAGCCAGATGCGCCATGCGGACGGTATCGTCGGCAACGATAGCCAGCTTGGAGATCTTCTGGAAGTCGTTCGGGAAGTAGTTCCACAGCTCCTTGCAGAAGCGCTCGTTGATTTCGTAGATGATCTGCATAACACGCGGCATCAGCTCCTGAACGAGCGATACCGGCCAGCACTCGAGGGCCTCAGGCATAACGGTGTGGTTGGTGTAAGCAACAGACTGGCTGGTGATGTTCCAGGCCTGCTCCCAGCTCATGTCGTTCTCGTCCATCAGGATGCGCATCAGCTCCGGAATAACCAGGGTCGGATGGGTATCGTTGATGTGCAGGACGTGCTTGTGCGCGAAGTTTTCGAGCGTGCCGTACTTGGCCTTGTGCTTTGCACAGATGTCCTGCAGGGTTGCGGAAACCAGGAAGTACTGCTGCTTGAGACGCAGGGACTGACCCTCGCGGTGGTTATCCTCCGGATAGAGGACCATGGAGATGGTCTCTGCCAGTGCGTGCTTCTCCAGTGCCTTCAGATACTCACCGGAGGAGAACAGCTTCATGTCCAGTGCGATCGGGCTCTGTGCCTTCCACAGGCGCAGACGCGCGATGTTGTTGGTGCCGTAGCCGGAGATCGGCATATCATACGGAACTGCCAGAACCGGCGTGTAATCGTGGTAGTTGACAACCAGCTTGCCGTTATCGTCGAAGTAGGTGTCAACCGTGCCGCCGATCTTAACCTCGCGGGTCTCATCCATTGCCGGAATCTGCCAAACCTCGCCGGTAGACAGCCAGGAATCCGGCAGCTCGACCTGCTGGCCTTCTACGATCTTCTGCTTGAAAATGCCGTGCTCGTAGCGGATGGAGTAGCCAGTGCCGCGTACGCCGTCGGTCGCCATGCCGTCCATGTAGCAGGCAGCCAGACGGCCGAGGCCGCCGTTGCCCAGACCGGGATCCGCTTCCTCCTCGAAGATGTCCGCCATCTCGAAGCCCATGTCCTTGAGGGCTGCGGTCAGAGCGTCCAGCATACCGAGGTTGTAGGCGTTGTTGCGCAGGCTGCGGCCGACAAGAAATTCCATGCACAGGTAATGCACCTGACGCTCTCCGTCTTGCTCTACCTCATTCTGGGTTTCGATCATGTGCTCGGTCAGTGCATCGCGCACTACGAGGGCACAAGCCTCGTATACCTGATCCTTGGTAGCGTCCTCTACCTCGCAGGCAAAATGTCGCTGCAGTTTACCTGCAATGGCTTCTTTCAAAGCGGTCTTTGTGTACTGGGTCTTTGGCATGGTCTTTCTTATCTCCTCACATAGTTGTTTGGAGGCACTGCCGAGCGATACGTCTGCGGTGCTTTGCGGAAATTTTGCGCTTTGGCGTCGTTGCGATCCCTTGCAATACACAAAGTATTGCTGCGGAACCGCGCCTAGCCAAATCGCAAACTTTACTCGCAAATCACTCTTGCCGTATCACTCGTCAGCACCTCTAAGGGTGCCGTAGATTTCAATGGGATGAAAATTACGGAATCACCAGTTACCGTCACCGTATTCCCTCAAATCGGGTGACGGGTCGGGCTGACAGGTCGGTTACTGACCCATCGCGGTCTTGTAAACCTCGATATATTTATCGGCAGAGCTGCCCCAGCTGAAGTCGCTCTGCATACCCTGCATAATCAGCTTGCTCCACGCAGGCTTGTTAAAGCGGAATACGCCGCAGGCCTCGCGGATAACGTGCAGCATGTCGTGCGCGTTGTAGCTTGCAAAGGTGAAGCCGTTGCCCGTGCCGGCGTAATCGACAAAGGCGTGAACGGTGTCCTTGAGGCCGCCGGTCTCGCGGACGATCGGAATAGTGCCGTAGCGCAGTGCGATCATCTGTGCCAGGCCGCACGGCTCAAACTTGGACGGCATCAGGAACATATCGGCGCCTGCGTAAATGCGGTTTGCCAGATCGCCGGAGAACATGATGGACGCGGAAACCTTATCCGGCCAGCGGCGCTTTGCCTCGATGAACATCTGCTCATAGCGGTAGTCGCCGGTGCCGAGCACGATCAGGCGAACATCATCCGCCAGAATATCCGGCAGGACTGCTTCCACAAGGTCGAGTCCCTTCTGGTCAACAAAGCGGGTGACAATGCCGATGACAGGCGTGTTTGCATCGCCCTCGAGGCCGCAGAGCTTCAAAAGCTCGGTCTTGTTGACCAGCTTATCCTGCGGGTTGTTCGGGCCGTAGTTCTTGAAGATCTTGCTGTCGGTCTCCGGATTGAACGCATCCATATTGATGCCGTTCAGGATGCCGTGCAGCTTGTAGCTGTTCATGCGCAGCACGGAATCCAGACGGTAGCCGTAGTATTCGGTCTGAATTTCGTTGGCATAGGTCGGTGAAACCGTGGTGACAGCCGTGGAAGCTACGATAGCAGCCTTCATCAGGTTGACGTCGCCGTCCATCGCCATAAAGCCGGAGCGGAAGTGTGCATCGTCAATGCCGAGCACATACTCCAGAATCTCACGGCCGTAGCGGCCCTGGTACTGGATGTTGTGGATAGTGAACACGGTCTTGATGTTCTCGTAGAACGGACGGGAAGCGAACATCAGGTTGTAGTAAACCGGAACGAGGGCGGTCTGCCAGTCGTTGCAGTTGATCACATCCGGCTTCCACTCCAGATCGGGCAGTACCTCGAGTACCGCCTTGGAGTAGTACGCGAAGCGCTCTGCGTCGTCGTACTCGCCGTAGATCTGGCCGCGTGCGAAGTAATACTCATTATCGATGAAATAATAGGTAACGCCGTCCGCCTCATAGCGGAAGATACCGCAGTACTGGTTGCGCCAGCCCAGACGGACGTAAGCGTTTTTGATGTAATAGAACTTTTCGCGCATACTCTGGTCGATCGCAGAATACAGCGGGCAGAATACACGCACATCATGTCCCTTGGCAGCGAGTGCCTGCGGGAGCGAACCTGCTACATCGCCCAATCCGCCGGTTTTGATGAACGGAGCGCATTCGCTGGTAACATACATGATTTTCATAAAGCCGAGCCTCCCCAACAGAGAGTGCGGAAACAGCGCTGACCGTTTCCGCACCCGTTGTAATTTTATTATACTCGTTTCTGTCTGAATGTAATATAGCAATATTTCACGAACATTTGCGCTGCGGAAAATGCGTTTTTGCTGTGATAGAAACTTCTAAACAGAAGTTTATGCGGATTTAACAGAAAAGGATCAAACGGTTGCGTTTTTTGCGATGGTGATCGGATAATTTTCGTGTCCCATCATCGTGCGGCCATCACGGATAATAACATTGCGGTCGGTGATGACATGACGGAGCGAAGCCTCGGTCAGAATGCGCCCGCCTTCCATGATGATGCAGTTATTGACCTCGGCGCCCTTTTCAATCACAACGTCGCGGAACAGGACGGAGTTCTTTACCTTGCCCTCGATGCGGCAGCCGTCGGCGATGAGGCAGTCCTCTACGTCGGCTTCATCGCCGTAGTAGGTCGGAGCCTCGTCCTTGATGCGGGTCAGGATCGGACGGGTGCGCTTGAATACCTCGTTGCGGACATCCTTGTCGAGCATGTCCATGTTGGAGCGGTAGTAGTCGAAGGTGTCCTCAATCTTGACGGCGTACTCGTTGAACAGGTAGCCGGCTACCGTGCCGTCCATCAGAGCACGGGTGAGGAACTCGCGCTCAAAGTGGATGCAGTTATGGGTTACGCAGTCGGACAGCATGTGGATAAGGTACTGGCGGCTCATGACGTAAATACCGAGTGCTGCATGCTTGCACTTGCCTTCGTTGCAGTCTCCAACGCGGATGTCAACGGCTTCCTTCTTGCGGTTCAGCTCCACATAGGTGGTGAACGGGGAATTCTTCTGCTTCTTGGTGCATACCATGGTCAGGTCTGCGCCGGACTTGATATGGCGGTCGATAACGTCGTCGAGCGGTACATTGGCAACAATGTCGCCGTCCGCTACGACTACATAGTCTGCACGGTTCTTCTGCAGGAAGTCAACCGCACCGGCCAGTGCGTCAATCTTGCCGCGGTACTCGCCGGTTACCAGCGGAGACGCCTTCTTGGAGTAGGAGTACGGCGGCAGCAAGGTTACGCCGCTGTTCTTGCGGGAAAGATCCCAGTCCTTGGCATTGCCGATGTGGTCGATCAGGGACTGGTACTTGTCCTTCATCAGTACGCCCACGCGGTAAATGCCGCTGTTTACCATATTGGAAAGCATAAAGTCGATAATGCGATACCGACCGCCCCACTGTACCGCACCGACCGTGCGGTGCTCGGTGATCTCACGGAGATCGCTGTCGGTATCAAATGCAATGATCATGCCTAAAACGCTGTTCATGTTTGTGCCGCCCCCTTACTTTACGTCCGGCAGATCCTTGTCTGCCATTTCCTTAGCGGCCAGCTTTGCGCCGCTGCCGATGCGAACGCCTTCGGCTACTACCGCAACGCCCCAGTTGTCTACGTCGCTGTCGGACGGGCTGCCGCCGACTTCCGCGCCCTTGGCGATAACGGCCTTTTCGGCTACGATGGAGTAGCGCACGGTCGCGCCTTCCTCAACCACAGCACCCGGCATCAGGATGGAATATTCCACCTTGGCACCCTTGCCAATCTTAACATCCGAGAACAGGACGGACTCGGAAACGTCGCCGTAGATCTCACAGCCCTCGGAGAGCAGGGTATGGGTAACCTTAGCCTGCTTGGAGGTGAAATGCGGAGGCGAACCGGTGGTGCGGCCGTAGATCTTCCAGCTGTCATCGGAAAGCTGCAGGCCGGAGTTCGGAGAGAGCAGATCCATGTTTGCTTCCCACAGGCTCTCGATGGTGCCTACGTCCTTCCAGTAGCCCTTGAAGCGGTAGGAAACCAGCTTTTCGCCGTTATTCAGCATCGCCGGAATGATGTCCTTGCCGAAGTCGTTGGAGGACTGTTCGTTGGCCTCATCATTGATGAGGTATTCCTTCAGCTTCTTCCAGGTGAAGATGTAGATGCCCATGGAAGCCAGCGTGGACTTCGGCTCCTTCGGCTTCTCCTCGAATTCGTAGATGGTGCCGTCCGGCTTGCAGTTCATGATGCCGAAACGGGAAGCCTCGGAAAGCGGAACGTCCAGCACCGCGATGGTCGCGTCAGCGCCGGTCTCCTTGTGCTGCTGGAGCATCTTGTTGTAGTCCATCTTGTAGATGTGGTCGCCCGAGAGAATGAGGACGTACTCGGGATCGTAATCCTCCAGGAACTGAATGTTCTGGTAGATGGCGTTTGCGGTGCCCTTGTACCACTCGGTCTTTTTGCTCTCGTACGGCGGCAGAACATAGACGCCGCCGCGCAGGCGGTCGAGGTCCCACGTCTGGCCGGAACCAATGTAAGCGTTGAGCACATGCGGCTCGTACTGGGTCAGCACGCCGACAGTATCAATGCCGGAGTTGACGCAGTTGGAAAGCGGGAAGTCGATAATACGGTACTTACCGCCGAACGGTACGGCAGGCTTAGCGACCTTTTTGGTCAGCACATACAAACGGCTGCCGCGGCCACCTGCGAGCAGCATGGCTACGCATTCTTTTTTCCGATACATGTAAATTCTCCTTTTCACAGTTTGCATCGCTGCAATCTATACGCCGTCTGGCGTATCCCCTCTGTGTATCTCTTTTGCAGCAAACTTGCGCTTGCTTATTTAGAACCGCCGGTTGCGGTTACTGCCTTGTCTGTCGGTACGGAAACCGCCTTTTCGGTGGTTTTCGCAACTGCCTTGGTTCCGGTGCGTGCCACCGCTTTTTCGGTGGTTTTCGCAACTGCCTTGGTGCCGGTGCGTGCCACCGCCTTTTCAGTGGTCTTTGCAACGGATTTGGAGCCGGTCTTGGCTACGGCCTTCTCGGTTGTGCGGGCAACGGCCTTGGTGCCGGATTTCGCAACCGCCTTAGTCGAGCGGGTGCGCTTTACCGGTTTCTTGGCAGCCGCGGCTTTTGCGGCCTCGATCTCTGCCTTGGTGCGGCGCTTGGCTCTTGCCTTGCCCTTGAGGAACAGCACGCCGAAGCGCGGAATCTTCAGAACAATGGACTGTTCCTGACCGTGCATGGGCTTGTTTTCGGTCTTGAGCTTGCCGTTTGCCATGCCGCTGCCGCCGAACTCGGTCTTGTCCGAGGTGAATATCTCTTCATAAGTGCCGGTGATCGGAACGCCGATGCGGTATTCCTGCTGCTCCTCCGGAGAGAAGTTGACAACGACTACGATATCCGAGCCGTCCTTCGCCATACGGCGGAAGGCGATGATATTGTTGCGGTTGTCCTCATGGCTGATCCACTCAAAGCCGCGCCAGTCGGTATCCTGCTCCCACAGTTGCGGAGTAGCAAGGTAGAAGTGATTGAGCGCCTTGACGTACGCCTGCATCTGGCGGTGCGCCGGATAATCCAGCAGCATCCAGTCCAGTCCGCGCTGGTACGCCCATTCGGAGAACTGTGCAAACTCGCCGCCCATGAACAGCATCTTCTTGCCCGGGTGTGCGGCCATATAGCCGTACAGCGCGCGCAGACCGCCGAACTGATTTTCATACGGAGGCGGCATCTTGCTGATGAGCGAGCACTTGCCGTGCACGACCTCATCGTGCGAGAGCGGCAGAATGTAGTTTTCGGAAAAGGCGTACATGAACGAGAAGGTGATCTTGTCGTGCATGTCCTTGCGGAAGAACGGGTCCGCCGAGCAGTAGCACAGCATGTCGTTCATCCAGCCCATGTTCCACTTGAAGTTGAAGCCCAGACCGCCGTCATAACCCGGCTTGGTCACCATCGGCCATGCGGTGGACTCCTCGGCGATCATCATAACGTCCGGATGATCGGTCAGAATGTACTCGTTGAGCAGCCGCAGGAAGTCAACGGCCTCGAGGTTCTCACGGCCGCCGTGGACGTTCGGCCGCCATTCGCCCTGCCGGTTGTAGTCCAGATACAGCATGGAAGCGACCGCGTCCACACGCAGGCCGTCCATGTGGAATTTCTCGATCCAGAACATCGCGGAGGAGAACAGCAGGTTTCTCGTGGAGACCTTGCCGTAGTCGAATACGCGCGTGCCCCATTCCTTGTGCTCCATCTTGAGCGGATCGGCGTATTCGTACAGGTGCGAGCCGTCAAACTCGACCAGTCCGCAGCCGTCCTTCGGGAAGTGCGCCGGAACCCAGTCCATGATAATGCCCAGACCGGCCTGATGCGCCTTGTCGATCAGGTACATCAGATCCTTCGGCGTGCCGTAGCGGCTGGTGGCGGCAAAGTAGCCGATTACCTGATAGCCCCACGAGCCGTCGAACGGATACTCGGTCAGCGGCATAAACTCGATGTGGGTGTAGCCCATTTCCTTGACATACGGCACAAGCTCGTCCGCCAGCTGGCGGTAGGAGTAGAAGTTGCCGTCCTCGTGCATCTTCCACGAGCCGAGGTGGCATTCGTAGATGTTGACCGGATTGGAATACGGCAGGTGCTTTTTGCGCCAGTCCAGCCACGAGGCGTCGCCCCATTCGTAGCCGTCGAGGTCATACGCCTTGGTGGCGTTGCCCGGACGGGTCTCGAAATGGAAGCCGTACGGGTCGGACTTGTCAAACACATCGCCGGACTTGGCCCATACACTATACTTGTATGCGGCATATTCCGGAATATTCGGAATAAATTTCTCCCAGATACCCTGTTCATCACGCGTCATATAATCGGCGTTGCGGTTCCAGTCGTTGAACTCACCCATGACGGAAACCTTTTCGGCCTCCGGTGCATAAACACGGAACAGATAACCCTGTTCACCATCCTGCACGAAAGGGTGGGCTCCCATGTAATCGAATGCGCGACAATCCCGGCCGGAATAGAAAAGCTCGCTTCGCTTTTCCACGGCGGGTGCTGCGGATTTTTTCTTCATACAGCATCTCTCCCTTTACAGCCGCCAAATGAAGGAAAATACGAATATTTTCCAACAGTTTGTGTACTTCGACAGAATTTTGGCGGAATACCCTCACTTTAGTTAGATATAGTATACATCACATAAATAGAAAAGTCCAGCAATTTAGCACAATTACTGGACTTTCTTTACAGAAATTTTGTTTGCTTTCCACATCATTTGAGTGGAAATGACAAAATAACGTACAATTCGATATAAATTTGTTCAGAAAATGTGGCGGCGGATGAGATCAAGCGCCGTAGAAGCGGCCTGCATGCGCACACGGTCGCGGCCGAGCGAGGACTGCATTTTGCGGGTAAAGAACTTGCCGTCGTACCAAACGCTGATATAGACCAGACCGGTCGGCTTGTCCTCGGTGCCGCCGCCCGGGCCGGCAATGCCGGTGATGCCGACGCCGATGTCTGAGCCAAGCGCATTTGCAACGCCGACAGCCATCTGCTCTGCGGTTTCGGGAGATACCGCGCCGACCGTGTCGAGGGTCTCCTTCTTCACGCCGAGCACCTTTTCCTTGACACTGTTGCTGTACGAGCACACACCGCCGAGGTAGTAATCGGATGCGCCTGGGATGTCGGTCAGACGCTTGGACAGCAGACCGCCGGTGCAGCTTTCGGCTACTGCGAGGGTCAGCTTGCGCTCGCGCAGGCCGTCGCCGACTACCTGCTCGAGAGAGTCAACATCTACGCCGTAAACATCGTCTCCGAGCAGCTTCAGGATTTCGTCAACGACCGGATCGAGCATCTTCTCGCATTCTGCCGGGGTGTCCGCCTTGGCGGTAACGCGCGCGAAGCACTCCGAGGTACGGGCATACGGCGCGATGGTCGGGTTTGCGCTTTTTTCCATCATGTCATGCAGGATATTCTCCATGTTGCTCTCACCGAGACCGAATACGCGGATGTTGCGGGATACGATGCAGCCGCCTGCCAGCTTGTACAGATACGGCATTGCACATTCCTTCCACATCGGGTTGCACTCGCGCGGAGGGCCGGGCAGCATGAGAACGTGCTTGCCGTCGGCCTCAAACGCACAGCCGGGTGCCGTGCCCCACAGGTTGGTGAATACGGTGCAGCCCTCCGGCAGCCATGCCTGCTTTTCGTTGTTCTTGGTCATTTCGCGGCCGATGGTCTTGAAAAAGTCGGTCAGACGGTCCATGGACGGCTGATGCAGTACCATCTTTTTGTCGAAAACGGTCGCCAGCGTCTCCTTGGTCAGATCGTCAAGGGTTGGGCCAAGGCCGCCGGTGGTGATGATGATGTCAGCACGGTCCTTTGCCTCGCGGACTACGCGCTCGAGACGCGCCGGATTGTCACCGACAACAGTCTGGTAGAATACATTGATGCCCAGCTCGGACAGACCCTGCGAGATGAGCTGTGCATCGGTGTTTACGATGTCGCCCAGCAGGATCTCTGTGCCGACTGCGATAAGTTCTGCGTTCAATGGATTTTCCTCCTTTGGAAAACGTGATAGAGGTTATATTGCAGGGCGGGATGTCCCCGCCCTGCGGCATAGCGAATACCTGTGTTTACGGCAGATGAATAATCTCCACACCCTTAACCGCCTCGTCCACGAGTGCTTCAACGTCGAGGTGGCTCTCCGCCTCGAGGATTTTCGGCATCTTCGGCTTGGTATTCGGGTGCTTCGGGGTGAATACGGTGCAGCAGTCCTCGTAGGGGAGGATAGAGGTCTCGAAGGTGTCGATCTTACGGGCGATCGTCACAATTTCCTCCTTATCCATGCCGATGCAGGGACGGAACACCGGCAGGTCGCACACCGCGCCGGTAACGGCCATGGCGGGCATGGTCTGGCTGGCAACCTGACCGAGCGACTCACCGGTGATGAGCGCACCGCAGCCGTACTCAACAGCTACGCGCTCGGCAATGCGCATCATAAAGCGGCGCATGATGAGCGTGAACAGCTCCTCGTGGCACTTGTCGCGGATCTCCTCCTGAATGTGGGTGAACGGCACGACCATAACGCTCATGCGGCCGCACCATGCGGTCAGCTTGCGGCCCAGCTCAAGCACCTTCTCCTTGGCGCGCTCGGACGTATACGGATAGCTGAAAAAGTGGATGCCGCACAGCTCCAGACCGCGCTTGGCCATCATCCAGCCGGCAACAGGGGAGTCGATGCCGCCGGAGAGCAACAGCGCTGCACGGCCGTTCGAGCCGATCGGCATGCCGCCTGCACCCGGAACCGGACCGGCATGAACGAAGGCGTACTTCTCGCGCATCTCAACGTGTACGGTCAGGTCGGGATGGTGCATGTCCGGACGAACATCCGGGAACAGATCAGCAAGCTCGCCGCCGACGTGCTGGCTGATTTCGGTGGAGGTCATCGGAAATTTCTTGTCGCCGCGCTTGGACTCGACCTTAAAGGTCTTAGCCGCCGCAAAATTGGGTGCCAGATAGTCCTTTGCGGTCGCAATGACACTCTCGAGCGTCTTTTCTGGGCAGACCGCTGCACGGGAGATGGTCGCAAAGCCGAACACACGGCTTGCGCACTCCATAACTGCATCTGCGTCCGTATCGTCCGGAATCTCCACATAAACGACCGACTGGCGCATGGTGATCTCGCAGTCTGCAACGTGCGCCATGCGGCGCTTGAGGTTTTTCAGCAGACGATCCTCAAAGGTTTTGCGGTTGAGTCCCTTGAGGACGATCTCACCGCACTTGAGCAGTAATACTTCTTTCATTTATTGTCTCCTTGATGGTAAATTTATTTGTTTGCGCTGATGATTTCCTTCTCCTCGGCGGTCATCAGGCTGTCGCGGTCGGCGCTGTCCGAGCCGAACTCCAAGCGGGTCTTGACGTAATCATCATCCGGCAGGTTGAACACCTGTGCCAGATAGTTTAAGTAAACGTCCGCCATGATTTCCAGCTTGCCGTAATCGGTCTCCCACGGTACGAGCGACTGCGTGCCGACGCTGACCGTGCCGTCCTCCCGGCGGTCAATCTTGACCGGCAGACTGCATTCCTCCGCACGCTTTTCGGCAGTGTCCGGCAGGCTGTCGTAAATGCCCTCCATCCAGAAGCGGCATTTTCCGTCATATACGGCGAGCTGCTGCTCCGAGCCGTCCGGCCGGGTGATGGTTTTGTATTCCATGTTATTCTCCTTGTTTTTCCTGTACTTCAATCTGTCCGCGTGCCGCCGAAACGACCACGCAGTATCTTTCTCCGTCTTTGAAGGCGCGGAAACCGTACCAGCCGAGCGGATCTTTTTCCTCCGGCATGGTGCAGCCGATAATCTCCGTATCATTGTTTATCACCTGCGCGAACCGGATCGCGTCCCAGTCAACGGACTGAAAACGGTACAGGTCAGTGTAACCGGCCTGCTCGACCAGATTGCGTGCCTGCGACACCGTGATCGGATGCACGATCAGTAGAAACGCGCCGAGTGTGAGCAGCATCCAGAGCATCATGAACGTCGCAGTCCACGGTTCCGCGCCGTTATCTCCTTTGCGCAGGAAGAAAATGACGTAAACCACGCCGTATACCACGCAGAACCAGCACAGAACGTTATACGGGTCCACGATGGTGGCGAACAGAGCGTTGCCTAAAAGGATGCAGTATAGCAGCTGCCACAGACGAACGCGCACAGCGGTATGCGGACGAATCTTCGGCTCCAGCGTGACGGAATAGCCGGCGGCCTGCGCGATCCAGACGGCGCAGAACAGCCCGGTATAGCCCGGACTTTTCAGCAGCACGCCGCCATACACAATAAAGTGCAGCAGGAAAATCAGTGCGGTGCAGCCGCAGCAGATGAGGGTGTTGAAAACATACGATTTCTTCATAACTCGCACCTCCGTCCACGTTTCTAACGGTTAACGTCTGAACATTTTCACGCCCTTTTTGACCGCAGCAACAAACGCATCCACATCTTCCTTTGTGTTGAACGGTGCAAACGAAACGCGCAGCGCGCTGTCCGTGCGCGCCTTCGGCAGACCGAGTGCCTTGAGCACACCGCTCTGCTTGCCCTTGGAGCAGGCTGAGCCGCTGGAAATGTAAACCTCGTCCCCCTCGAGTACATGCAGCATGACCTCGCTCTTGCAGCCGGGCATGGAAAGATTGACAACATGCGGGATATCGCCTTCGCCGTTAATCACAGCGTCCGGCAGCTCGGCGCTGACCTGCTGCTTGAGGTAGTCGGCGAGCTCCTGCACATGGGTGTAATCCTCTTCAAAATGCGCCATGCGGATCTCGCACGCCTTGGCAAATGCTGCGATATTCGGCACGGCTTCGGTGCCCGGACGCATGCCGCGCTCCTGACCGCCGCCGAAGGTCAGCGGCGGCAGACGCAGACCCTTCTTGACATACAGTGCACCGATGCCCTTGGGTGCGCCGATCTTGTGGCCGGAAACGCTCATCAGGTCACAGTTCCATTTTTTCGGTGTCAGGCGTACACGGCAAAGACCCTGCACGGCATCAATGTGGAACAGTGCCTTGGGTGCCTTGGCCTTGAGCAGCTTTCCGAGCTGTTCGACCGGCTGCACCGTGCCGATCTCGTTGTTGACCAGCTGGCAGGAGAGAAGAATCGTGTCCTCGGTCAGTGCTTCGCTCAGCACCTCGGGCGTGATGTGACCGGTTGCATCCGGCGCAAGGAAAACCACGTCGAAGCCGTCCGCAGCAAGCTGCTTTGCGGTGTTGATGGTTGCCGCGTGTTCGATCTCGGTCGTGATGATACGGCCCTTTTTATGTCGGTTGAGGTGAGCGGTACCGCGCAGGCTGATGTTGGTGCTCTCCGTGCCGCAGGCGGTGAAATATACTTCCTCGGGCAGACAGCCGAGCGCAGACGCGACCGTCCTGCGGCTGTCCTCAAGCAGATGCGAGGCCTCCAGACCCATGCGGTGCAGGCTGGACGGATTGCCGAACTCCTCGCACATCGCGTGAACGGCCGCTTCGGCTGCTTCGGGCAGCACGCGGGTCGTCGCCGCGTTATCAAGATAATGCATAGAAAAACGAACTCCTTCATCGGGGCAGACCGCCGTGCGGCCATACTTCCCGCTATTATAAAATATTTTACAACGGCGGGCCGCCTTTTACAAGACAAAAACGTGCAAAACGGCATTGAAAAGTAGAAAAGGGTATGCTATAATTTTAAGGGTATGGCTGTTACCTATTATAAGTATACTGCGTGACAAGAGCACGTTGCAGATAGAAAGGGAGGAAATCCTAATGCCAGGTAAGGTAATTCTCGGCGCCCAGTGGGGCGACGAAGGCAAGGGTAAGTTTATTGATATTTTCGCAGGCAAGGCGGATCTGGTTGTCCGCAGCCAGGGCGGCAACAATGCCGGTCACACCGTTGTAGCCGGCGGTGAGAAGTACAAGCTGCAGCTGATTCCGTCCGGCATCCTGTATCCGGAGTGCGTCAACGTCATCGGCCCGGGTGTTGTTGTCAATCCGAAGGCTGTCCTCGGCGAGATCGACGGCCTACACGAGAAGGGCGTTTCCACCGACAAGCTGTTCATCGACGCACGCTGCCACTGCATCATGCCGTGGCACCTTGAGCTGGATGCGCTCAGCGAGGCAGAGAAAGCCAAGGAAGGCACCGCGATCGGCACCACCAAGAAGGGCATCGGCCCGACCTACATGGACAAGTCCGAGCGCAGCGGCATCCGCATGCACGATTTTGTAGACGCAGAGCGTTTCGAGGAGGTTATCCGCGAGACCTGTGCCCGCAAGAACCGCGTGATCACCGGCGTTTACGGCGGCGAGCCGATCGACGCGGACGCTGTTATCGCAGAGTACAAGGTTTACGCAGACCGTCTGCGTCCGATGGTGCGCGACACCACCGTTATGACCTATGATGCTATCAAGTCCGGCAAGGAAGTGCTGTTCGAGGGTGCACAGGGCACGCTGCTCGACCTCGACATGGGCACCTATCCGTATGTTACCTCGTCTCATCCGGTAGCAGGCGGCTGCTGCATCGGTTCCGGTGTCGGCCCGACTGCCATCAACGAGATTATGGGTATCTTCAAGTCCTACACCACCCGTGTGGGCGAGGGTCCGTTCCCGACCGAGCTGTTCGATGAAACCGGTGACTACATCCGCAATGCAGGCGGCGAGTTCGGTACCGTTACCGGCCGTCCGCGCCGTACCGGTTGGTTCGACGCAGTCGTTGCACGCTATGCGGTTCGTGTAAACGGTCTGACCGATGTTGTCATCAACAAGATCGACCCGCTGCGCGGCCTGCCGAAGCTCAAGGTCTGCGTTGCATACAAGCTGAAGAACGGCGAGACCGTTACCGAGTTCCCGGCAAACTTCATGGATCTGGTAGGCTGTGAGCCGGTTTACGAGGAGTTCGACGGCTTTACCGAGGATATCACGGACTGCCGTTCCTTCGAGGAACTGCCGGCAACCGTGCAGTCCTACATCAAGGAACTGGAGCGCATCATCGAGTGCCCGATTACCATGCTTGGCGTAGGCCCTGCTCGTGATCAGGTTATGACCATCAAATAATTCGTCCGAAACCACGCTTTCGGACGAGAGGGACGTACCGAGCCAATGGCTCGGATACGTCCTATAAGGGATTTTGCGCGTCCGCCTTGGCGGGCACACAAAATCCCTTTTTTCTTGTAAAAAAACGCAGGCGCTATCCTTGCGCGGCTATGTCCGCGCTGCGCGCGCATGTCCTGCGTTTTTTTGCATTTGCACGGCAAACGCGATTGAATGCCGCCGTGAAACGGCGGTCGTGCACGGCACGGGACAATGACTCAGATTTCTGAACGAAATCCTGTCATGTAGTTGCGGTTTGCAAGCAAACCGGAATTTTATATGTGCTTTCGCACGAAAAAAGGACGCATATTATGCGTCCTTTTTGGAACGGATTAAATAGCTGCGTTCATTCTCCATTCTCCATTTTCAATTCTCAATTCGGCAATCAGTCGCCCATCGACAGTCCGAGCGCTCTTGCCTGCTTAACCAGTTCGCCATCGGGCGGAACGGTTTTCAGCTTGCCTGCGACCTCGGTCAGCGGAACCGGCACGATATGGTTATCCTGCAGCGCGACCATATAGCCGAATTTTTTCTGCGTGATAAGCTGCGCTGCCGCTACGCCGAACCGGCTTGTCAGCACACGGTCGGCCGGGCAGGGAGCGCCGCCGCGCTGGTAATGGCCCGGAATGGTAACGCGAATTTCCTGACCGGTCAGCTCCTTGAGTTCGTCCGCAATGCGGTAGGAGATGGACGGATAGGTCATCGCCTCGCGCGCCGCCTTGAATTCCTTTTTGCTCATTTTCGCCTCGTCTTGACTGATGGCACCCTCCGCGACCGCGATGATCGAGAATCGTTTGCCCGCCTTGGCACGCTTTTCGATCGCTGCGGCAATCTTTTTTGCGGAGTAGGGAATCTCCGGAATGACGATGACATCCGCGCCGGAGGCAATGCCTGCGTACAGCGTCAGCCAGCCGGCTTTATGTCCCATAACCTCTACGATGAACACACGCGAGTGCGAAAATGCGGTGGAATGGATGGAATCAATAACCGTGGACGCAATATCAATCGCGGACTGGAAACCGAACGTCAACTCGGTGCCCCACAGATCGTTGTCGATCGTCTTGGGCAGCGTTACTACGTTGACACCCTTCATGCTCAGCAGGTTTGCGGTCTTGTGCGTGCCGTTGCCGCCGAGGATGACAAGGCAGTCAAAGCCCGCCTTTTTCACCGTGTGCAGCATTTTATCCAGCTTGGTCTCCTCGCTGTCCTCGATGGTCTTGCGCATTTCCTTGAACGGCTGGCGCGATGTACCGAGAATGGTGCCGCCGACGGTTAGAATATCCGAAAAATCCTCGGGCAGCATTTCGTGGTAATCGCCCTCGATCAAACCGCGGTAGCCGTCCCGAATACCATAGATGGTTACTTTATCTCCCAGTTCGTTATACAGTGTTTTCGCTACACCGCGCAGTGCCGCGTTCAGACCCTGACAGTCGCCGCCGCTGGTCAGCATACCAATCTTCAACATACTCGTCTGCCTCCTGACTCTGTTTTCCGCACTCTATATGTGTACAATGCGCAGTATCATATTTTTTACTATACCCTATTTTGTGTAAATTGAAAAGATACTTTACACAGATTCCACCGTTTTTTCACATGGATTTTTTGTGACTTTCGGCAGTTGCATATTGAGCGGCAGATGTGTTATGCTAATGCCAGACAGATTCCCTGCAACTGACGGACACAGGTGGAGCGCAAACCACCGGGGAGCAGGGAGTTCCGTAATCAGATGCACCGTGAAGTGTATCTCAATGCCGACCGTCTGGGCAGTGTCGCAAGTAATACGCGATGCTGTCCTTTTTTGTTACCATAAAAAAGGACAGCAGACAGCACAAACAGGAGGAAAAGAACATGAACGCATGGAACAACTTTAATGGCGGCAACTGGGAAAACGAGATCAACGTCCGCGATTTTATCCAGAAGAATTACACCCCGTATGATGGTGACGGCGCTTTTCTGGCTCCGGCTACCGCACGCACGACTGCGCTGCGTGAGAAGTTCGATGCACTGCTCGCGGAGGAGCGCGAAAAGGGCGGTGTCCGCAATATCGACACCGAGACCGTTATCACCATCACGGCGTTCGGCCCGGGCTATCTCGACAAGGACAACGAGGTAATTGTCGGCCTGCAGACCGATGAGCCGCTCAAGCGTGCATGCAATCCGTTCGGCGGCATGCGCATGGTCCGTGATGCGTGCAAGCAGTACGGCTATGAGGTTTCTCCCAAGATCGAAGAGGAGTTCAAGTACCACAAGACCCACAACGACGGCGTATTCTCCGCATACACCAAGGACGTTCGTGAAGCGCGTCACGTTGGTCTGCTGACCGGCCTGCCGGATGCTTACGGCCGCGGCCGCATCATCGGTGACTACCGCCGCGTGGCACTGTACGGCGTGAACCGTCTGATCGAGGAGAAGCAGAAAGACAAGGATGCGCTTGGCGATGTGCCGACCACCGAGAAGGAAATCCGCTGCGCTGAGGAGCTGAGCGACCAGATCAAGGCCCTCAAGGACATGATCGCAATGGCGGCGTCCTACGGCTTTGATATCACCCGTCCGGCGGAGAACGCAAAGGAGGCCGTTCAGTGGCTGTACTTCGGCTATCTGGCCGGCATCAAGGAGCAGAACGGCGCCGCAATGAGCCTTGGCCGCACCTCCACCTTCCTCGATATCTACTTTGAGCGCGATATCAAGGCAGGTCTCATGACCGAGTCCGAGGCGCAGGAGATCATGGACGACTTCGTTCTGCACCTGCGTATGGCGCGTCACCTGCGTACGCCGGAGTACAACGAGCTGTTCGGCGGCGACCCGATGTGGATTACCGAGGCAGTCGGCGGCATCGGTGAGGACGGCCGTCACATGGTTACGAAGAACAGCTACCGCATGCTCAACACCCTGTACAACCTGAACGCTGCCGCAGAGCCGAATCTGACCGTTCTGTGGAGCGAAAACCTGCCGGAGAACTGGAAGAAGTTCATCGCAAAGGTATCCATCGACACGGATGCCCTGCAGTACGAGAATGACGACGTTATGCGTCCGTACTACGGCGATGATTACGCCATCGCGTGCTGCGTATCCGCGATGCGCGTCGGCAAGGACATGCAGTTCTTCGGTGCGCGTGCCAACATCGCAAAGCTGATGATGATGGCGATCAATGGCGGCCGTGACGAGAACAAGTTCGAGCAGGTCGGCCCGGAGATGCCGGTCATGGACGGCGATGTGCTGGATTATGAGGAGGTTCTGCGCCGCATGGACTTCTACCGTCCGTGGCTGGCTAAGACCTACGTTTCCGCGATGAACACCATCCATTACATGCACGACAAGTACGCCTACGAGAAGAGCCAGATGGCGCTGCATGATACCGAGGTGCGCCGCCTGATGGCGTTCGGCATTGCGGGCATGAGCTGCATGGCGGATTCGCTCTCCGCGATCAAGTATGCCAAGGTAAAGCCAATCCGTAATCCGGAGAACGGCATTATCGTGGATTTTGAGATCGAGGGCGATTTCCCGAAGTTCGGCAATGACGACGACCGCGTAGATCAGATCGCGTGTGAGCAGGTCGAGAAGTTCTATCAGGCGCTGACGCAGTTCCCGCTGTACCGCGGTGCGATCCACACGCTGTCCATCCTGACCATCACCTCTAACGTTATGTACGGCAAAAAGACCGGCAACACGCCGGACGGCCGCCGTCACGGCGAACCGCTGGCACCGGGCGCAAACCCGATGAGCGGCCGCGATGTTTCCGGCGCGCTTGCATCGCTCAACTCGGTTGCAAAGCTGAGCTACACCTACTGCCGCGATGGTATCTCCAACACGTTCTCCATCACGCCGGGCGCGCTCGGCAAGACCGATGAGGAGCAGGTGAACAACCTTGTTGCCATCATGGGCGGCTACTTCGCGCAGAACGCGCATCACCTGAACGTAAACGTGCTCAACCGCGAAACCCTCATGGCGGCTTACGAGCATCCGGAGCAGTACCCGAACCTGACCATTCGTGTTTCCGGCTACGCGGTGAACTTCTACAAGCTGAGCCGCGAGCAGCAGCGTGAGGTTATTTCGCGTACCTTCCACGAGGCGATTTAACCTCTAAGGGGGACGCTGTCCCCCTTAGATACCCAACCGGTTCCTTGCGAAACCGTTTGGGATAACCCCCTCTCGCCCGCACAGCGGACGAGGACGCGCCGCCGCGGCGCGGGCAGAGGTATGGTTCCGCGGCAAAGCCACGGAGCCATTTATTTTTCCCGAATAGAAAGGAAAGTGGCAATATGACCGGAAACATTCATTCCATTCAGTCCCTCGGCGCGGTGGACGGCCCCGGCGTGCGATACGTCGTATTTATGCAGGGCTGCCCGCTGCGGTGCGTCTATTGCCACAATCCTGATACCTGGCTGACCGAAGGCGGCACACCGACCGACGTGGACGAGCTGGTCCGCAAGGCTCTCCGGTTTCGTCCGTACTGGAAGAATGGCGGCGGCGTAACCGTCACCGGCGGCGAACCGCTCCTGCAGGCCGAATTTGTTGAGGAGTTTTTCGCCAAGCTGCATGAGCACGGCGTACACACCGCGCTCGATACCTCCGGCGTGGGCAATCTCTCCAAAGCGGAAAAGGTGCTCGCACACACGGATTTAGTCCTGTGCGACCTGAAATTTCTCACCAAAGCGGATTATCTCAAGAACTGCCGCGCGGATTTCGACCAGATCGAGCGTTTCCTGCAGCTGACCGCGATGAAAAACGTGCCGCTGTGGATTCGGCATGTGGTCGTGCCCGGTCTGACCGATGGTATGGACCATTTGCGTCGCGTCAAAGCCAAGGCGGAAAGCTATCCCAACTTTGAAAAGCTGGAGTTTTTGCCGTTCCACAAGCTGTGCATGGAAAAATATGAACGGCTCGGTCTGGAATTTCCGCTGAAGGACACGCCTGCCATGAACCCGGATGCCCTGAAAACCATGGTCGCACAGCTGTAACACGGTAAAACGGGAATCAAGCGGCAAATTATGAACTTTAGGCAACACCGCGTCTTGTCAGTACGCAAAATTTACTCGCAAATCTCTCTTGTTCAATTATGCGATGTTGCCTTAGAAACAAACCTTTCAAATTCTGTTCAAAATTCGTTCACACATTTTGCGGCAAAGTGCGGTATACTAACATTGTCGATGAGGGAAGCCGCAATCCCGAACGACACAGCCTACTGATTTTTTTTATTTCTCTTTTACCCCCTTTATTTTGTGAAATGACCGAAAACACCCTGTTTCCGTTCCCCCTCGGAGGCAGGGTGTTTTCCTGTCCGAAACCGGGTTTTCGGCAGTACACAAACCTTTCAAATTCTGTTCAAAATTCGTTCACACATTTTGAAGCAAAGTGCGGTATACTAACATTGTCGATAAGGGAAGCCGCAATCCTGAATCGATAGTCATCTACAATCTTTTATTTCTCTTTTACCCCCTTTATTTTGTGAAATGATCGAAAATGCCTCGGTTCCGTTTCCCCCACGGAGCCGGGGTGTTTTCCTGTCTCGGAGTATCTTTGAAATGGTTAAGCGGGGTACTTGTTTACATTGTTAAAAATATTTCAAGGTCTGTTCACGATTTGTTCACAATTAAAGGGTGTCTGCGCGATATACTATAGGTGTCAGTAAGAGTTCCCCCTTTTCTCAAGCTGACAACCTCTTTTCTTTGATTTTATCACCTTTTCTTAAACTCTTTTCATTTGCATCAACGAGAACGCCCTGTTTCCTTCCCCCGGGAAACAGGGCGTTTCTCTTTTGGCTGCCAAACTGCGGTTTGGACGATATGCTGTTTTCTTTTCATATCCTTCACAGCATATTCAAATTTCGTTCACACATTCGGCATAAAAAGACGGTATACTGTACTTGTCAGTGAGGGAGAGCCGCAAATCCCGCATTGACGTCATCCGATTTTTTTCATTTCTCTTTTTCCCTTTTTTCAATTTGTGTTATTAACCGAAAGCACCGCTGTTTCGTTCCCCCACGAAACAGCGGTGCTTTTCGGTTTTTGGCATTTGTCAATAAATAAGCCGGTGCTATGCTTGCGGAAAACGCTTTTTTAGGGTATACTGTTTTTTAGGCAAGATATATAGGTAAGGAGTTGTTTTTTATGGGTTGCTCGCATAATTGCGATAGCTGCTCGTCTAACTGCGGCGGCGAAAAGAGCCTCAAGGTTGCAGCCAATCCGGCGGCCTCTGTTAAAAAAGTCATCGGCGTTGTTTCCGGTAAGGGCGGCGTAGGCAAGAGCCTGCTCACCTCGATGATGGCGGTCGGCATGACGCGCAAGGGTTATTCCTGCGGTGTGCTGGATGCCGACATCACCGGTCCGTCTATCCCCAAGACCTTCGGCGTACACGGTCAGCTCGAGGGCTGCGAGGAGGGCATTCTTCCGGCACGCAGCGAAGGCGGCGTACAGATGATCTCGATCAATCTGGTGCTGCCGCATGAGGACGATCCGGTTATTTACCGCGGTCCGATCATCGCGGAGACCGTCAAGCAGTTCTGGTCGGACGTTGTATGGGACGACGTGGACTTCCTGTTTGTCGATATGCCTCCCGGAACGGGCGACGTACCGCTGACCGTGTTCCAGTCCCTGCCGGTGGACGGCATCATCGTTGTTACCTCGCCGCAGGATCTGGTCTCCATGATCGTCGGCAAGGCGGTTAAGATGGCGAAGATGATGAACATTCCGGTGCTCGGCATCGTGGAGAACTACAGCTATCTGGCATGCCCGGACTGCGGCAAGCACATTTCGGTATTCGGCGAGAGCCACATTGACGAGGTAGCCGCGCACTACGAGCTGCCGGTTTTGGCCAAGCTGCCGATCGACCCGAAGCTGGCTGCGGCGGTTGACGCAGGCAAGATCGAGGATGCAAAGCTGCCGGACGAGCTTTCCGGTGCGCTTAAGACCGTGGAGGGTCTGTTATGAACATTGGCGTAGCATATGAAAACGGCCGGATCGCCAAGAATCTGGGCGACTGCCGTGAGGTGCTCATTATCACCACCGAGGGCCGGGAACCGGTCGGCAAGCGCATTGCCGGGATTGCCGGCACATCCGCGACCGACCTGATCAAGTTCGCCGGTCTGGAGCAGATCGACGTGCTCATCTGCGGTTCGCTCGGTCTGGCAACGCGCAACGCACTCGAGATGCTCGGCGTGCTGCTCGTGCCCGGCTGCGAAGGCTCGGCGGAGGAATCGGTTGCAAAGTTCCTCGTCGGTGAAAAGCAGGGTGACCCGACCATCCTCGAGATCGGCCGTGAGGAAGATCCGGACGATCCGATGGCATGCATGCACGACTGTGCCAAGTGCTCCGGCTGCGGTCCGAGCGAGCTGCTCAAGCAGATTCCGGTCGAGGAGATCAAGTAAAACTATAAAAACCACCGAATTTCGGTGGTTTTTATGGTTTTAATGGAGAATTGAGGATGGAGAATAGAAAATGATTGTTAAGATGAAGCGAGTGCCGCTCCTTTTGCGGAAAGGTAATTCTCCATTTTTCATTCTCCATTCTCAATTTGATGAAACTGTGTTATAATCAAATGTATCATTATAATATAAGGAAAGAAGCTATTATGGATACCGAAAATCCGAAAACGGCAATCGAATACATACACTCTCTCGGCAGATTTTCCGGCAAGCCGGGTCTGCACCGCATCAAGGCGCTGTGCGAGGCGCTGGGAAACCCGCAGGACAGGCTGAAGTTTGTTCATCTTGCGGGCACGAACGGCAAGGGCTCGACCGCGTGCATGATCGCCTCGGCACTGCAGGCGGCCGGACTGCGCACCGGACTGTATACCTCGCCGTATCTGGTGCAGTTTTACGAGCGCATCCGCGTGGACGGTGTGATGATCTCGGACGACGATCTGACGCGCCTGTGTGAACGGGTAACGGTGGCGTGTGAATCGCTTACACTGCCCGAGGGTGAGACTATCGGCGAGTTTGAGTTTACGACCGCACTGGCGTTCCTCTTCTTTGTTGAGCAGGAATGCGACATTGTGGTTCTCGAAACCGGTCTGGGCGGCCGCTGTGATGCGACAAATGTCATCAAAAATGCGGAGGTCTGCGTTATTACGCCGATTTCGCTCGACCATATGGCGGTGCTTGGCAACACAACGGCGGTCATTGCGGCCGAGAAGGCAGGTATTTTCAAGCCGGGTACGGCGGTTGTCTGCGCGGACGGTCAGCCGAACGATGTACAGCGGGTGCTGCGCCGTGCCTGCGACGCGGCGGGCGCTGTCTGGTTCGGCGGAGCGGAGGACTGCCGCGTACTGCGGTGTGACATCGGCGGTTCGGCGTTCGTGTACGAGGCGCAGGGCTACACCATTGCCATGCCCGGACGGCATCAGCTGCAGAATGCGCGGACGGCTCTGCGGGCGCTGAACGCACTGCGTGAGCGCGGCTGGAGCATTCCGACCGAAGCCGCCGTGCGCGGTCTGGCGCGGGCGCGTATCGCAGGCCGGCTGGAACGCGTGGTCGATCAGCCGCTCATCCTGCTCGACGGCGCACACAATGCCGCAGGCGCGGATGCCCTGTGTCACGCGGTGGATGAGCTGCTCAAGATGAAGCGGCTGCACGTTGTGATGGGCATGGTGCGCGACAAGGACTACGAAACCTGTGTTCACGAGGTAGCCAGCCGCGCGGACGACTTTTACGCCTGTGTGCCGGATGCGGGTGAGCGTTCGCTGGATGCACACACGATTGCAGAGCTGGCGCGGCAGTCGTGCAAGCGCGTGTACGAATGCGAATCCGCCGAGCACGCCATTGAGCTTGCGCTGGAGCATGCGAAGATGAACGACTGTATTCTTATCTGCGGTTCGCTGTACCTCATCGGTGAGTGCGAGAAGATTTTGCGCGGGCGACCGAAAGCGACAGATTAAAATGGAATAAACAGGTAAAATAAGGCTTGTACTTTGAAAGTACAAGCCTTTTATTTTTGTGTCAGTTGTTTTCAATAGGTATATTGTTTGGTATATCGCAGGGCGGGGTACCATGCGAAATAAGAGGTAATATTTTGCTGATTTCGAGGTGACATATATGCTGCAAATCACGCAGAGAAGGCAGGAGGGCACGTTGATCGCGGTGTACACCGGTGAACTGGACCATCATGCAGCACGGGCGGCGATCGAGCAGACCGAGGATCTGCTGGTGCTGTTTCCATGCGAAAAGCTGGTGCTCGACCTGTCCGAGCTGACGTTTATGGACAGCTCCGGTCTGGCGGTCGTCCTGCACCTGTACCGCACCTGTGCCCGCAGCGGACGCGAATTTGCGGTGCGCGGCACACCGCCGCAGCCGATGCGGGTGTTTGAGGCGGCCGGTCTGCCGCAGGTGATGGTTTTTGAAAGGGGGAAGGAATAATGCGGGCGGTCATCAACAAAATGAGCCTGAAATTCGAGAGCCATTCGGTCAACGAGGCGTTTGCGCGGCAGGCGGTCGGCGCGTTTGTTGCGCAGCTGGACCCAACGATGGAGGAACTTGGCGACATCAAAACCGTGGTCTCCGAGGCGGTGACGAATGCCATTGTGCACGGCTACGCGGACAAATGTGGATTTATCACGGTCACGGTGCGGCTGTTCGAGGGACGAGCCCTAGAACTGAAAGTAAAGGACGCCGGATGCGGCATTGAGAATGTCGAGCAGGCGCGCCAGCCCATGTTCACCACGGGCGACGACACGCGCAGCGGCATGGGATTTACCATCATGGAGACATTCACGGACAAAATGCGCGTGCGCTCCACGCCGGGGAAGGGAACGCTGGTTGCGATGGTCAAGGTGCTGAAGGAGCGGCAGACGTGACCGGAGAAATGCGCACGCTGCTCGAGCAGGCGGCTTCGGGCGACAGGGATGCGGAAGCGCGGCTGATCGAGGACAACAGCGGTTTAATCTGGTCGATCACGCGGCGGTATTACGGGCGTGGCACCGAGCCGGACGATCTGTATCAGCTGGCGTGTGTCGGCTTCATCAAGGCCGTGCGCGGTTTCGATGTGTCGCTCGGCAACGAGTTTTCTACCTATGCGGTGCCCAAAATCGCGGGTGAGATTCGGCGGTTTCTGCGGGACGACGGTGCGGTCAAGGTCAGCCGGGCGGTCAAGGAACGCGCGGTTCGTGTGCGCCGCCTGCAAAGCGACTGGGAGAGCCGGAACGGACGGTCACCGACTGTATCAGAACTGGCACAGGCCGCCGGATTGACGGTCGAGGAAGTAGCGGCCTGCGAGCAGGCGGACGTGTCGGTGGACTCGTTCGAGCGGGAGCTGTCCGGCGGCGGACGCTTAGGTGATCTGGTCGGTGACGAGGGAATGGAGGAGAGAACCTGCCTGCATCTGTCGCTGCATGACGCACTGCAGGACTTGCCCGAGCGCGACCGGCAGGTGCTCAGTCTGCGCTATTCGCGTGATTTGACGCAGCAGCAAGTCAGCCGCATCGTCGGTGTGTCGCAGGTGCAGGTCTCGCGCATCGAAAAACGCGCCATAGAGAAGCTGAGGGAAATGCTGAGAGAGTGAAAAAGGAGTTCTCGTGAGAGAACTCCTTTTTGCATGTGCATATCGGTATGATAAATGGAGAATTGAAAATGGAGGATGGAGAATGGATGTAATCGTAGGGGAGCACAGTGTGCTCCCGCGCTCGGTTGACAATGCTGTGGGCGCACACTGTGCGCCCCTACGGTTACACATCTGCAAATGATTTACAAACGGCGGGCTGAGGGCAGCCTTATCAACCTGCTTTCGCCAGTAAAATCTGCCCCATCATCACACAGATTTCAACCAGATACGCTGTATAAACCGCAAGTATCACTCGGCCGAGCCGTAATTCAGCTGCAATCGAGCAGTACAGCAGAAACGGAAAGCTGACGAGTGTCAGAAGCACGATCAGCGCCGCAATCTGAAATTTACTGCGCGGCAGTCGCCCCAATCGGAATACAATCATACCGATAAGAAAAATAACGGTAAATACCGCAAACAGAATCGCGAGCTGGCGGCGGCCTGCATGCAGTGCGCCTGCACTGACATCCGGTGGAACATCGGATAAAATCCCCGTGAGATACCACAGCGGGAGCGCACATATCACGAAAAACGTGAGCGCGAGATGGTGCAGCGCCAGGCAGAATTCCTGTCGTTTGGTCATAATTTGTGCATAAACTGTCCGGCCGACTTGGCCATCAGCCGCTTGGTGCCTTTCTGGTCGAAGGCGATTTCGAGCAGGGCATCGCCGCCCATCGGCTTTACCGATACGATCAGTCCATCGCCGAAGGCCTTATGGAACACGCGGTCACCGGCGGCAAAGTTCGGCAGCGGCTTGCTTTTAGCTGCCGAGGTCAGCGACGCGCTCGGCGCTGCATTTGCAGCGGAAACGTACCGTGCGCGCGCCACCTGCGGACGCGAAAGCGTTGGATCGGGTGCAGTTGCGTTCGAGAACCGGCGGCTCTCGGTGATATTGCTCTCAAGCAGCTCTTCCGGCATCTCATCAATAAAGCGCGACGGATGCGAATACTGCGTGCGGCCGTACAGCAGGCGGCGCTCCGCGCAGGTGAGATACAGCTGCTCCTTCGCGCGGGTGACGGCAACGTAGCACAGGCGGCGTTCCTCCTCCATGTCCTCGTCCTTCTCCATTGCACGGAAGCCGGGGAACAGCCCGTCTTCCATGCCCGCGAGGAATACGACAGGGAATTCCAGACCCTTGGCGGCATGCATGGTCATCATGATAACCGCGTCATCGTCCTCACCGGACTGGTCGGCATCCGTGTACAGCGCCATGTTCTCGAGAAAATCGCCGAGCGACGGTGTTTCAGTCTTGTCCTCGTAATCGACAATGTAGGATTTTAACTCCTCGATGTGCTCAATGCGGCTTTCCTCTTCTGCGCCGCCCTTTAGCTGGAGGGCACGGATGTAGCCGCTTTTGTCCATGAGTTCATCGTACAGCTCGGAAAGCGAGACAAATTCCCTCAGCTTGCGCAGATTTTCGATCATTTCGCCGAACTTCTCCATTGCCGCGGCACCGCGGGACAGGGCAGGGTACTGAGAGGCATGGCATACCACATCATACAGCGTTGTGCCGTACTCAACGGCAAGCTGCATGGCGGTTTCGACCGATTTATCGCCAATCTTGCGGGCAGGCGTGTTGATGATACGGCGCAGACGCAGCTCGTCCGCCGGATTTTCGATCACCCACAGATAGGCGAACATATCCTTGACCTCGGCGCGCGAGAAGAAGTCGCGGCCCTTGTACACGCGGTACGGAATGCCCGCGCGGATGAAAGCGGCGGCAATGTTATCCGACAGGACGTTATTGCGGTACAGAACGGCGAAATCTCCCCATTTTCGGCCCTGCTCCACGCCCTCGCGGATGGTGTCCGCGATGTAGGCAGCCTCGCCCTCCTGACTGTCCGAGCGATGCAGACGGATTTTCGCACCGTCACCGTGGTCGGTCCACAGCTCCTTGCCCTTACGGCCGACGTTGTTGCGGATAACCTCGTTTGCGGCATTCAGAATGTTGCCGGTCGAGCGGTAATTCTGTTCCAGACGGATGGTTTTCGCGTCCTTGAACTGCTTTTCAAACTCCAGAATATTCGTGATCGTTGCACCGCGGAATTTGTAGATACTCTGGTCGTCATCACCGACCACGCAGATGTTCTCATAATAACCTGCCAGCAGGCTGGTGAGCACATACTGCGCGTAGTTGGTATCCTGATACTCGTCCACGAGAACATAGCGGAACTGGCGCTGATAGTATTCCAGCACCTCGGGGTTGTTCTGCAGCAGCAGCACGGTTTTCATGATAATGTCGTCGAAATCCAGCGCACAGGCCTTTTTCATGGCCTTTTCGTAATCGCGGTAGACGTCTGCGACCTTTTCACGGAAGTAGTCACCGGCGGCATCCGCGCTGAACTGACGCGGGGTCATCAGCTTGTCCTTCGCGCGGGAGATCATGCCCATCACGGTTCGCGGATCGAAATTCTTGGGATCGAGATCGAGTTTTTTCATTACGTTGAGAATGACGCGCTTCTTGTCGTCCTCATCGTAGATGGTGAACGCGCTCTCAAAGCCGAGTAGGTCAACGTGCTTGCGCAGAATGCGCAGGCAGGCGGTATGGAAGGTGTACGCCCAGACAGCGGACGCGGCTTCCTCGTCACCGAGGGCAAATTCCAGACGCTCGCGCAGCTCACGCGCGGCTTTGTTGGTGAACGTGATCGCAATCACCTGCCACGGGCGAGCAGGATTCATCGCGCACAGGTGCTCCGCGCGGGCGCGGTTCTCCGGCTTGGGATCGGTCAGGTATTCGGTCAGGAACAGAAGATCGTCTTCGGTCGCCCAGTCGGGCGCAAATTCACTTTCCAGTCCGTCGCCGAACTTGAGAATGTTGATGATGCGGTTGATGAGCACGGTCGTCTTGCCGCTGCCTGCACCCGCCAGGATGAGCAGCGGGCCCTCGGTCTGATAGACAGCCTCGCGCTGCTTGTCGTTTAACTTGGAAAAGCGCTGTTCGATGATCGCACGCCGGACAGCGGCATATTTCATATCAAATTTGGTCGGTTCCATAGGTTTCCTCGTTTCGTTTGAAGATACAGAAAATCAAATGCAGAGATAGTATATCATATTCGGGAAAAGAAAACAAATGTTCTATCCGGATTGCGTAAAAAAGTCGATCGGAGTATACTATAAAAAGAGGTGAGCGTAATGACAGACAAACAGCGGCAGGAAACCTATGCACAGATGCTCGTGCGGCTTTCGCGCTCGAATTTCCGCAGCCGTTTTCATTTGAAGGCACAGGACAAGCAGTACATCCGCGAGAAGGGATGGAACACGGTTGCCGACCACGCGGCAGATTTCGTTTCCAAGCGGCTTGCACCGGCCGAGCCGAAAAACGACGGCAAGCAGACACCCATGCGCGGGCATCCGGTGTTCATCGCGCAGCACGCGACCGCCTGCTGCTGCCGCGGCTGTCTGGCAAAATGGCATGGCATCCCGCAGGGCGTGCCGCTTTCAGCGGAGCAGCAGGTCTATATCGTTGGAATGCTGATAAACTGGATGAGGAGAGAAATGGAAAATTGAGAATTAGAGTGAGAGTGAAGAGAGACTTGCGGTTTACCGCTCTCCATAGAATAAAAAAGAGACGCAGTTGCGTCTCTTCTGCTATTTTGGCATATAGCTGCGGATAATACATAGTATGAGTGCGATTCCGCTGGAAACACCAATCAGGTATTGATGGTTGATATAATCGTCCATCGTGTGCGGTGTGTGGGCAGTCAGAGTGATCCAAACCGCAATTCCGACAGCAATCATGGCCGACAGGGCACAGAGAATATTGATAACGCTTTTTCGATTCATCACAGTAGCCTCCCATCATAAACGAGGTTAGTCGGTATATACACAGCATAGCACCGCGATAGGAAGAACGCAATAAATGTGATGCAGATGGTTATAGTAAATAGCGGTTATATAAAAGGTAAGAGGTACTAAAGATGAAACTCTCAGATGCCGTTCGTAACCACCGGGCCAGCGAGTTGCACGCCGCCGCGGGTGCGGCGAATCGCCCAGTCGTCCGGACGGCGCCCGCTCCATATCCGATAGTGGACAATTTGATGAGGATTTGTATAGCTGCAATAATCTTCATGATAAAAATCTACATTTCGTACAATCAATCTCTTGTCACAAACGACACGATTTGATAATATATAAAGTGTATTGCTGTTTTGCTTGCCAAATGACAAAACAGCATAATTGATTCTCTGCCGGGCGGCAGGGATAAGGAGGAAATTGAGGTTTCATGAGTAAGGTTGAGCAGTATATCACCAGCATTCCGGATTTTCCGAAGGAAGGCATCATCTTCCGCGATATTACCACCGTGCTCGGTGACGCGGACGGCTTCCATCTGGCGGTGGACGAGATGACTGCGCTGCTGGACGGCGTGGAGTTTGACGCAATCGCCGGTCTGGAATCCCGCGGATTCCTGTTCGGTGCACCGATGGCGTACAATCTGCATAAGGCATTCATTCCGATCCGCAAGCAGGGCAAACTGCCGCGTGCAACGTCCCGCATGTCCTACGAGCTGGAATACGGCATGGAGACCATTGAGGTACACCGCGATGACATCAAGCCGGGTATGAAGATCGTCGTTGTGGACGACCTCATCGCTACCGGCGGCACGCTTGAGGCGGCTGTCCATCTGTTGGAGCAGCTCGGCGCGAAGGTGGTCAAGGTTGTCTGCCTGCTGGAGCTCAAGGGTCTGCACGGACGCGACCGCATTAAAACCTGTCCGGCGGAGACGGTTGTCGCTTACGAGGGGAAGTAAGTAAAATTATCATTTCACAGTAATCAAGGCGAAAGCCTAAAAATTAAAAAGGGGGTTATTCGATGTTTGAACGTGTTTTCAAGCTATCGGAACACAAAACCACAGTCAAGACCGAGGTCATGGCCGGTATCACTACCTTTATGACCATGGCGTACATCCTTGCCGTAAACCCGAGCGTACTCGGCTCCACCGGTATGGATACCACCGCGGTATTGCTGGCAACCGCTCTGGCATCCTGCCTGGGCACGCTGTGCATGGCGTTTATGGCAAACCTGCCGTTCGCGCTCTCTGCCGGCATGGGTCTGAACGCCTTCATGGCGTACACCGTTGTTGCAGGCTACGGCTACAGCTGGCAGGTCGCTCTGCTGGCCGTATTCATTGAGGGCCTGATCTTCATCGTCCTGTCGCTCACCAACATCCGTGAGGCCATCTTCAATGCCATTCCGCTGACGCTCAAAAAGGGTGTTTCGGTTGGTATCGGTCTGTTCATCGCCTTCATCGGCCTGCAGAACTCCGGCCTGTGCGTGGACTCCGCAACGCTGGTCGGCATCATCAGCTTCCCGGAGAATTTCCACACCGCAGGCATCTGCGCACTGCTGACACTGATCGGCCTGTTCTTCACCGCAGTATTCTATACCCGCAAGATGAAGGGCGCCATCCTGTACGGCATCCTGCTGACCTGGATCCTCGGCATGATCTGCCAGGTGACCGGCCTTTACGTTCCGACGCCGGACGCAGGCTTCTATTCGCTGTTCCCGAGCTGGGGCATGACCGACTTCTCCAAACTGGGTCTGACCTTCGGCCAGTGCTTCAACGTGGATTTCAGCGCGGTTGGCATCGTAAACTTCATCGTTGTCATCTTCTCGTTCCTGTTCGTTGATATCTTCGACACCCTCGGCACGCTGATCGGTGTTGCCACTAAGGCGAAGATGCTCGATAAGGACGGCAAGCTGCCGGGCATCAAGCCTGCTCTGATGGCAGACTCGATTGCAACCTCCGCAGGTGCAATTCTGGGTACTTCCACCACCACCACCTTTGTTGAGTCCGCATCCGGCGTTGCAGTCGGCGGCCGTACCGGCCTGACCGCTCTGGTTACCGGCATCCTGTTCCTTGTATCCACGCTGTTTGCGCCGATCTTCACCGCCATCCCGTCCTTCGCAACCGCTCCGGCGCTGATCATGGTCGGCTTCCTGATGGTAGGCACCGTAACCGAGATCAACTTCGATCTGGACAACCTGACCGAGTCCATCCCGGCTTACCTCGCCATCATCGCTATGCCGCTGTTCTACAGCATCTCCGAGGGTATCTCTCTGGGCGTTATCTCCTACGTTCTGCTGAATGTTGCAGCCGGCAAGGGCAAGAAGGTTGCTCCGCTGATGTACGTTCTGGCAGTACTGTTCGTACTCAAGTACATCTTCCTTTAATTAAGAAATCGTAAAGATTACAGAAGGCTGCCGAAGCTCGCTTCGGCAGCCTTTTTTGTATGGCATGAAAATCATGGTGAATATCAGAGAAAATACGCGAAAACAGTGGGGATTGCAGTTGAACGGTGTCGATACTTGACAGAAAACGTAGGAGTTGGTAAAATATAAAATGACTAAAATGGGGCAGTATAACCATTTATCCTGTATCTGAAGGGAAGGAGGCAGCGAATATGACACAGCAGCGCAAAAAGTGCGGAAAAGGCGGCTTTACCCTCGTAGAGCTGGTAGTTGCACTGGTCATTCTGAGCATTCTGTTTGCTATCGCTGTACCGAGCCTTCTGGGGTATATCCATCTGTCGCAGTTCCGAAAGAATGAATCGTACGCTAAGACCATGTATCTGTCGGCAGAATCCGAGCTGACCTACCTTCGTACCGGCGGTGAATGGGAGTCATTCTGCAGCAAGGTGAAGAAGGAAGGCGTGCTGAATCAGTCGTTTGATGAGTCGGATGAGGACCGGAAAAAGCTGGTCGGTCGTATTTACGGCATTCGTCTGGATGCAGGCGAATACGCAGAAGGTGAGCTGTCGGGTGACGGTGCGCTCGTCGGTGCGCTTCTTTCGCAGGATACCTACGATAAAAGTGTGCTGAATGCTGCAATCTGCATCGAAATCGACGTGGAAAGCGGTCAGGTTTATTCGGTTTTCTACGGCACAAACTGCAAGGGACTGTACTACGGATCGAATGAGGACAGCAAACCGGCGGATATGTCCGGCAGCTGGCTGGATATTGATTACAGCAAGCGCGGCCGCGATACGCGCCGGGAAGAACGGCTGGGCTATTACTCGGTTCAGGATGCAGTCAATGCTGTCAGTCTGGATGCGACCAAGCTGAAGATCACCTCGATCAATCTGGTAAATGGTGAAACCCTGTCGCTGAACTGGTCGAGCAATGTGAAGGATCAGGATCTGGATAAGGTTTATTACGAGGTCAAGCTGTACAGCAGTGAGGATAAAGCACAGCTTCTGTCGATCAATATTCCGGGCAGGGATTTGAAAACGGGTTCGCAGTCGGTTGCGGTTACGACCGAGGATAATGCGACGAAGAATTATACCTTCCCCATGGAATATGACCGGACCGGCAAGCGGGCAACACTCGTGCTGGACGGTATGATGAATGCGAAGCTGTACGACCGGCTGGATAAGCTGTCCGCTGATAACAAAGCAGCCTTCCGGCAGAGCAGCGATACCAGCATCACGCGCTTCGGCGGCAAGCTGGAAACCCCGCTGAATGTTTATGCAGCCGTGCAGGTGTTTCCGGACCCGAACGCAGAAAACACCCGCGGTGAGGAGTATCAAAAGAGTGACGCTATCGAATCCAATAAGGCGAACACGCTTTTCGGTGACGGCACCCGGTCGGATAACAGCCGGTGCGAGATCGAAACCTTCCGTCATCTGTCCAATATCCGTTATATGGATACGGCGGCGGCATTTGCCGTTACCGCGCGTTCACTGGACTGGATGAGCGACAGTGTAAAGGTTTACGGTACGGCAGCCCGCGGCGCACTTTCGGTTTCCACCGGCAAGGATATCGGCTTCCCGAGCATCCCTGCGCTGCGCAGCAATCAGACACTGGACGGCACAGGCGGTCTGCTGAACCGCATTGCCGGCGTGTTTACCGGCGGGAATGTCATCAGTAATCTCAAGCTGAATGAGACCTCGATTGCCGATGACGCAGAGTATCTTGGTCTGTTCCAAAAAAACGCAGGCACGATCCATGATCTGCGCCTGCTCAATCCGCAGGTGGAGATTGACTCGGGTAAGCTCAAGGGTGTCGGCGCAGTCTGCGGTTACAGCAATGGCTCTTTGAAGGGCGATACCGTGGACGGCACCGAAGCCGAGGTGGAAGCTGCGCTGACCTCGGCACAGGCGCAGGGCATCGGCGGTGTGGCCGGTGTGATTGAAGTCAACGATTCTAAGTCAGTAATCAAGCTGTCTGCATCGGGTACCGTAACCGGTACGCTGCCGACCGGCGGTACTGCGCGCGGTATCGGCGGTATTGCGGGCAGCCTGACAACAAACGGTGCCGCAGTCAAGGCCCTGACCAACAGCGCTGCTGTAACGGGCAATCGCTCGGTTGGCGGCATTGCAGGCTATTTCTCCGGCAAGGATCAGGCCACGGGAAAAGATATGTCTGACTGCAAAAATGAGGGGCTGATTCTCAGCAGCACAGCCGCAGATGATCATTCGCTGGCAGGACATTATATCGGCGGCATTGTCGGTTACGCGCATAACGCGTCTCTTTCCGAATGCAGGAGCCGTGCCGGATATGCGGACGGCTACACCTATAAGCAGGAGGATAGAGACAAGCTGCGCGGCAGATATGTCGGCGGCATTGTCGGCTACGGCGAACAAAGTGTGCTGTATGACTGCGAGACCGAGGCAAACGGCTACGTTCTTGGCAGCGAGTATGTCGGCGGCATCATCGGTGCGCTGAATCAGTCTGATACGCAGACGGCACTGCTCAGTGAAAACGGCACCAGAACAACCGTTAACGCAAGCTATGTCATCGGCAATTCGTATGTCGGCGGCATCATCGGTGAGAATAAAGGCGGTTCGACGATCAAAAACTGCGTCAACACAGGTGTCGCTGCGGGATACAATGTATTTATCGGCGGTATTTGCGGTGCAAATGAGAACAATGCGGCCATCATAAACTGTGCAAGCTATGTTTCGGACACCAATAATGCGATCTACAGGCGTGTCACGGACTGGGGAGCCGTCGGCAGCTATGCGGGCGGTCTGACCGGCTACAACAGCGGCACGATCACCTTCAGCGACAAGGATAACGAAGTCTCTAACCGGAGTGTGGCGGGTATCGTTGTCGGCAGACACTATGTCGGCGGTCTGGTCGGCTATAACGACACGGACGGCACGATTGACATCAATTACACGCTCATCGGCGGCCGTGTTGCCGCAACCGGAGACTGTGTCGGCGGTCTGATCGGTCTGAATGCTTCGACAAAGCTGCTCGAGAAGAAGCTGACCATCAAGCCGAGCAGTGTGCAGGGACGGTACTATGTCGGCGGTGCGATCGGTGCAAATGTGGTCAACCCGGGAGAGAATGTCACGGTCAGCGGTCTCAAGGTCGATAACAGCCTTGGCACGGTTACTGCAGAGGCATTCTGCGGCGGTCTGATCGGCTATCAGCGCACCTACACGGAGAAAGACCGGGCAGACGGAACGCTGTATGCGCTTCTGCCGGGCATCGCAGCAAACAACAGCAATGTGCCGGGAACAGTCGAGGCATCTACCAATACGCATACCATCACCATCACAGCGGACGGCAACAGTGCAGGCAGACTGTCTGCGGTTTCCAATAACATGACCATCCGCGCGTATGCGTATGCAGGCGGCATTATCGGCAGCTGTGAGCCGCAGACCCGGATGAAGGTGGAGCACTGCCTGAACGCAGGCGGCTTTGACCGTCCGGCAGAGGACACCTTCCCGGACAGCAAGCTGAAAACCGGTGTGGATATGGTATCCTATCTGCAGGCGCAGAAGTACACGGATGCCGCGAAGGCGCTCTCCGATGAGCTGGGCAGCGGCGAGCTGCGTGTTTCCGTTATCGGCGGTGTGATCGGCGTCAACGGTGAGAATCAGGTGATAGATCACTGTGCCAGCAAGGGCACGATGAACGGCCTGAATGCCATGGGCGGCGTGGTCGGTCTGAACGAGGGCATCATCCGCGACTGCACGCTCTCCGGCAGCATGGGCAGCGCAACGCAGGATTATATCGGCGGTATCGCGGGTCTGAACGTCGGCAGCAGGACGGCGGGCACGATTGAAAACTGCACGACCGAGAAAAACTGCACTGTCACCGGACGGAACACGGTCGGCGGCATCGTCGGCTATAATCTCAGCGGCGGCAGAATACAGAACAATACCAGCAGCGCCAATGTCAGCGGTGCAGGCCGTGTCGGCGGTATTGCGGGCGAAAACGGCGGTGCGATTACGCTTTCGAGCACACCGGCAGGAAAGCGTCGTGTCAACGGCAGCGGCAGCGGTGTCGGCGGCGTGATCGGCGTGAATACCGCAACCGGCACGCTCAGTCCGGCAAGCGGCAGCATGCAGGGCGATGCCATTGCCGCGGATAACAGGCTGACCGTGCGCGGCAGCAGTATGGTCGGCGGTATTGCCGGCATTAACCGCGGTACACTCGGCGGCACGAGCATCAACTGCCTGACCAATCAGGCGGCAGAGGTCCGCGCAGCGGCGGGCAGTGCAGGCGGCGTTGTCGGCGCGCAGGAGGGCGCAGAGGCTGTTCTGCGGTACGCGAAGAATCTCGGTCAGGTGACCGCGAATGTCGGTGCGGCAGGCGGCATTGTCGGCATGAACAGCGCGGGCAGCACGGTCGAGAACTGTATCGGCAACGGCAGCGTCACCAGTAACGACGGCTATGCAGGCGGCGTTGCCAGCGAAAACTACGGCACGATCAGAAGCTGCAGCGTCGGCACGGATAACAGGGTAACGCTTATCACCCGCAACAAGACTGCGGCAGGCGCGATCTGTGCGGTAAACCACAAGGGCGGTACGGTTCAGGGAGCGACACTCGGCGATCATATCACGATTTCCGGCAGTGCATTCATTCTGGGTGCTGTTGTCGGAGACAACAGCGGTACGGTCACTGCAACCGAGGTTTCGCAGCAGCCGACATACAGCGTTTCCGCAAGTACGCTGCAGGTCGGCGGTGCAGTCGGCATCAATCGAGCGGGCGGTACGGTCAGCAAGGTGAAGGTCACCTCGAATTTTGAGAAATTCACGAAGTATACCTATCTCGGCGGTGTAGTCGGTCAGAATAATGCAAGCGGCAAGGTAACCGAATGCACGTACTCCGGCACGATCGACGAAGGAAAGAGCGCGGTCGGCAACTGCTACGGCGGCATTGCCGGACTGAACGGCGGTCTGCTGCAGGGCAGCACCGTTTCCAGGCTGACGCTGACGGCAGACGGTGTGTACACCGCAACCTCCACCAGTTCGGCGGCAGAGAAGGAACGCCTGTCCTCGCATATCGGCGGCATTGCAGGCAAGAATGATACGACCGGCATCATCGAGCGGTGCTACATAGACAATACCGGAACCGGCACGATCACGGTCAAAAACGGCATGGTCGGCGGTGTGACCGGCTATAACAAGGGCACGATCACCATGTCCGGCGATAAGAGCACCGAAAACTTGATGGAAAATGTCAGCAAGGTGAGCGACCTGCTGTCCAATGCCAAGGCACAGAAGCTGTCTGCGGATTCCACCTGGGTAAAGTGGGCAGACCGGACGGATGTGGAAAAGCTGTCCTACAACGGCGGCAGCAAGAGCGTAGCGGCAGACCGCACCATGCAGATCATCGTATCGAGCAACGGCAACCTTGGCGGCGTGGCGGGCTACAATGCGCCGACCGGTGAGCTGAATCGCTGCGTCAGCGGCAGCTGGCTGCTGGTCAACAAGTCGGACGGCATCGGTGTCGGCACCGGCGGTATTGTCGGTATGAACGAGAGCGAAAAGGACCTGTCCTATCTGCTCAATCAGGCGTTTGTCGGCCGCCAGCTGGCAAACGGCGCGACCAGCCGATTTGCAGGCGGTATCATCGGCACACAGACCAACCAGACCACAACCGACTGGACGATCGAAAACTGTGTCAACTATGGCACGGTGTACGGCTATCAATCGCACTATTCGGGCGGTATCGTCGGCCAGTGGACCAATAACGGCGGTACGGTTGAGGATTGCTACAATTACGGCAATTTGCAGACGACGTATGAAACCGGCTGGGTCGGTGCATCCGGCGGTATCGTGGCACAGATGTATCATGCGGCCTCCGGTCAGGATTTCAATATCATCAGCTGTCAGAATCACGGCAGCGTTTTTTGGCCGGGATGGTGCAAGCTATTATCATTGGGAGAACAGCAGGAAGGTCAAGGACTGCGCGAACGACAGTGCGGGCATCCTTGGCAACGTTACGGTTTATACGACGTATGATATAAATGCTGCACAGAAGTTCACCATTAACGTTTCGGATTGTGTCAATGCGCCGGGCGTTAAGATCTATTCATCCTCCATGGCCTCCGGTATCGTGGGTTACTTCTCAACAGATACGGCAAGCAGCAAGAACGGCGGTCCAATCGGCACTTCGACCGCAAATATCGTGCTGAATATCGACCGCTGCCGCAACTATGCGGAAACACTGGTCGGCGGCAACAATTATATCGCCGGCATCTTTGGCGACCGGTATAAGGACGGCACTGTGGCGCAGGATAATACTTATATCCAGAACTGTTACTCGGTCATCGGTTCGGATGCGGGTACCAGTACAGGCATCGTATCGCTGAATAACGCCAGCCTGAGCAGCTCCCTGAGCGGTGATAAGGTGGGAAACAATTATTATTTCTTTGATACATGGGGCTTGACGAACACTGCCGGACGAATCTTTGACAGCAGTAATACGCGCAATGAATCACGAAAGGGATTTTCCCGCATGGTTGCCTATGGATACTGGGCAGGCAGTGACGGAAAATGGGCGAATAAGAGCTTTGCCGCCATTGCCGGTCCGCAGCTTGGCGTGATCGACTATACAGACAACCGGATGTATTACAATGTAACAACGGCAAACTCTACGATCGATGAGCATGGCATTATCCGTACGAATATCAATGGTTCTGACCAAATTACGGGACGGATTTTGTTCACCATGCCGGATACACCAACATATAGAGATATTGCACAGACGAATGGACACGGTGCTTCGTGGCTGCGCCCGCTGCTGTATCAAAAGAATACGGTGTTCAACACAGAGCAAAAGCTGTTTGATGAGTATGTTCGAGAGAACTATCGCGACATGGAGCACGACCAAACCGACAAAAAGCTGGATGCCTCGTTCATGGTCGATTTGAAACAGCAGACAGACGGCAGTTTCGATGTATCCATCGAGGATACGGACCGTCCTTTGTACTACGAGGGTACAGTGCTCGTTGATGACAAGGAAGTAATGTCCAATCTGCGCTTTATCCCGAACCGAAAGGGACAGGGACAGTGGGACCCGAAGCTGGACGGCATACAGGCGTACGGCTCCGGTACGACCAGCGGTTCGTTCCAGCTGCCGGCAAGCCTTGCGGCAGACACAGCAGGCAAGACCGTTACATTGTCGGTTCGTGCTGTCAGTCTGTTTGAGGATACCGCGCCTTCTGCATGGAAAACTGCGGCGACGCAGGATGTGTCGGTGCTGCCGACACCGGATGTCAATATCCGACTGGTGAGCCATTGGAACAATGGCGCTAAATACCAGATCTCGCTGAAAAACCTTGCGGATTATGCGGTCTTCAGCAACTGGAAGGTCACCTTCAGGCTTGGCTCGCAGACCGTGACCATTGATCAGAACAATCATACCGCCGAGATCAACGGCGATGATTTGAAGGAGCTGATCGTCACGGCAGCGGCAGGCATTACGAACGGCATTCAGCCGGCTTCCGTGACGGATACCATCCCGACTGACACGCCGAAGTACAAGCCGGACGGCAGTATTAACAGGCTGTCGGTATCGTACTCGGGCAGTACGGTGGATGATTGCACGGTCACGGCTGCACTGACGGTCAACGAGTCGCAGATGGAAACACCGCCGATTTACCGTATCGAGGTGCTCGGCACGGTTGGCACAAATGAGTATGTGTTTGCATATGAGGATGTGCTGACCTCGGCGGGCAACACGGTTACGGCAAACTTCCGCGACCTGCCGAAGGAGTATTTCGCGGAGAATGTCACAAATCGTCGGGTGCGTGCATGGTACGCCGCATCCGGTCTGGGACCGGTTTACACCTATGGTGATACCCGGCAGACCGGCGATGCGTCTGTTACGATGCGGACTTACAGCGCGGAGGGCGTTCAGCAGCAGGACAAGATCATTTACAGCCATGTCCTTGGCCACGCGACTGCCTTTGCAAACTACATTAGAACCGCGGCGCTGAACATCAAGCCGCTGACGGCGCCGGAGCTGAACGACCCGGAACTGATGCAGGAAGATAACGGCAGTATCAGCTACCGGTTCTCGTGGACGCAGTCCGGGCAGGGGACTGCAGTGCCGCACTACAGCGTCAAGCTGACCGGCATTACTGCGGCAGGCGCAAGAATCGGCATTCCGGTCAACGAGGTTTACGGTACGCAGGAGAATCCGAATACTTCCCAATCGTTCACCATCAGCGCGGACGACTGGCAGTATGCCGAGGTTGAGCTGACCGTTACCCGTCTGGGACAGGCATACGGCGAGGTTGGCCTGAGTACGACGAAGAAGTACGCTGTCAAGCAGCGCCTTGAGCGTCCGGGACAGCCGTCGGTAACCAACCCGGATACCAACGAGCTGGAATACACCATCGGCTGGAGTGCCATCGGCAGCGAAAACGGCTGTGCAGGCTATCAGATTTATGTGCAGCCGGAGGGCGAAACGGCCGCTGCCCTGGGTGCGCTTGTGCCCGTCAGGGGCGGCACCTGCTCGGTAAGCCGCAGTCTGGAGTCTTACGCCGGCAAGACAATCGACCTCTATCTGGTGGCGGTGGCTGCTGATGATTCCGGCTATGCGGACAGCCCGAACGGTATCGTGTACACGATGACCGTGCCGAAGCGTCTGGATACGCCGAGCGTCAAGTGGTCGTACAACTGGAATGCGGCAGCAAACAACCCGATTCCGGCGGCCGGCTTCCGAAGCGGCGGCCTGCAGGTCACCGTTACGCCGGAGAATGAGGCCAGTGTACCGCCCGGCGGCAGCACCTATCTGCTGCGGGCAAAAATCACCGGGACGGACGGCACAACGGAGACTTACCCCGTTTCCGCAATGAGCGAAAGCGGCGGCAGCTACGTCTGCAGCCTGACCGATCTGAATACGAAATACGCAGGCTGTTCTGTACGGTTTGAGGCTCGTATTTCGCAGTCGGCGGGACAGGTAAGCTCGGTCTGGGTATCGAGCGGCGATGTGGTATTCCCGCGTGTGAAGCTGGAAGCGCCGAGCGCGTCGCTGGCAAACGTGAATGAGACGCTTGCGGTCAGCTATGGCCCGATGAATCGTCTTATCAACACGGCAGAGTGGGATGCACAGCTTACCGCGCTCTCGTGGGACGAGGTGGCAGAGGCTGACCTGTATCGGATTGAATTGACCGATAAGGACGATAAATCCACGACTGTTACCGTCGATATGAGCGGGAACCTGCCGGAGATTATCATAAATGGTCAAAATACGTTTGCAGTTGCAGGGGATGACTGGTATACTGTAAAACAGGGCAGTGCGGTCAACGGCAGATACAGCCTTACCAATGGCAGCATTCGTTATTACAGCTATCAGCCGGATACCATGCTGCAGGTGAAGAACGGCACATTTACATTGAAGCTGCCTAACATTTTCTCCGTGGTAACGCACGAGAATCAGACCCTGCAGCTGACGAATGGTATACAGATCAGCAGGGTAACTGTCATTGCGGACAGCAAGAGCGACCGTTATACGGAATCCGATCCTGCTGAGCGCAAATTTTAGTTACGAAGGGAGGCGGCAGACATGAAGCGGATACGTCAGGGCTGGAACACCCTGCGGCGCAGCAGGCGAAGCGGTGTTTCGCTGATCGTAGCACTTTGTGCTGTCGCCGTCCTGATCGGACTTTCGCTCAGTATCGTGTATTCCTCCTCCATGCTGCTCTCGCGGGCCAACCGCAAGATCGGCAGGGAACGCTGTTATCAGCTGGCGCAGTCCTTTGCACAGGTGCTGGACAGCGAACTGCAGGAATACAAAACAATAAAACCGGAATTAGATACCAATTTTGCGCCGGAAGGCTGTTTCTACCGTGAAGTGAACAACATTTTAGCGGAAGATACAGGATTGGGTATTTACGATCCGGATCGTTCGGATGAAACCACTGCCTGCTATAATGCGGGTTCGACCGAGGATAACTACGGCAGGATTACGATTCTGCTCCGTGATGTTACCGATGTGCAGGACCCGATCACAGGCGATACCTTTGCATACGATGATCGGAACGAAGGCACCGAAAAAGCAGAGCAGACAACCTTTAACAGACATCAGGTTTGGGTAGGCGTCAAGGCGGAAAAGGGAGCGGACAGCTACATGTACACCACAGAATACCGCCGAAAGGACAGTTTTCAGCCAATCTACACATGGAAAGGGGAAGACGGCGTCAGCGGACAGTTCCAGGTCTACTGGGTAAACGGCCGCTTTTGCCGAAGTGCCAACGGCAAGGAGCCGGTAGAACCCAAGGTCATTGGCGAGGGCGAGGATGCCCGCACGGAGCATGTGGAGATCAGCTACACCTATGATATCAACAATCCAACGTACAGCCGATACGAACCCATCCACAAGCCGGCAGCCCGGACAACCGGAGGTGCAGCCGATGAATAGACTGATTCGCGTGCTGCGCGACCGCCGGGGCGAATCCATGGTGGAAATTCTGGTTTCCACGGTGGTGTTCATGCTGCTGCTGGGAGCGCTGAACGGCGCAGTCGGCTTTGCCTCAAATGCGCAGCGCAAGTCGGAGCAGCTCCGCAGGGACGCGACCGAACTGCAGGAAAGCGTGCGCGGGAGTGCAGAAGTCGCGGACGGCGAAGCTGCCGCGTACGATTTTAAGGTGACGACGTCGAACGGCGAAGATACCGATATTGACGCCTTCCGCGTACAGGTAAAAAAGCAGACCGTAAACGCCAAAACCGAGGACGGCAAAACCGTGCCCTTCTACCGGTTTGCGAAGGGAGAGTGACGGCATGAAACGCATTCGCTCAATCCTGCGCGGCCAGGAAGGCATGACACTGGTGGAACTGGTGGTCGGCGCCGGACTGCTGTGTCTGGTCATCGGCATATTCAGCGCATCGCTGCGGCCGGCGGCCGAGGTATCGCGCCGCACGCAGGAGCTGAACAGCGCCGAGCTGATCGCGGACGACCTGCTCGAAACCGTGCGCAGCAAGGTGGAGACCGCCATGGATTACATCAAATGCTACGACAGCGGCACGGATGTGACGAATAAAACCGGCTCGTCCGAAGGCTCGGCGATCGAGTTTGGCTATGAGACCGAACAGGGATATAACGCGGCGGAACTGCTGACGGCAGACGGCTGCGGACCAACCAAAATCGTGATTGCCGATAAGGACTCCGGTGAGCAGCCTCAGGTGGAAAAGGGTTATCTTGTCGAGCGCTATTATAAAGATGGCTACAGTCAGGATGCGGACGGCAATCCCATTGCCCGAGCCATGACGAAAACCTACGCAGAGGGCTTTTATATGGGACTGCGCGCCGGACTGCATTTCAAAATCGACGAAGCAAAGCACACCGTTACCGCCACCGTGACAATTTACCGCGATAAGGATTTGACCGATAAAATTTATTCGGATTCGCTCATCATCGACCTGCGGTACGATATTCCGGTGAAAACCGAGGTAACGGCAACGAAAAAGCCGGCATAACGGCAATGTAATATGTGTAACTCTGCGGAGCACCGCCGCAGCTTACAGAGATAGAAAAACAAAAATAAAATTGGAGGAATAAGATCATGATGGAAAAAATGATCGCGCTGCAGCAGAAGCGCCGCAGCAAGAAGGGCGGCTTTACGCTGGTAGAGCTGATCGTGGTTCTGGTTATTCTGGCGATTCTGGCAGCACTGCTGATTCCGGCGCTGACTGGTTATATTGATAAGGCGAAGGACAAGTCTATTATTGCTGAAACTCGTCAGTGTGTAATGGCTGCTCAGACTCTTGCTGATGAAGCATATGGCAATGTAGCCGCAGGTACTGCTGTTACCGTTGATGCAGGTAAGGTAGCGACACTTGCGGAAGTTAAGGGCACGGTATCTGATATTAAGTACGATTCTACCGATAAGAGCAAGGTTACAGGCTTGAAGTATACTACGACTAGTGGTAAAGTATGCACTTACAATTCGACCGCAGCTGAACCGTACTCTGTTGCTAAGTAATGCCTAACCGCCCCGAACGCCACGGACCGACTGCGCCGATCAAATACGGCGCAGTAAGCTGGTGGCTGACGGTGGTGTGTGTGATCCTTCTGGCTGTGATCGCGGCGGCGGGCAGCGTGCTCGGTCTGCTCTATCGGGCAGACGCGCATGTGGCGCTCGGCAATGCAAAAACGGTGCGTATGGCGCTATACGCCGCCTCGATCGAGGCCTACGGCGAAAACCGTCCCTTCACGGACTCCGCCCATGAGGGCGGGGTCTCGGAGGCGGTTTACAACGAGGTGCTGACAGCCTGCAAGGTGCCCGGTGATTTCTGGGTGCTGCAGACCGACGAAAACGGCTATACCGTACAGCAGATGATCTACACCGAAGGGGATTTCACCGTAACCTACACCGCCGATCCGGTCACTTGGAACGTGTCCGTCGGTGTTGACCTGATTCATGCCGCCGCAGCACAGTGAACGCACGGTGCGCGTTCGCCGTCGGACGGTATGGCGGGTCACAGCCCCTTAACGTTTAAGTGGCTGTGACCTGCCATGCGGTTTTTGCATGGTAGATTCTATTTGTAAAAAATCATTTCAAACCAACCCAGACGAGGAGGAAACCAATGCTTTACATCGCCTATGCTGTATTATGGCTGTTACGGTTCGCATTGGGCGCATGCGTATTCAGCTTTCTCGGTGTGGTGGTATGGCGCCTGCCGCGCAGAGAGAGCGTGGTGAAGGGACGCAGTCACTGTCCGGTGTGCGGGCGCACGCTGTCGGCGGCGGAGCTGCTCCCGTGCCTGAGTTATCTCCTGCAGGGCGGCAAATGCCGCGGCTGCGGTACAAAAATTCCCGCAAGGGATTTCTGGATCGAGGTGCTCGGCGGCTTGTGCTCCTGTGCCTGCGCATACGCCTTCGGCGGCGAGACCGCACAGGCGGCGCTGGCGTTCGCCGTGCTCGGTATTCTGACGGTCGTGGCGCTCATGGACATGGACACGCTTGAAATCTACGACCGGTTTCCGGTGCTGCTGTTTGTCTGCGGCATCGCTGCGCACATACTTATCCCCAGCCTGGGGATAAAATCGCGGCTGATCGGCTGCGTGATCGTCAGTGTGCCGATGCTGCTTCTGGCGCTCATCGTGCCTGGCGGCTTCGGCGGCGGTGATATCAAGCTGATGTTCGGCGCGGGCTTTTTCCTCGGCGCAAAGCTGACGGTCGTTGCCGCGTTCATCGGCATTCTGCTCGGCGGCGGCTTCGGCGCGCTGCTGCTCGCCCAAAAGAAGGCAAACCGGAAAAGCCAGTTCGCATTCGGTCCGTTTTTGTGCATCGGCATTGCGATCGCCATGTTTTTCGGAGAAACGATCGCGGACTGGTATATGGGATTATTGTAATGAATGGAGAGGAGGGTCAGCATGGCTGCATCCAACAACCGCAGGCTGACCGTCACGGTCAAACCGAACAGCGGTCACACGCTGTTCCGCTACACGGCAAAGGACATAGACGGAAAGGTAGTCCGCGGCGCAATGGAGGCTGCGGACTATGACACGTTGTATACCCAATTACTCGCTCAGGGGTTGTATCTGCAGAGTGCGACCCGCCGCGGTGCGGCCCGCAAGCCGCGCACGCTGCGTCCGCAGGAGCTGAGCGACCTGTGCCGTCAGTTGTCCACGCTGCTGGCTTCGGGTGTCAGTCTGGTGCGCGCGCTGACGATCATCTCGCAGGATGAGGGCATCAGCGCAGGTCTGCGCCGCATTTACGAGAATGTTCTGGGTGAGGTGCGGAAGGGCTCCAGCCTGTCCGCCGCACTCGAGGCGCAGCAGGTGTTCCCAACGCTCATGCTCGGCATGATCCGCGCAGGCGAGGGCAGCGGCAAGATAGATCAGGTCGCGGAGCGGCTCGCCCTCCACTACGAGAAGGCACACCAGATGAATCAGCAGGTCAAGTCGGCGCTCATGTACCCGATGATCCTTGCGATTCTGGCGGTCGCGGTCGTTATCGTTATCGTAACCTTCGTGCTGCCGCAGTTCAGCGATCTGTTCTCCACAATGGATTCGCTGCCGGGCGTTACGCTGGCGCTGATGGCGTTTTCTAATTTTATGGTTACCAAATGGTATCTGATGCTACTGGGTGTCGCGGCAGTGGTCATGGTTATCCGCACGCTGCTGCGCATTCCGGCTGTCCGGCTGGAAATGGACCGGCGCAAGCTCAAAATGCCGGTTTTCGGTCCGCTCAATCAGGTTATCTGCACGGCGCGGTTCGCGCGAACCATCAGCAGCCTGTACTCGAGCGGTCTTCCGATCGTCACTGCGCTGCAGACCGCCCGTGATACCATCGGCAACGCCTACATCGTTTCGCAGTTCGATGATGTGCTCGTGCAGGTGCGTTCGGGCGTCAGCCTGTCCGCCGCCCTCGAGACCGTAGACGGCTTTCAGCGCAAGCTGTGCAGCAGCATTGCAGTTGGCGAGGAGACCGGACGACTGGACTCCATGCTGGATTCCATCGCGGATTCGATGGAGTACGATGCACAGCAGGCGAGCAAGCGCATGATGACCATTCTGGAGCCGATGCTGATCGTGCTGATGGCGTTCGTGGTCGGCTTTATCATTATCGCGGTCATGTCGCCGATCATCGGCTCGTACAGTGCGATTGAGAGTTCGGGGAACGCATAACCTCGGAAACGTGTCAACCTCACAAAAGGGGAGAAATGAGAATGAATACAACCGTTTTGGCGCTGCAGGAGGAGCAGGTGCTTGTCGCGGTCGGCAAGTCCGGCGCGCAGCCTTCCGTGCAGGCGCTTTACAGTGCCCCCGCACACGGCGGCGGCATGGAAAACTGGGAGAAGGCGATAGGCGCACTCTGGCAGCAGCACAGGCTGCCGACCCGCGGCATCACGCTCGTCCTGCCGGATGAGGCGGTTGCCACCAAGACTATCACCGCACCGAGCATGCCGGTAAACAAGCTGGAGGAGCTTGTGCGGCACGAAATGCGTCCGCGGGAGGATCAGCTTGCGGCGGACTATGTGCCGCTCGGCACGGATGCCGAAGGCCGTCAGCAGCTGTTCTGCGCTGCCTGCCGCAAGGAAACGATGGAGGAATACCTTGCAATGACCGACCGGCTCGGTCTGCACCTGCAGAGCGTTACCGTTACTATGGCAGGACGGCTCAAGCTCCTGCATGCCATGCAGGCCATGCAGGGCAAGACCTGTATCTGGCTGTGCTTTGAGGGCAGCAGCGTGCTTTCGCTGCTGGTCGAGAACGGCGAATACCGTTATTCCAGCCGCAGCCGTATTTTCAGTGAGCCGGGCACGGTGGATTTCGGCACTGAGATGACGCGGAATGTTTCCGGTACGATGCAGTTCCACACGGCAAGCCGCTCGGGCGGCACGCTGACCGATGTGTATTACGCCGGCTGCTCGGATGATGATTTCGAGGTGTGTCTGGCGGGTATCCGCGGTCTGGGGCTGAAAGTGAGCCGTCTGCCCGAATGCCGTGCGTTCTGCGCCCTGCCGAACGGCGAGCGGCTGGACGACTGGCTCGGCTGTGCCGAAACTTTGATTCGAACCGTGCTTCGTGCAAACAAGGAGCTGGATCTGCTCCGCAGCTATCGGCGTTTGTCCCGCGGCAGCAAAGGGCAGACCGGCCTGCTGCACAGCTTCTACACACCGATAGCGGTGTGTCTGGTGGTGTGCGCTGCAGTCTGGTGTGTGTTCCTGCAGATGAACAGCAGCCTGAGCCACAGGACCGACGACATCAACGACTGGCTGAACAATCCGACCGTGATCGAGCAGTACAACGAGGCTGCCGAAAAGCAGCAGCGCAATGACAATCTGGTGCAGGGACTGCAGCAGGTACGCAATCTGACGGACGCGCTTGCCACCTATCCGCAGGTGGACAGCACCCTGATGAGCAAAATCGGCGCGGCAGGCGGCGCTCAGGTCAGCATGGTGCTGACCGGCTACGATGCGGCCACCGGCGCGCTGCAGTTTGATGCACAAAGCGGCAGCGTTATCGACATTCCGAGCTATGTGCTCAAGCTGCAGAAAACCGGCCTGTTCCGCAAGGTGGACTACACCGGCTATACCTATGAGGACGGCGTGTACGTCCTCAGCCTGAACTGTATCCTGCTGGGAGAGGAGGCAGCCGAATGAACATCGTTGTAACCGAACGTGATAAAAAGCTGCTCCGGCTGGTGGCCTGTCTGGCGATAATCGTCATTTTCGGCATGTATCTCATCCGTCCTGCGATGAAAAATCACGAAACGCTGCAGAACGAATATGACGCCGCCGAACAGAAGCAGCAGGAATATCAGACGCAGATTGCCGCACTTGCGACGATTGACGATATTATCGCGCAGAATAAAGCCGCGCTGAACACGGCAAGCGAAAAATACTACAAGGGCGATCTGGAAACCCGTCAGATGGACGATATCATCACGGGTATCGCGCTCGAGAACGGACTGTTTCCGCAGTCGCTGACGCTGACGGAAGCCGCTCCGGGTGCGGTCAGCGCGTATCTCGCCGAGCAGGAAGCTGCGCAGACGGACGGAAGTGCGGACACCTCGTCCGATGCGGAATCCGCCGATTCGACCGATGATACATCGGCAGCGCCGGTGCAGCCGGTCAACTGCGTTTACATCGGCACTGCGACTATCTCGGCGCAGGGCGCCGTAACCCAGTGGCTGAACTTCCTCGATGAGGTGGAGCACAGGTACAAGGGTCTGCGCGTGACCAATTTCAGTATTGCAGACTATGATTATGTGGCAAACAACACGCAGGCGGTCAGCACCAATCTGATCACCGGCACGCTGGAGATCTACATGTGTGTCAGCGACAAGGAGGCAGACGCATGAAAACCAATTTGCGTATCGGCGAAGTGCTGATGGAGCGCAATTATATCACGCAGGAGCAGATGGAGCAGGCGCTCGCCTACCAGAAGGAGCACCGTGAAAAGCGAGTCGGTCAGATACTGATCGAGCTGGGCTTTGTCACCGAGACGCAGGTGATCGAGGCATTGGCTGCCCGTCTGGGACTGGAAATTGTGAGCATCGGACAGATGCAGGTCGATCTGACCGCTGTCCGCATGATTCCGCGCGAGCTGGCGGAAAAGCAGAACCTGCTTGCGGTCGGCTTTGCGGACAAGAGCCTCGAGGTCGTGACGAACGATCCGCTCAACTACTTTGCCTTTGAGGAAGTGCGCCAGCTGACCGGCTGTCAGGTGGTCATCCGCCTGAGTGAAATGGGTCCGCTGCAGAGCGCGATTCGCTACTATTACGCCGAGGTCGGCGCGCAGCAGGCGGCACAGACCGCCAACGAGGACTTTGCAGAGCGTAATGTGGAGATGCTGCAGGTCGAAGAAAGCGAAAGCGGCGATCCGGAAGCGCCGATCGTCAAGCTGCTCAACAGCCTGCTCGACCGTGCAATCAGCACCGGCGCGAGCGACGTGCATATCGAGCCGTTTGAGGGCAGCACGCGCGTGCGCATGCGTATCGACGGCACGATCGTTGATTATGTAACGCTGCAGCGTAGTGTGCATCAGCCGCTGATCGCGCGAATCAAGATCATGGCGAACCTCGATATTGCCGAGCGCCGTCTGCCGCAGGACGGTCATTTCCGTATCCGTGTGAGACAGAGCGAGTACGTCAACATCCGTGTATCGCTGCTGCCGACCGTGTTCGGAGAAAAGGCGGTGCTGCGAATTTTGGCAACGGCGGGTCAGGTCGATCACGCCAGCCACTTCGGCATGGACGACGAAAGCTATGCAAGGTTCCTGCCTATGCTCAACTCACCGAACGGCATTATTTATATCACCGGTCCTACCGGCTCGGGTAAGTCCACCACACTGTACATGGTGCTCGAGTACCTGTCGCACCGGCAGGTGAATATCTCCACGGTTGAGGATCCGGTGGAGAAGAACGTGCCGAGCATCAACCAGACGCAGGTCAATCCGGTTGCCGGACTGACGTTTGAGTCCGGTCTGCGCGCACTGCTGCGTCAGGACCCGGATATCATCATGGTCGGTGAGACCCGTGACGGCGAAACCGCCGGTATTTCGGTTCGTGCCGCCATCACCGGTCACCTGGTGCTGAGTACGCTGCATACCAACGATGCGGTCTCGAGTATCGTCCGTCTGGCCGATATGGGCATCGACCACTATCTGATCGCAAACTCGCTGGTCGGTCTGGTCGCGCAGCGACTGATGCGCAAGGTGTGTCCGCACTGCGGCAGAGAGGTCGCAGTTACGCCGCAGGAGCAGGCGCTGCTCGGCAAGGATATCACGACCATCAAGCGCGGCACAGGCTGTGCGCACTGCAACGGCACCGGCTACCGTGGCCGTATTGCCGTGCATGAGATCGTCACGATCGACCGCAATATCCGCCGCATGATCAGCCGCGGCGCCGAAATCGAGGAGATCGAGGCCTACGCGCGGGAACAGCAGGGCATGCGCAGCCTGAAGGAAAAGGGTCTGGAACTGGTAAAACAGGGTGTTACTACACCGGAGGAGCTGCTCAGGATCGCATATTACGCATAATCGGAAACCGCTCTGTATCTTTTGATACAGAGCGGTTTTAACGATTATAAGCAGAATTACAGAACAAAATCTGCATAAATGAACGTACGTTTACTGTTGATTGACTCCCCAAAGCCGAAAACTTTTCCTTTACATTCTTATCTCAAGCGGGTATAATACCCATTGATGGATGGCATTCCGCAGAGCGGAAGCTATACCTTGTCACAACATGTTTTTCAAATTTTTCCGACAGTGATTTTACGTTGCGTCACACCACAGAAAGCGGGTGACAGCATGAACATTGGCATTGTTGGAGCAGGAAAAGTCGGCTTTTCCTTCGGCAGACTGCTTGCCGAAAAGGGCGTGCGGATATCCGGCTATTACAGCCGCAATTCCGACAGCGCAAGAGAAGCCGCAGAATTTACAAATTCCGGACACTATACCGACCTGGGCAAACTCATCGAAGATAGTGACGCGATTTTCATCACCGTTCCGGATAATGCGATCACCGAGGTGTATCGGCAGGTCGCAGAATTTGAAATTCAGGACAAGTATATATGTCATTGCAGCGGCGCCTGCACAGCCGAGGAAGCCTTTCCGGGTATTCACGCGCAGGGAGCCTATGCAATATCCATTCATCTGCTATTTCCGATCAGCAGCAAGTATAACTGCTGGCGGGAGCTGGCAGGTGCTTTTTTTTGCGTCGAGGGTGACGCGCAGGCGGTCGAGGTCTTTGTACCGCTGCTGCGCGGGCTAGGGCTGCAGGTGCAGACCATTTCGCCGGAGAGCAAGGCGCAGTACCACCTCAGCTGTGCACTGGCAAGCAACTTTGTCTGCGCACTTGTGCAGCGCAGCGCAGAGCTGCTGAGCGGCTGCGGATTCTCCGAAACGGACGCACTGCACGCGCTTGCGCCGCTCATGCGGAGCAATCTGGCGCATGTAATCGAGCACGGTGCCGTCTCAGCGCTGACCGGACCCATTGAGCGCGGCGACACGCAGACCGTGCAAAAGCATCTGTCGTGCCTGACGGAACGAGACGACCGGCAGCTTTACGCGCTGCTGGGACTCGAACAGGTCAAAATGGCACAGGAAAAACATCCTGAGCAGGATTACGGCACGCTTGCCGCCCTGCTGAACGGGGAAAAGGAGCAGAACGAATGAAGAACACAGTGAGTACATTTCTCTCGATGAAGCAAAACGGCGAGCGCCTCACCGAGATTACCAGCTACGATTACACGACCGCCAAGCTGGTGGAAAAAGCGGGCATCAACGCCATTCTGGTGGGTGATTCGCTCGGCATGACCATGATGGGTTATGACACGACCCTGCCGGTTACGATGGAGGACATGATCCACCACAGTGCATGCGTCGTGCGCGCGTGCGAGAACACCATGGTCATCATGGATATGCCGTTTATGAGCTATCAGGCGTCGGTTTCCGAAGCCGTGCGCAACGCAGGCCGGCTGATGAAGGAAGCGCGCGGACACGCGGTCAAGCTGGAGGGCGGCGCAGCCGTTGCCGAGCAGATTCGCGCCATTACGGATTCTGGCATTCCGGTGCAGGCACATATCGGCATGACGCCGCAGAGCGTCAACGTGTTCGGCGGCTTTAAGGTACAGGGCAAGGGCGAGGATGCGGCAAAGCGGCTGCTCGAGGATGCCTTTACCGTACAGGAGGCCGGTGCATTTTCGGTCGTGCTCGAGTGCGTACCGCCCAAGCTGGCGGCGCTCATCTCGAAAAAGCTGACCATTCCGACCATCGGTATCGGTGCGGGCGCAGGCTGTGACGGACAGGTATTGGTTTATCAGGATATGCTCGGCATGAATATGGACTTTACGCCCAAGTTCGCCAAGCAGTTCGACAATATCGGTGAGCGCATGGTGGACGCGTTCCGCGCTTACATGAACGAGGTTCAGAACGGCACGTTCCCGACCGAAAAGCAGAGCTTTGTCAAGTCCGACTGCAGCGATGAATATCTCGCCAAACTCGACGCTGAATTTTGAGAGAAACAGGAGCATATACAATGAAAATCGCAACAACCATCGCAGAAGTACGCGCACAGGTGCGCGAGTGGAAACAGCAGGGTCTGACCGTCGGTCTGGTGCCGACCATGGGCTATCTGCATGAAGGACACGCCAGTCTGGTCAAAACGTCCGTGCAGCAGTGCGACCGCACGGTAGCGTCCGTGTTCCTCAATCCGACCCAGTTCGGTCCGGGTGAGGATCTGGAGACCTATCCGCGTGATTTCGAGCACGACTGTGCGCTGCTGACCGAGTGCGGCTGTGACATGGTGTTCCATCCCGAGGTGTCCGAGATGTATCCGGACGGCTTTGCCACCTTTGTTGAGGTGCAGTCCGAAATGCCGCGTCAGCTGTGCGGCAAGACCCGTCCGATTCATTTCCGCGGCGTGTGCACGGTCGTTTCCAAGCTGTTCAACATCGTAACGCCGGATAAGGCGTTCTTCGGTCAGAAGGACGCACAGCAGCTGGCGATCATCCGCCGCATGGTGCTCGACCTGTCCATGGGCATTGAGATTGTCGGCTGCCCGATCATCCGTGAGGCGGACGGTCTGGCGAAGTCCTCGCGCAATACCTATCTGAGCGCAGAGGAGCGCAAGGCGGCGCTCGTGCTGTCGCGCGCTGTAAAGCTCGGTCAGGAGTTGGTACAGAACGGCGAGAAAAACGCGGATAAGGTCGTGGATGCCATGCGTGCGCTTATCGAGCAGGAGCCGCTCGCGCGTATTGATTACGTTTCCGCAGTGGACGGCCTGACCATGCTGCCGGTGCATGAGATCAACGGCGGTGAACTGGTCGCTATGGCGGTCTATATCGGCAAAACACGCCTGATCGACAACTTTTCGGTGGAGGGATAAGCCATGACAGTACAGATGCTCAAGGGTAAAATTCACCGTGCAACGGTCAAGCAGGCTGAGCTGAACTACGTCGGCTCGATTACCGTTGATGCCGATCTGCTGGATGCGGCCGGTATTTACGAATATGAGAAGGTTGCCATCGTGGATATTGAGAACGGAAACCGCTTTGAGACCTATACGATCGCCGGTGAGCGCGGCAGCGGCATGATCTGCCTGAACGGCGCGGCGGCGCGCTGTGTCAGCGTGGGCGATAAGGTTATTCTGATGGCGTACGCGCAGCTGACGCCGGAGGAGGTCAGGAACGGCTATGCTCCGCAGGTCGTGTTCGTGGATGAGGAAAATAAGATCGTCCGCACCACTACCTATGAGAAGCATGGTCTGCTCAAGGATATGGCGTAATGAAAAAGGAGAACCCGGGTGGGTTCTCCTTTTTCATTGGTACAGAGCTGAGGATTAGAGTGAAGAGAGGTAAGGTGAAACGCAGGCACAAGAAAATATTCGCAGGTGCCGTCTATCACAGCGACACTGTTGCGTCGCGCCTGCGGAGAGTAAACCGTATATGTAGCAGCAGGGTAGGCGAGAACTGCGTAGAGGTAGAGAAATGGGCGCACACTGTGCGCCCCTACGGAAGAAAAAATCCTTTGCCGTTTCTCTTTTCGAAGCGGTCGCCGGTCTCTGGTCTGCGCCAGACTATCAAATAAAAGGAAACTGGAGTCCCAAGAGGATAGTACTCATCTAATCCACGCACGGCGTGGGAACAAGGTTTAGTGGCCTACGGGCAAACCTTGGTGTCTATCCTTTTGGAACCCCAGCTAAGGGTTAGCACCCATTCCTTATGCGTAAGTAAGCAGATTAACCCTGAACCGACTCCATCTCCGTTGCAGAGGACTTGTCTGCGTTCTCCCGGAACAGCAGACCGAAAATGCGGCGCACCAGCGGACCGGCTGCAAAGAACTGCCACAGCAGCGCCATCGGGAAGTTCATAACGGTGGTCTGTACCCAGATTGCAAAGAACTGTGCGTTATGGCTGTCCTTGAACAGCAGGGTGGCAAAGAAGCTCATGCACGGGCACATCAGCCATACGGATGCAGCCGAGATGGCAAGCATAATGCTGGTCTGGCTGGCTTCGCGCGGGTTGACAAGACGGAATGCAACCTTCATCGCCAGCTTGCCGACAAACACCAGCTCGAGCAGAATTGCGATAACAGTCATGATCGGCCACTCGTGGAATACCGCGAGAAATACCCAGTTCTGCATGGAACCGGTGTTCAGCACGATGTTGTACGCTACCATGCCGTATACCATGACAGAAGCCATGATAATGGTGTAAATAACGTCCTGAAATTTGTTTTTTGGCATTTTGTTTTCTCCTTTTTGTGTATGTGAAATATTTTTTGATAACGAATAGAAATGTAGCTGAACGCAAAAAAATAGGACGAAGTAAACTTTCGTCTACTTCGTCCTATGGACTACTTCAACTACCATTAATTATAGATATCATACCATATTTTATGGGCGTTCGTCAAGACTAACTTCGTTCTTGACAATACTGTTCCCTGGGTGTATACTTTGTCTGTAAATAGACCCCATCCCTCGGGGGAGGGGTACAGATAGGAGATGCGATATGAAACAACGGTTTCGGGTGGGCGGCATGAGCTGCGCGGCCTGCTCCGCCCATGTGGAGAAAAGCGTTTCGGCGGTGCCGGGTGTCAGCGGCGTGCAGGTAAATCTTCTCGCTGGCAGCATGGCGGTCGAGTACGATGAAAACGCGTGCGACGCACAGACGATTATAAAGGCGGTCGAGTCTGGCGGCTACACGGCTGCGGTGGACGATGGCAGGCAGACATCGGCTCCGGCGCAAAGCCCGCAGGCGGACGAGGCGCTGAAGGAAATGAAGACCCGTATTATCGTTTCGGCGATTTTCATGCTTGTCCTGATGTACTTCTCGATGGGCGAGATGGTCGGGCTGCCGCTGCCGTCCTATGCGACAGGCATGGACGGCATGTTCCATCTGGCGCTCACGGAGCTGCTCCTCACGCTGCCGATCGTCATTATCAACCGCAAATATTATATCAATGGCTTCAAAACGCTGTTGCATCGTGCCCCAACTATGGACGCGCTCATCGCCGTTGGCTCGGGTGCGGCGCTTGTGTACGGCATTTACGCGCTGATTCAAATCGCGCTCGCGCCCACGCCTGAGGCAGCCCACAGCTTTATGCACGACCTGTATTTTGAATCCGCAGGCATGATTTTGACGCTGGTAACGCTCGGCAAGTTCTTTGAAGCGCGTGCCAAGCGCAAGACCGGCGAAGCCATTGCGGCACTGATGGACCTGCGTCCGCAGACCGCCGAGGTCATCCGTGGCGGTCAGACCATGCAGCTGCCGATTGAGCAGGTACAGGTTGGTGACCTCGTTATCGTGCGCGGCGGTCAGTCCGTGCCGGTTGACGGCGAGATCACCGAGGGCAGCGCCTATCTGGACGAAAGCGCCATCACCGGCGAGAGCATGCCGGTCGAAAAGCATGTCGGCGACACCGTAATCGGTGCAACCGTGTCCAAGAGCGGCTATGTTGTCATGAAGGCATTGCGTGTCGGTGACGATACGACTCTGAGCCAGATCATCCGTCTGGTAGAGGAGGCAGGCGCGTCCAAGGCGCCAATCGCCAAGCTGGCGGATAAGGTGGCAGGGGTATTCGTTCCGGTCGTTATGGGCATTGCGCTCGTGACAGCAATCATCTGGCTGCTGGTCGGTGAAACGCCGAGCTTTGCGCTCACACGCGCGATTTCGGTTCTGGTCATCTCGTGCCCGTGCGCACTGGGACTGGCAACGCCGGTCGCTATCATGGTCGGCACAGGTGTCGGCGCAAAGAACGGCGTGCTGTTCCAGTCGGCGGAGGCGCTTGAGAATCTGCACAATGTCCACGCGGTTATCATGGACAAGACCGGCACCGTAACCGAAGGACGTCCGGTCGTAACCGACGTAAAATCCTTCGGCGTGGAGTCGGCTGACCTGCTCTCACTGGCGCTGTCACTCGAGAGCCGCAGCGACCATCCGCTGGCGGACGCCATTGTGCGCTATGCACGCGAGAAGAACGCGCAGAAGCGTTCGGTCACTGACTTTGAGATGCTCGAGGGGCAGGGCATTCGCGCGTTTGTGGATGGTGTACCGTGCTTTGCGGGCAACCGCCGCATGCTGCTGGCTAACGGACTGGCGCTGTCCGGCTCGATGCAGAAGCTGGGCGATGAGTTCGCCGCGGCAGGCAAAACGCCGCTGTTCTTTGCGGCAAACCGCCAGATTGTCGGTATTTTTGCGGTCGCTGATGTGCTCAAGCCGACCAGTAAGGCGGCAGTCGAAGCACTGCGCAGTATGCACATTGACGTAACGCTGCTCACCGGCGACAACCAGAAAACCGCGCAGTCCATCGCGTCCGAGTTGGGCGTGACCGATGTGATCGCTGAGGTGCTCCCGCAGGACAAGGAGCGCATCGTGCGCGAAAAGCAGGGCAAGGATCGCAAGGTTGCCATGATCGGTGACGGCATCAACGATGCACCGGCGCTTGCGCGTGCCGATGTCGGCATTGCGATTGGTGCAGGCACGGACGTGGCTATCTCGTCTGCGGACGTTGTGCTGATGAAGAGCGACCTGATGGACGCGGTGGACGCCATCCGGCTGTCGCGCCGGACTATGCGCAACATTCGCCAGAACCTGTTCTGGGCGTTCTTCTACAACTGCATCGGCATTCCGATTGCGGCGGGTCTGCTGTGGGTACCGTTTGGCATCAAGCTCAGTCCGATGATCGGCGCGGCGGCAATGAGCCTTTCGTCCGTCTGCGTGGTATCCAACGCGCTGCGCCTGCGCTTTTTCAGCGCAACACCGAGAAAAACGGCGGGGACGCCTGCTGTTTTGCCCATAAGCGGCGAAAAGCCGCTTACGGCACATAAAAAGGAGGAAAATGTTATGGAAAAGACAATCAAGGTTGATGGCATGATGTGTCAGCACTGCGTGGCACATGTCAAAAAGGCACTCGAGGGTGCAGCAGCCGGCTGTGATGTTGCGGTCGATCTGGATGCAGGCAAGGCAGTCGTTTCGGGCAAAACGCTGCCGGAGGATGCCGTTCTGACCGCAGCCGTCACCGAGGCGGGCTATGAGGTGGTTGACATCAAATGATGGCAGATCGTAAAAAGGTCGAGCCGCTGCTCAAAACCGCGCGCGGGCAGATCGACGGCGTGCTCAAAATGATTGAGGACAACCGCTACTGCATGGATATTATGATGCAGCTGCAGGCGGTGGAATCGCTGGTGCATAAGGCGCAGAGAGAGGTTCTTCGCGGACATCTTTCCGGCTGTGTGCAGGATGCGTTTGAGACCGGAGATCAGAACGAGCGTGAGCAGAAGATCGCAGAGATCATCAAGCTGCTGGATAAAGCGTAAACGGAAGGACGTGCCAAAAGGCACGTCCTTTTTGTTTGAAAATTGAAGATTTGTGCAGTTTCCGCAATCAGAAACTGCGGTATGATCGAAATCGGTGCCGACACGGTTATCAAGAACAACGGTAGCAAAACTCAGTATGGCGGCGGTATCCGCAATTACGGTGAAATTACTGTTTCTGCTGGTGCACAGCTGTATAACAACCATGCACTGATTGCTGGCGATGATATTTACAACGGTACCTATAAGTATAAAACTTACACTTGCGATGGCCGCATCACTTTTGCACCTGTCGGCAAGGACTGGGTACTGGACGACTGCAACGACCCGATCGTAGGCTGGTATCACGACGGCAAGGAAAAGCTGACGGACAATGCATACAAGCGCTGGAACGGTGATGGTGAAGGCGATGCCTACTACGCTGACGAATATACGGTTAGCGAAGAGGCTGTTTCCGAAACGCTGGCTCTCAAGGCTGCACACGGTCAGCTCTGCAGCGTAACCTACGAAGTAACCGGCGACATTCCGTCTGATGCAGGCGCAGTTCCGGCGGCAGCCAAGGTGAAGAAGGGCGGCAGCTACACCGTCGCACCGGTACAGACCACCTCGCAGAGCCGCTACACGTTCAGCGGCTGGCGGATCAACGGTAGTGGTGATGTTGTAACCGAGATCAAGGACATTCAGCAGGATGTCAAGCTGATCGGCGTATGGACCCGCAGATCGTCCGGCGGTGGCGGCGGCAGCAGCAAGCCGACCGTTGATATTCCGGATGATGTACCGACCTCGGCGCACCCTGTGGGGCAGATTGTACTAATTGTTAGATTCGCAGGTGTTGTCCATCGCCACCAGACTGACGAGTTGTGCAGCACTGTTATCACCCAGGGCCTCTCTCTTGCTCTTCGGCGATTCACCTCGTGTCGCGCTTGCGGTATCGCCTTAACCGTATGTGTAGCAGTACGCTGTCTGTGAACTGCGAATATTTTACGAAAGATACGGTAGAGTAACCCGGCTGCCGTTCCCCATTTCGGAGCGGTCGCCGGTCTCTGGTCTGCGTCAGACTATCCAAGGGAAAGGGATGAAAATCAGAGGGTGGAAACCGTAGGTGTCTACCCTCTTGTGCCCCTGCCGGGTAGGCAAATCCCCGCTGAATCTCAGCGAAAAACATCCCGTCCGTTAGGGACGAACACGCTTACGCAGTTCGAGTACTCCGCTCAGCCGGTGCTGAAAAAGCTACCGCTCGGACAGGGCGTAGCGCATACGCGCCTCGTGTGCCAAGCAAAACCGGTGTCGGGAATGGTCTCTGCTAAAGATTAAAATAAAGATTAAAAGAAAAAGCACTTACTTTCGTAAGTGCTTGATGGTGGAAGTTACAGGGCTCGAACCTGTGACCCTCTGCTGGTTGGTACATGACGAACCCGGCTGTAAAAAGGCAAAGAAAAAGCACTCATCTTACAATGAGTGCTTGATGGTGGAAGTTACAGGGCTCGAACCTGTGACCCTCTGCCGGTTGGTACATGACGAACCCGGCTGCAATAGAGAAAAAGAAAAAGCACTTACTTTCGTAAGTGCTTGATGGTGGAAGTTACAGGGCTCGAACCTGTGACCCTCTGCTTGTAAGGCAGATGCTCTCCCAGCTGAGCTAAACTTCCATTTTGGTGACCCAGCGGGGATTCGAACCCCGGACACCCTGCTTAAAAGGCAGGTGCTCTGCCGACTGAGCTACTGGGTCAGGTCAAAAAAGTTTTGCGCTGAGTATGAAATTGAGTCGCATGCCGTAATGGCAGGGACGGCTGGATTCGCTTTTGCTGCGGCAAAAGCCACGGCGGTTACAATATGCCACCGGCATATTGCCAAGAGCCGCCTTTCGAATCCAAGGATTCAAAATCTGCCATAATGGCAGGGACGGCTGGATTCGAACCAGCGAATGTCGGCGTCAAAGGCCGATGCCTTACCGCTTGGCGACGCCCCCGTATTCGTTTGCTCGAAACAGCGTTACCCTAAAGATAACGCGCTGCGTTCGCAGCGCGTCACAGGGTTATATGGGGTGGGTAAAGGGACTCGAACCCTCGACCCTCGGAACCACAATCCGATGCTCTAACCAACTGAGCTATACCCACCATATAAAGTTTGCAGCCGACGGAAATGGCACGCCAGGAGGGATTCGAACCCCCGGCCTACTGCTTAGAAGGCAGTTGCTCTATCCGGCTGAGCTACTGGCGCATATCAATTCCGACAAACCCATTCGAAGAAAATGGAGCGGGTGATGGGAATCGAACCCACGTGTTCAGCTTGGAAGGCTGACATTCTACCATTGAACTACACCCGCGGGTCTTTCTGACGCTCATTTAGTATATCAATAAAACCCTATAATGTCAACATCTTTTTTAAAAATTTTTTTAAAAACTTTTTTCGGCCAGATTTGCAAAGAACATCAAAAGGGCAGACGGTCATGCTATACTGTAATCAAAGGAGGGAGAGAGCATGAAAGCAACGATCTTACTGGCCGAGGATGAGCAGGCCATGCGGGAGGTGCTGACCGACTACTTCACCGCAAAGAGCGGCGGCGATTTCACGGTTGTGTCTGCGCCGGACGGCGACACGGCGCTGCACTTCATCGAAACCCGGCGGTTCGACCTGCTGCTGCTCGACATCATGCTGCCGGGCACGGACGGCTTCGCGCTGTGCCGCGTAGCACGGCAGCAGGGAGACGCGCCCATTCTGTTCGTCACGGCGCGCGAGGACGAGCAGGACAAGCTGCACGGCTACGGCCTCGGTGCGGACGATTATGTGGTCAAGCCGTTTTCGCTGGCGGTGTTGTACGCCAAGGCACTGGCGCTCCTGCGGCGAGCGCGGGGCCTCAATGCCGGGAATACGTTGACAGCGGGTACCCTGTCACTCGACCCGGAACGGGGGATTGTCACAGCGGACGGCAGGCGCATCGACCTGCCGCCCAAGGAATTTGCTTTGCTGCGGGCGCTGATGGAGCGCAAAAACCGCGTGCTGACGCGTGACGAGCTGTTGAACCTTGCGTGGGGCTGGGATTTTGACGGCACGGACCGGGTAATCGACGGGCACATCAAAAAGCTGCGCCGAGCACTCGGTCCGCATGCGGACTGCATCAAAACCGTGGTGAAGCGCGGCTACAAGCTGGAGGTGGACGGAGATGAAAACCAAGCCTAAGAATTTCGGAAATTTCTTTGTTCGAGTGGGCGCAGGCTTCCTCGCGTTCTGGCTGCTGTCGATGGGCGCGTTCTCACTCCTGCTGGGACAGCAGCGCGCGGAGCTGATGGCGGCGGATATTAAGGATTCTGCGGATTGGTATACCGGCGATTATGCAAGGTATATGCTGGATTCCAAGGAGCATGAAGAAAATGATCCGGCGGAACTGCGCAGGATGTTGAAGGAGCAATCCTATCGGAGAAATTCGTCTGACGCACTGATGATAGTGACGGCCATTACCGACCAGGGCGGAAATATACTGCAGAGCGACCGTTGGTGGCTGATCCTGACAGATGATACGGATATCGACCACATGACAGATAAGGAATACTTGGTGGATATGAGTGACCAGCCGCAGAATGTTCTCGAAGCAATCTACATTGGCAGCGGTGTAGTCGATCAAGAGTCGCTGCCATACGATATGCGTTTTGAAGCATGGGTAGATGGCGATGAAGCCTACTTGAAGTCGGTAACCGTGCGTCCGTATGAAGAAGTAAATGGCGAATTAAAGCTGACCGACGAAGTGAATACGGTCGAGTGCGCGTATGATGCGGACAAGATGAGCGATCTGCCGCTGAAAAAACTGGTATTACACCGCATGTCCTTTCCCGGCCATCCGGGAGTGAGCCTGACTGCAAAGCAAGTGGCAGCCGATATGACTTCTCCGAAACGAAAAGAAATGCGTGCCTGGGTGGAGAACCCGAGCGAAGCAGGCAGTGCTGCACCGGTCGTGCGTCCGTGGCTGGTGCGCCAGTATCAGCGGACAATGAAATACTGCGACTATGTCGATGGCGGCTATGTCATGATGTCGTTTGCCGCGGAAGGCTGCCCACTGAAAGCGTGCCTGCCGATTTTGGTGCCTGCAGGCGTGCTCAGCTTGATTCTGGCGATACTGTGTGCCATTATCCTCTCCTGCGCCTTACTGCGCGTCTGGCGCAAACAGGAGCGCATAGAGCGGGTACGCCGTGAAACGACAGCCGCGCTCGCGCACGAGCTGAAAACGCCGCTCTCCGTGCTCAGCGCCACCGCCGAGCTGCTCGGTGACAACCTTGCACCAGAAAAGCAGGCGCACTATCTGGGTGTCATTCAGCAGCAGGCGCAGCGGATGGACGGCAGTGTGCGGCACATGCTTGAACTGTCGAGACTGGAGACCGGCGCAAAGGCGCTGCGGCGAACCGCGTTCTCTCTGGCAGAATTGGCGCAGGAGCGCCTGCAGGCAGCTCTGCCGACCGATTCCACCATCCGCACCGAATTTGCAGCACAGGACAAATTTGAGGTCAATGCAGACAGGGCACTGCTTGCGCGGGCACTGGACGCACTGCTCGAGAACGCCGTGCAGCACACGCCGGAGGGCGGCTGCATTATGGTGTACCTCGCAGACGGTGTGCTCTCGGTGACAAACACCGGCGATGCCATTCCGGCGGATGCGCTGCCGCGGCTGTGGGAGGCGTATTATCAGGCCGATCCGTCGCGCAGCGCAAAAGGCGACGGATTGGGACTGTCGATTGCGAAAACCGTGTTCGATCTGCATGGATACGCCTGCGGAGCGGAGAATACCGAAATCGGACCGAAGTTCTGGTTCCAATTTGCAGATAAATAGCAAAAACCGCTCGAAAGAGCGGTTTTTGCTTTATTAAATAACTTTTTCAAATACCATGGTTGCCTGAATGCGGTCGCCGCCCATCAGACCCTTGCTGCCGCCGTTCGATGTAGTAATCGTGTGCAGGCGATAACCCTTTTGCGCTTGATGGTTAATCGCTTCTTCCAGTTCGGTCAGGTTGCCGGAACCGGTGCCGAGAAATTTTTCCTTCAAAGTAACCTGCAGAACAACGTAATGATAGTCTTTGCCGGATGCGGTGGAGAAAGTCGAGGAATCGCTGAAATCCATAAATAACACCTCCAGTAATTTACACGATTATACCGTATTCGACAGGAATTGTCAATCTGCGTGCAAAAGAAAACCGCCTGTTCAGGCGGTTTTCGCGTGTTAGATGGTATCCAGTTTTACCTTGCCGTCCACAGCGGACAGGTGAGCGCCCATCAGCGGCTTATCACCGGCGACGATGGCGGTGGCCAGCGGATTCTCAATCTCCTTCTCGATCAGGCGGCGCAGATTACGGGCGCCGTACTTGACCGAGTAGGACTTCTCGGTAAGCAGACCGAGCAGGCTGTCGTCCCACGTCAGGCGGATATCCTTGTCTGCGAGCGTGGTGCGCAGTTCACCGAGCATGATCTCTGCGATATGGCGGAAGTTATCCTCGGACAGCTGGTTGAACGCGATAATCTCGTCAATGCGGTTGAGGAACTCCGGACGCATAATTTCTTCAAGAGCCTTCATCACGCGGTCCTTGCTCATCTGAGACACGGTGCGGCCGAAGCCTGCAGGCGTGTTATTGGACTGCGAACCGGCGTTCGAGGTCATAACGATAACCGTGTTCTCGAAGCTGACAACGCGGCCCTGCGCGTCGGTCAGACGGCCGTCATCCAGAATCTGCAGCAGGGAATTGAGCACATCCGGATGCGCCTTCTCAATCTCGTCGAACAGAACGACAGAGTACGGACGGCGGCGAATCTTCTCGGTCAGCTGACCGGCTTCATCGTAGCCGACGTATCCCGGAGGGGAACCGATCAGGCGGGAAACCGTGTGCTTTTCCATATATTCGGACATGTCGAGACGCACGAGTGCATCCGGCGAGTCGAACAGGTCGAGAGCAAGCTGCTTGACCAGCTCGGTCTTGCCGACGCCGGTCGGGCCGACGAACAGGAAGGATGCCGGCTTGCGCTTGGGACTGATTCCCGCGCGGTTGCGGCGAATGGACGCGCAGACCGCGTCTACGGCTTCGTCCTGACCGATAACGTGCGATTTGAGGCGGGCCTCCATATCGCGCAGGCGTGCGGATTCCTGTGCGGCTACCTTGGATGCCGGAATGCCGGTCCAGATTTCGATCACCTCAGCCAGAAGCTGTTCGTCAACCTGCGGTGCAGGCTTGGTCAGCAGCTCGTGCAGCTGTGCCTCCACCTGCAGAATGCGGCTGCGGCAGGTGGCGATCTTGGCGTAGGTCTCCTCCTCCTCGGCGCGGGCAGAGGACTGGGTCAGCTCGTCAAGCTGTGCCTGCAGGCGCTCAAGCTCGTTCTGCAGCTCGGGAATCTCGGACAGCTGCGGAGAATCCAGATTGAGCCGCGAGCAGGCTTCGTCGATCAAGTCGATGGCCTTATCCGGCAGAAAACGGTCGGTGATATAGCGTTCGCTCATCTCAGCGGCACGGCGGCACATCTCATCGGAAACAGTAACGCCGTGGAAGGTCTCGTAGTACGAGCGGATGCCCTTCAAAATTTCAGTGGTCTCGGCAACCGACGGCTCACCGATATAGACCGGCTGGAAACGGCGCTCGAGCGCGGCGTCCTTCTCGATATACTTGCGGTACTCCTTGAGCGTGGTCGCGCCGATGACCTGAATGTCACCGCGGGCGAGGGCAGGCTTGAGGATGTTTGCGGCGTTCATCGAGCCTTCGGAATCGCCGGTGCCGACAATGTTGTGCACCTCGTCGATGACGAGGATGATGTTGCCGATACGCTTTACCTCGTCGATCAGGCCCTTCATGCGGCTCTCAAACTGGCCGCGGAACTGCGTGCCCGCCACGAGAGCGGTCAGGTCGAGCAGATGGACCTCCTTGTTGCGCATCTTGAACGGAATGCGGCCCTCGTTGATGCGGACTGCCAGACCCTCGGCAACGGCGGTTTTGCCGACACCGGGTTCGCCGATCAGGCACGGGTTGTTCTTCTGGCGGCGGTTCAAAATCTGAATGACGCGGTCGGTCTCGCGGTCGCGACCCACGATATGGTCAATGCGGCCTTCTGCGGCCTTTTGGGTCAGGTTCTCGCAGTAATTGTTCAGATATTTACGCTTTTTGTCCTCCTTGCGGGAAGAACGGGTACGGGTCTCATCGTGAGAGCCGCCTGCGGGCTGTCCCGGCAGAGTGCCGGCGGCAACCGGATCGGTCTCATGGGGGGCGTCGTCGTCCGTGCCGTCCGAACCGGCGGGAACCAGGTCGTTCAGGTCGGACAGGGAGCCGATCTCACCGGAGAGCGCTTCGAGGTCATCCTCGGTGATACCCATTTGCTCCATGATGTTATCGAGCGGCTTGACGCCCAGTTCGCGTGCACATTTGAGGCACAGACCCTCCTGGGTGGTCTTATCCGGTCCCTCGATTTTGGTGATGAACACCACCGCGATGTTTTTCTTGCACCGCGAGCACATTGGCATATTCATAGGTTAAACTCCTTTTAGGAATTGAGAATTGATAATAGAAAATGGAGAATTAAGGTGTTCTCCATTAAATGGCGATTGGTAAAGCGTCCACCAGCTGTTTTAGCAGCAGCGTATGCTTGACACGCTCCGGCGAGAGATAGCCGAGCGATGTGTAGGTGATCGGGAACAGCCACTGCAGCACGATCAGCAGGATGCAGACGAATGCAACGCCGGTTACAAAGCCGATGAGTGCACCGCCTGCAGAATCGAGTGCGCTGAGCGGTGTACGCCGCACAATGAGCTTGAGGCTGCGGCCGAAAATCCAGATGAGCCGTCCGAACAGCACGCTGAACAGCACCATCAGCATGGAGAACGCGATGCTCTCCGACATGCCGACAGCCGCTTCGGTGACGCTCTGCCGCAGACCGTCCAGCACGCCTTCGGCGGTTTTAAGTGCGGCCTGTTTTTCAAACAGCTGACCGACTGCCGGCACGACCACCCACTGCGCGATATACGGCGCGGTGTACTTGGCGGCGGCAACAGACGCGGCGATCATGCCGATGCGGCCAATCACGCCGTACAGCGCACCGACCAGTCCCCGACGGGCACCGAGCCAGACGTTGGCTAGCAGCACGGCAATGAGGATAAGGTCAGGCGCGTTGAGCAGCTGCGCCGCTGTGGAAATCATATCGTTGATATCAGTTATCTGCATGCACTTCCTCGGATCGTTCGGAATGCGCGGTAAAGATACGCGCGTTGCGGTTGTAGAGCAGGAAAACCGTACCGTCATCGGTCATGAGCACACGGCGTGCGCCGACAGCGTCATCATTGTGCCACTGCGGCTCGGCGGAGGTGTTGTAGACCGTAACGCCGGACGCAGACAGCACCGCCGTACCGGCGTTGGAGACGGCAAGCGCCGTCGGCTCCTCGGTCAGTGCGAACGGACCGTGCAGACTGCCGTTGCGGACGGTATAGAGGTCGCTGCGTGCATCGTTCAGGTAGGAGCGCACAGCGACAGCCATCGTACTGCCCTGAGAGGCAGTGGCGATCAGATCCTGCGAGCTGAGCTCGAGCAGCACATCGACCGTGCCTCTGCGGGTGACATGATACAGGCCGGTGTCGCACAGTGCGATCGCGGCGTTGTTCTCGGAATAAGTGAGCGTTACACCGAGCGCGTCAGTCAGTGCGGTGTCCGAAACCTGCTTGCCGGAGGACACATCAAAGAACAGCACATGGGACTCAAGCGTTACGCCGTTCTGCCGGAAGGCGAGAATGCCGAGCGTATTGCAGTCCGGCGAGAGCACGGCGGATACAATATAGTATTCCGAAGCGCGGTATTTGAAAACCTCTTTTCCTGCGGTGTCGTAAACGGCAGCGGCGGTACGGTAGCCGTGCTCGTTGGTGGTGAGCACGAAACGGCCGCTGCGGCCGATCGAACCGTTCAGGATGGTGGATTCCAGCTTCAGCTCCGCGACAGCGCCTGCCGAGCCGACCAGTGCGGCTTTGACGCCGCCGCGGTCGTACACGAGCACATAATTCGTGCTGCTCTCCACCGCGGGATCGGAGTAGCCGAGTGAATAGCGCAGTGTGGTCATGCTGCCCGCACGGGACAGGAACAGCGCGTCACTGTCCGCATACGCCAGACCGGATTCAAACAGCGCACCGTCGCTGAAGGTCTCGTTTTCGTAGTTGATGGTGGTGATATCGCCGTCATGCGAGCGAATACCGGCCGCAATATAGCTGCCGAGCGTGCGCAGCGAGGTCGGCGTAAAAATACGGTAGTTGGCGATCAGGAACAGGGCTGTTCCCAGCACCAGAGCCCAGCCGCAGAGCATGCGGAGCAGAGCGGTCGTGCGGATACGCGCGTCCTTGCTGTCGAGCAGGCGCTGACGGCGCTCCCGCCTGGAGAGCGGAAAGCGGATGATATTCTGCTTTGGGTTCTGTTCGCTCATGAAATCCCGCCTCCTTATTGTAGCGTGTTTGATGGGTGAAAATGTGAATAAAACTTGAAATCTGTCAGTCCGACAGGCGGAATCTGTCCAGTTCGGGTGTATCGTCGTACCACAGGCGGTTCATGAACAGACCGCAGGCAGGCAGGGTCGGTCCGGCCTGCTCTCGGTCGCAGGCGAGTAGTACATCGCGCACCTGCTCGGGCGCCAGCTTGCCGCCGCCGACATACGTCAGCGTGCCCGCAATCGCGCGGACCATGTTGTACAGGAAGCCGTCGCCGCAGACGCGGATGCGGATGAGGTCATCCACCGGCTCCACCTCGCACCAGAAAATGGTACGAACCGTGCTCTTGACCGGTGTGCCCTGACTTCTCACGGATGCAAAGTCCTGCTTGCCGACAAAATACTGTGCGCCTTCCTGCATTTTTGTAATATCCAGCGGATAATTGTACCGATATGCGTACCGCGCGTGGAACGGGTCCCGCAGGGTGGAAGGAAACAGATAATAGGCGTATTCCTTTTTGGTGCAGTTGAAGCGCGCATCGAAGTCCTCGGGAACCTCGACTGCGCCGGAAACCGCAATGTCCTCGGGCAGAAAGCTGTTGAGCGCATACGGCAGACGGTCCATCGGGATCGTGCAGTCTGCGTGGAAGTTTGCCACATACCGGCGGGCATGAACGCCGGAATCCGTGCGTCCGACACCGGAAACATGAACTTTTTGCTTCAGCAGATGAAAAATCGCGTCCTCCATGCTCTCCTGAATCGAAGGACCGTTTTTCTGAATCTGCCAGCCGTTAAAATTTGTGCCGTCATAAGATAAAACTAATGCAATATTCTTCATAGCTATAAAAGTTAAGCGTTGGAAGTGGATGATAATAAAAGTATTCCGTGCGGCGGGCTGAGGGCAGCCCGCCCTACAATATAGATTTACGTTACAGTCCAAAGTGTTTCAGTGCAATAATAACCACAAACAAGGCTGCTACCCAAAGTAGAGCACAAATATCCACCCGGGCGATCTTGAGCTGGCGCATGCGGGTGCGGCCGACATCGCCGCGGTACAGTCGGCACTCCATGGCGGTAGCGAGCTCATCCGCGCGGCGGAACGCCGAGATGAACAGCGGCACGAGAATCGGGATCATGGCCTTGGCACGCTGAATCAGGTTGCCGGAGTCGAAATCCGCGCCGCGCGCTTTCTGTGCCGAGATGATCTTCTCGGTCTCTTCGATGAGGGTCGGGATAAAACGCAGTGCGATCGACATCATCATGGACAGCTCATGCACCGGCGCGTGCAGCTTTTTGAGCGGAGAAAGCAGACGCTCGAGTCCATCGGTCAGCTGAATCGGTGAGGTGGTGTAGGTGAGCATGGAAGTTGCGATGATGAGCAGCATCAGACGCAGCACCATGAAGATGGCCAGCTTAATGCCTTCCATACTGATGTGCAGGAAGTGCCACTGGAAAATGTAGGTACCCGGTGTATAGAACAGATTGAGCACCGCCGTGAAAATGACGATGAACAGGATCGGTTTGAGGCCGCGCAGCACCATTTTGGGCGAAATACGCGAAATACCGATGACAACAGCAAGAAATGCGATGATCAGCACATAGGAAACCGGGCCTTGCGCGAGAAACAGCAGCACGATGAATGCCACCGTCAGCACGATCTTTACGCGCGGGTCAAGACGATGCACCGCACTGTTGCCCGGAAAAAACTGACCGAGGGTAATGTCCTTCAGCATTCGTGAGCAGCCTCCTTCCGCTTGCAGGCACGCAGAGCATCCATGGCCTGCGCTACGGTGTAGACCGAGGTATCAACATCGTGACCGCGCTTTTTCAGCTCAAGCATGACCTTGGTGATCATCGGGATGTCCAGTCCGGCGGCAATGATCTCATCCGCGTGAGAGAAAACCTCGCGCGGCGTGTCGCAGAACAGCACCTTGGCGTGATTCATCACAAGCAGACGGTCGGCAACCTGTGCGATATCCTCCATCGAGTGGGACACGATGAGGATGGTCGCGCCGGACTGCTTGTGGTAGCTGCGGACCAGCTCAAAAATCTCGTCACGGCCCGCCGGGTCGAGGCCCGCGGTCGGCTCGTCGAGCACGAGTACGTCCGGCCGCATGGCGATGACGCCTGCGATGGCAACGCGGCGCTTCTGGCCGCCGGACAGTGCAAACGGAGACTGGTCGGCAAGCTCGGGGGCAAGGCCGACTGCCGCCATGGATTCGCGCACGCGCTCGTCAATCTCGGCCTGCGGCAGCTTCATGTTGGTCGGGCCGTAGGCGATATCCTTTGCGATGGTCTCCTCGAACAGCTGGTATTCCGGATACTGGAACACCAGACCGACGCGGAAGCGCGTTTCGCGGCTGCACTTGCCCTTGGCATCCCAGATGGACTTGCCGTCGAGCAGGACCTCGCCTTCGGACGGCTGCAGCAGACCGTTCAGGTGCTGAATGAGCGTAGACTTGCCCGAACCGGTGTGACCGATCACACCGAGAATTTCGCCTTTTTCGATTTTCAGGTCAACATGGTCAAGCGCAACACGCTCAAAGGGGGTGCCTGCGCCGTAAACGTGCGTCAAGCCCCTCGTTTCAAGTATGGTTGACATAAGATTCTCCTTCGGATAATCAATTCAAATATTCTTGTTCGAGAATATCTGCACATTCCTCGATCGAGAGTGCGTCGATCGGCAGCTTTTCGCCGTCCTGCTGATCGAGGTCGTACAGGACTTCGATGGTCTGCGGTACGGTCAGGGAAGCCGCACGCAGCTTGTCCACCTGCGTGAAAATCTCGCGCGGAGCGCCGTCCATCAGCACGTTGCCCTTGTGCATGACAACCACACGCTGCGCCTGCACGGCTTCGTCCATATGGTGGGTGATAAGGATAACGGTGATGCCGAATTTGCGGTTCAGCTCACGGACAACATTCATGACCTCACGGCGGCCCTGCGGATCGAGCATGGCGGTCGGCTCATCGAGTACAACGCAGCGCGGCATCATGGCGATAACGCCTGCGATTGCGATTCGCTGCTTCTGTCCGCCGGACAGACGGTGCGGCGCCTGTGCGCGGTATTCGTACATGCCGACGGCACGCAGTGCATCGTCAACGCGCTTGCGGATTTCCTCAGGCGGCACGCCCATGTTCTCCAGCGCGAATGCGACATCTTCTTCAACAACGGTGGCGACAAGCTGGTTGTCCGGATTCTGGAATACCATCGAGACGGTTTTGCGCACATCGTAGGTGTTGTTTTCGTCGCGGGTGTCCATCATGTCAACGTAGCATACGCCGCCGGTCGGCAGACGGATCGCGTTGAAGCAGCCGGCGAGCGTACTCTTGCCCGAGCCATTGTGACCGAGCACCGCGACGAACTCGCCGCGCCGAATGGAAAGATTTACACCCTTTAGCACAGGAACGGAAAGCTGTCCGTCCTCGGCCGGATAGGCGTACTGCAGGTTTTCGGTTTTGATGATTTCACTCATTTATTTTCGTCCTTCGGTAAAAAAGGTTATTATTCTTCCGCGATAAAGCGTGCCGATGATCCGCACGGCAGCACCAGACCGGTCGATTCAACCGGCAGGCCAAGCTCCTGCGCCTCAATCTTGCCGGCGGCGCGTTTGCCTGCGGTGATGCCGAGCAGATAGCTCATCACAGACGGCGCAAGGCCGGTGGAATAGCTGGAAATGAGCACGAACAGCGGCTTGTCGCTCAGCACGCCCATGGTCAGGTCAATGAAGTCGGCAACGTCCTCCTCGATCTTCCACGTCTCGCCGGACGGACCGCGGCCGTAGCTCGGCGGGTCCATAATAATCGCGTCGTACTTGCGTCCGCGGCGGATCTCGCGCTGCACGAACTTTTTGCAGTCGTCCACGATCCAGCGGATCGGGCGGTCGCTCAGACCGGAGGACGCGGCGTTCTCCTTGGCCCACTGCACCATGCCCTTGGATGCGTCAACGTGGCAGACGGACGCGCCGGCGTTTGCCGCTGCAAGCGTAGCGCCGCCGGTGTACGCGAACAGGTTGAGCACGCTGATCGGGCGGCCTGCGTGACGGATCATCTTGTCAATAAAATCCCAGTTGGCAGCCTGTTCGGGGAACAGACCGGTATGTTTGAAGCTCATCGGCTTGAGCTGGAACGTCAAATCACCGTAGTGGATAGCCCACTGCTCGGGCAGCTTGCGGATTTCCCACTTGCCGCCGCCCGCGTTCGAGCGATGATAGATAGCGTTCGGCTTATTCCAGATTTTGCAGTCCTTGTCGCGCGGCCAGATAGCCTGCGGGTCGGGGCGCTGCAGAATCTGATTGCCCCATCGTTCAATTTTTTCACCGCCGCCGCAGTCGAGCACGGCGTAGTCCTTCCAATGATCTGCGATCCACATAAATATTCTCCATTACATTATATATAAGTAGTTGTTTACACAATAATTCAGTATCTATTCTACCACCAAATATGCACTAACGCAATGAAAAGCGATTAGAAATAAAAGATGTCAAGACAGCGTATTTTGGCGAATACAGCAAAACGGCTGCACCGCAAAGTACAGCCGTTCGAGCGGGAAAAGCGGTCAGAACCGTTCGCAGTAGCCTTCGCCGCCGTTTGCAAGCGACTTGAGGGCAGTTTCGCGACGTTCCTCAGGCTCGTCCGAGATACATACCGCATCGGTCAGCACCTGCCGCGCCTGATACGGCAGATCGAAGAATTGCTCCATTGCCCGCGGACTGTGTCCCATTTCCTGCATAAAATGAAAGGGAATCTCACCGGAGACCTGTTTTTTCCTGTCCTGTGCCATAATTGCACGCTCCTTTCGATTGCAGTATCTCCGAAGTTCGTGCTATAATACCATTATAAAAAATAGTAATTAGGAATTAGTAATTGAGGGGAGAAGTTCACTTTCCATTCTCCATTCTCAATTTTCTATTATTGAGGGGTTTTTATGGATTTGCAGAAGAATAAGACGTATCGTTGTCAGATTACGGATTACACAGCGGACGGCACGGGGTTTGCGAAGATCGAAGGCCGGGCGGTATTTGTGCCGCGTACGGCAGTTGGCGATCAGTGCGATGTCCGCATTGTCAAGGTGACGAAAAATGTGGCGTTCGGCAGGGTAGAGAAGATTATTGTGCCGTCGGCACAGCGTACTGCGCCTGCGTGTCCGGTGGCGGATAAGTGCGGCGGTTGTTGTTATCAGCACATCACCTACGGGGAAGAACTGCGTGCGAAGGAGAAAAAGGTGCGTGATGCGCTGACGCGCATTGGCGGTCAGGACGGCGCAAAGCTGCTCGGCATCACGGGTGCGCCGACGACTGAGCATTACCGCAACAAGGCGCAGTATCCGGTCGGACGGGACAAAGAAGGCAGCATCGTTACCGGCTTTTACCGTCCGCGCAGCCACGACATTGTGCCGGTGGAGAAATGCCTCATCCAGTCGGAAACGGCGGACAAGATTGCCGCCGTGGTGCGTGAATGGATGACGGAATTTTCGGTCATGCCGTACGATTATGAGAAAAAACGCGGTACGATTCGGCATATTTACGTTCGCGTGGGCGAAAAAAGCGGGGAGAGCCAGCTGACGCTTATTTCCGCAACCAAGAAAATGCCCAAACTGGATGTGCTGGTCGAGCGTCTGCGCGCGGCAGCGCCGTCGCTGACGGGTATTCTGCTCAACCACAACCAGCGCGACGACAACGTGATTCTGGGTGACCGGACGGATGTTCTCTGGGGTGAGCCAATGCTGGAGGACCGCCTGTGCGGGCACACGTTTTTGCTCTCGCCCGAGGCGTTTTATCAGGTTAATCACGCGCAGGCCGAGCGTCTGTATGCGTGTGCGGTGGACTACGCCGGTCTGACCGGCGAGGAGACCGTGCTTGACCTCTATTGCGGTGCGGGTACGATCACGCTGGCGCTGGCCGAGCATGCAAAGACTGCCATTGGCGTGGAAATCGTGCCGGAGGCCATCGAAAATGCCAAGCGCAACGCGCTCCGCAACGGCATGGAGAACACAGAGTTCTTTTGTGCGGATGCGGGTCAGGCGGCGCAGCGGTTGGCTAAGCGCGGCATTGATGTGCTGGTGGTCGATCCGCCGCGCAAGGGTCTGGACGCGACTGCACGCGACGCGATTCTTAAAATGCAGCCGCCTAAGGTTGTGTATGTTTCGTGCGACCCGGCAACGCTTGCGCGCGATGTGGCGGAGCTGTGCGGCGCAGGCTATACGCTTGAGAAGGCACAGGCGTTCGATCTGTTCCCGAGAACTTTTCATGTTGAGACGGTAGTCTTGCTTTCCAAGGGCGAGGTCGACTCGAAAAAGATTCGGGTTGAGTTCTCTTTGGAAGATATGGATATGTCCGAATTTCAAGATGGGGCAACCTACACCCAGATTAAGGACTATGTGCTGGAGCATAGCGGGTTAAAGGTATCCAACCTGTATATCTCACAAATTAAGCGAAAATGTGGGATTGGGGTTGGTAAGAACTATAATTTGCCGAAGTCCGAGGATTCCAGACAGCCGCAGTGCCCACCGGAAAAAGAGAAAGCAATCCGAGAAGCATTCAAATATTTTGGGATAATCTAACATCCCGCAGAATGGAGGTTTCTTATGGATAGATTGGTTTCTTGTGAGTTCAACATGGATACTGCCTGTGTAGAGCTGAAATTCTTTGATGGCAGCATCATTGCCATTGACACCATCGCCGTGGAAAAGGAGGTTGCCGACAATATGTATCAGCGGTCAGAGCTGGATTATCTGATCTACAATGATCCGATTGGATATGCAGACTTGATATTGAACGGTGATCCCGAAATTTATCTAAAAACTGTAACTGAATGTAAACCCTTAGATTAAAACTCAGCCCTCTGCCTTTTCCTTGGCAGAGGGCCGTTTTTTGCTTAACAGTTATTGAGCATCCCTTAATTGCTCTACAACACTGCATTTCGCTGCATTGTCATACATCATGCAAGGAATCAGCCACCCCAGCAGAAGAAATACCGGAATTGTCAGCAGGACAGGCAGAATGGTGAATCGATACTCAAAGAACCAGAACATACTGCCCAGCATTTTTCCTGCAAGAGGTCCCACCGCCAGCGACAGAATAAAGGCCGCCGATACGGAGGACATTGCGTAAAACAATCCCTCGTAGATCAGCATGGTTTTGAGCTGCCGGTTCGTCATTCCTACAGCCTGAAGCACAGCAAATTCACGGCGGCGGGAAAGAATACTGGTCATCATGGCGTTGAAGAAATTTAAGAGTCCCACCAGCCCGATGATAGCACAGAGGATACCACCTACCAGAAGGAACATCTGCCGGAACTGAGCAAACTCAGAGCGAGCCGTGGCCTTGCTTTCATACATCAAGGGTGAAAACTCACCGGCAGTGAGCTTCGATAGATATTGCTCTGCTTCGGCCTCGTCTGCGTCGTCTGCTGTGTCGAACAGGTAGAGCATCGGAATGGCCGCACCGCCGCTGTCCCTCTGTGCGGTATCCACAGACAAAACTGTCTCATATCCAATACCACCATAACGATAACTCATGGAATACGGAAGCTCTACCAAGGCGCAGACCGTGTACTCTACATCTCTGGCTCCATACAGTTTTTCCTGAAAGTACTCCTCCGGTGTATCTTCGGTGCGGAGTTCCCCGGTGCGGCTGTCGATATATTTCACATCGTCCGCATAGGTGGCGGTGATCGTGTCTCCCACCTTGGGGTAGTATTCAGGATTGGGCAGATTACCGTAGTCATCTAAGGAAACCGCAATGGCAATAGCGTTATTGTTTGGCTCCAGCATAGGAGAAATATCTCCGTCGAACACTTGCAGCTTGTCAAACAGGCTGTTATCCAGAGCCTCGATTCTGGTATCTCCCATCACCATATCGCCCCGGTGCTCCATGCGGCTCATATGGCTGTCCAACTGCTCAGCACTTTCGTACCTTGCATAGTCCTGCCGCAGAGCATCCTCCGTCATCCAAAGATATACGGGTTTTCGCACAGCATATCCCGTGCCGGAAAGACTGGACTTTGTGTTTGCTGCGATCTCTTCGATCTGTTCCGGCGTGATGAATTCATCTGCCGGGTTGTAACGGAAATAGTCGGGCGTGCTGACGATAAAATCGGCGCAGGTCATGAAGGATACATACTTCTCCATGCTGAAGCCGCCCACAAAGGCACACAGTGCATTGAACAGCGTCACCGACAGTGCCAGAGACACCACCACCAGCACCGTCTTTTTTTTGTTTCGTCCCAGATTGGCAAAGGCCATCTGATGGAGCTTCGCTCCCCGGGTGCTGCGCTGTTTTTTCTTGGTCTGCATCGCATCTGTATATTTGGTAGCCTCCACCGGAGAAACCCTGGCTGCCATTTTCCCGGGCTTGGAGCAGGACAAAAGCACCGTCAGCAGGGCAAACAGCACGGAGCCAACAAAGATCACAGGCGAAGTGCTGATGGTGGTGATGCCTGCATCCAACTGGGTGGAGCGCAAGACAACAGGCACCAGAACAGCGCCAATGCCATAGCCCAACAGCAGCCCCGCCGGAATGCCGATCAGACAAAGCAGAAGTGCCTGCTGGCGAATGATGCGTTTGAGCTGCCGGGGCGTTGTGCCAATGGTTTTCAGAAGCCCGTAAAACCGGATATCCCCTGCAACAGAGATCTGAAAAATGTTATAGATGATAAGATACCCCGTGAAAATCACCAGCAGCAAAAAAGCTGCTATGGCGACCATCAGCTCTGGATCGAGCTGTGACTCCAGCTGGGATGAGGTATATCCCCAATTGACGCCGATCCGGACGCTGTTGGGATCGGTATAGCTGTCCCATGTGTAGCCAAGATCGGTATCCACCTGCTCCATCTGCCCTTGAAT
>ENA-UPXC01000188-UPXC01000188.1-human-gut-metagenome-genome-assembly--contig:-NODE-188-length-100206-cov-21.672962_pt1 | contig 100206 bp, 99 predicted proteins | sample MGYA00250047_ERZ773371 | MGnify/ENA primary metagenome ERZ773371 (study PRJEB29103, sample SAMN06111975) | human gut metagenome | biome: human gut; feature: ankylosing spondylitis patient; material... | reverse complement strand
GATCCATATTTTCAGAACCACGATAAGCATTCAATTGAGCAACAGTAATCTTAGTAGCATTATCCTGATCAATCTTATATTTTTCAAGATCCATTTCAGCCTCTTTAAGCATAAGTTCTTGTTCTTTAACTTCATTCTGCATCTGAACAAGTTGCTGTTGCTGTTGTGCTTCTTGCTCTTGTAAAGCCTGTTGCTGTTGCATTCTATTATTCTCAATATCTCTAAGCTTAGATTTAATCATGCTTAAGTTATCCAGAGTAATGATCTCAGCAATATCTAATAATGATGCACCATTCTGCATTGCGGGTTGAATCAAACTATGTAATTGTTCGATTGCTTGATTATCCTTAGTACTATCAGATACAAATATATCGAAATCTTCGTAACAAAAGTTATCATCTATTTGCAAGAATACTCTTGTAACGTCATCTTGCATATAATGTAAATACTTTTTAGTATCTTTCCAAGCATACTTAGATGTATCTAATAACATTGATAAAACTCTTTTCTTTACCTGGTTGTGCAACCAGAACCAAGGTTCAGTAATATGTGCAGATTGAACTACAGATCTTTCAACATTACCAACTAATTCATTACTAGAAATAGCTCCTTGTCTCTGAGGAGATACACCAGATAATTCTGATACCATTTGTTCTATCTTATCTAGTAATCCGATATAAGTATTAATAGTATTAGCCATACTAGCATCAATAGAAGCCCATTGATTGTATGGTGATGGTTTACCACCCTCTCTACCAGGAATATTCCATCCTTCTTCATACGGATTTACAAATACTACGCCCAGTGCATTCATATAATGCATCCACTTATCAACATCAATACCCATACTTTTTGGTATTTGAGTCACGTCAATAACTGGAAGTTTACCTTTATCTCTTGCTATAGCTAATTCTAAACGATACCATAAAATAATATACATATACTGTAATGGTTTCATAATAGCTACTAGAGACTTAGCTTTACTATTGGTGTTACTGTAAGCCACTCCAGTATAAGGTAATTTGCCAGAATTTAATGTAGAACTATTTTCAAACTGGTATTCTACAGGTTGCATTCCAAAGTAAAGTGCATCTTCATCACCTTCATCTGCGGTTCTATAGCCTTCCCAAGTTTCAGTAATCCATTTCCATTCAATATCTATTTCATTACCTGTTTCTTTATAAGTTTCATCTACTTCAAATTCTTCAACAGTTTCTGTCTCAGGATTTAAAATAGTTACAAAACCTATTTTCTTAAATGATTTCCAGCATACATGATATAATATAACATCATCTAATACTCTGTCTTCTAGATATCCATTAATTGAATTATATCTATTTAAAGTAATATGATTATAATCATCAACAGGACTTTTGTCAGGACCATAGCCAGAAGTAGGTTTCTGACCTACTAATTCTAATAAATGATTTAACTGTTTTTCATCTAGTTTATCATAATAATCATCATATAAACTAGCTACTGATGTACGTATTCTCCTTACACACCAAGATGCTTCATCTACAAATTCAATACCTTCTTCTGCAGGATATTTAAAGTCCATAGTATTAACTCTCTCTGCAAATGGGTCACCATTTCTAATACCTACATAATAGAATTCTAACCCACCACATAAAGCATCTTTAAATCCTTTTTCAAATTCATGTGGTAAATTTAATTTTTTCCATAAGAAGTTCAAAGAATTGTATGCAGTTATTTCTGCGACATCTTTATAACTTTTAGTGAGATATTCTTGTATTTTTTCTGGTGTCTGTATTTCGCCTGTTTGTAAAGCTTGTTGAAATCTTTGTTGTTCTTCCGGACCTAATTGAGCCATCATTGCTGCTTGTGCATATTCCAGTAACATTTGTTTAGCTTTCTCTTGAATATCTCCAGCAGCAGCATCACTGGTTCTACACACATTGTAGTTAAAAGGTCTCTTTGTTTCTTCTCCTAATAGTAAATCTATTTTAGGTCTAATTATATTATAGTCCTGAGCCATTGCTGGAAAACCATCATCTTGGTTAAAAGGATTTGTAACATACTTAAGATCTTTTTCATTATATATACTATTATATAAATCATAATAACTCTGTAATTCCTCTTCATCTGGAATCGAGTTAGCAGAAGAAAAACCAGATATACCTATAAAATAGTCTACACAATCTCTACGCCATTCCTCTGTCTTTTTAGACATAGGTAGCTTTTGTACAGGCATGTTTGATATATTTCTTTCCATATTAGTTAGTAAACATATAAGTGGTTGTACTAAAACTGTTATTTATCTGTGGCTCATAAGTATTATCGTAATTTTTAAATAAAGGTTTATCAAATAACCTTATTTTCTTTTCTGTTTCTTTATGTTCTTTTACTTGGTAATTATATAGTTGCTCTTTAAAAATCATTAATTGACACATACTCATCACGCGGTCAAAATTGCCTTTATCATTATACATGATTAATTCTTCTAGTAATGGTTCTGATAAAATGGTATTTAAACCTAAAGTACCATTACCGCGATCTTCTTCCAACCATTCTTTAATCCTTACCAAACACCAAGCTTTAATTTCTTTTGTCATATGAGCACCTTTACCCCTATTTACTTTAGTATTGTTGGTGATGTCTTTGAGTATGTCAGGTTGATCTGCTAATAAATAACTACAATGTTTATTATTAAAATACGCAAATATACCAGGGTTCTGGTTTTCTACCATTACTTTGGCATTATAATATAATAATAATTTTCTAACGTTTTCATAGAATTCTTCTGCAGTTTTAGGTCTACCTGTATACTCTGCTACTATTATATCCTGATATGATTCAAAGTCTTGAAAACGCTTATATATAAAGCAACTCCCTAAAGAATTAGTACCTGATTGATCCTGATCATAACTATCTAATGAAGCTATATACAAACCATATGGAGCATTAATTACCGGATGCTCCCATATTACTACAGAGCCTGTAGGATCTGCCATCTTAGGTAAAGGATATTTAGTAATATCATTAGGTACTTTAGATATATTCCAAGCAATTTCACCATCTTTACCCTGAGTAAAGAAACCTACTTGTTTTGCATTGGCTAGCTTCTTATTAGTTCTTATCTTAGCTAATTGCTTTTGTAATTCTTTCTTTGGGAATATATTACCGGATAGTTCGGTAAATGCCTCCATAGGCGTTTCTGCATGTTCGGCAACATATCTGTCTATCTGTTGAGAGTCTTTAGCATTTTTTAACTCTTTTTCTCTTAGGTTTAAGATATATTCTTTAGCCTTCTCATGGTAAGTATTTCCATCATTGTCCATATAAATACGCTTACCATTTTCATCTCGTACATCAAGATTAGTATGCTGTGGTACAAAGAAACCACACTTTTTATCTGCGGTTCCATCATCCCATATATTATCAAAAGCCAAACAATTATAAGCTTCAGGATCATAAAAGGCTTCCCTCAAACCTGCTACATTATCACCTTCATCACCGCCCGTGCCGAATAAAAGCATTAATCCAAATGCTACACCATCCTGTTCTACTGATGGTCTAGCAATTTCCCATGCTGCTTTTAATTCTTTGAAAGAACCACCTTCTTCCCATATAATTAATTTAGCTGCTTTACCACGAACACTATTAGGGTTATCTTTTACAGATACACCCATTATTTCGGATTTATAACCTACTTCTACTTTATTACCATACTCGTCTGTAACAAGCATAGAAGCTCTTTTACGCATAGCGGTATTAGCTACTTGTCTCTTCTTACCCCATGCAGTATTTCTATCTATAAAGTCCATGTAATCCCAAGCTTTAGTAAGGTTACCATCCTCAGTAAGATACTGTTTGTTGGATGCATACACATACGACTTAGAATTAGGTATTAGAAAGAAATTACGACACATCATTGACGATGTCTTGTAGCTATAGCCCTTTCTACGACTCTTTGTGAGTGCTAAATGTTTACCTTGTTTTTCGGCTTCTTGTACTGCTTGAAAGAAATAATAGTCATAATCATAGAAATCTGGGAATGCGGCTTTCCTAATTTTAACCGTTTCTCCATTTTTATTTAGTTCGTATACAATTCTCTGAATGGGACAGTAATTAAGATAGAAATAATTATAACCTGTAATGTAATCGCCATCATCCGCAGTAAATCCATCAATACATCTATCCGCTTCAGTTTCCCAAAACGAGAAGTATTCTGAAGTTCCTTTAGGGTATAAACAGTAAGAGCCGGTCTCCATAAACTGGATGGCCGGCTGTCTAAATTTATTTGAATTTATTATCTTCTTACTGAAATCAACCATGTTATTTTCTCTTAAACCAATTTTTGATCTTTTGCCAGGTTGAAATTTTAACAGGTGCTTTTTCTGGAATTGGCATACTACCCTTACAAGGTGTATCTAAATATTCCTGATGTCTTTTATATGCTTCTGTAAAATCCAGAGTAATAGTACCGTTAGCCTTGGCAGTTTTGCCAGATGTCTTAGTCTTAGCCATATCTTTATAATTTTATGCAGCAACGCTGCTTGGTTTTTAATGTTTTAAATTGTGTTTATATTGTTACAACTACTTCGGTAATTCGAACGGATTCAATTCTCCACCACCTCTTACTTTTGAATTTGACAATTCTTCTGCTCTTACAGAAGACTCGAGTAAATCTAGAGATTTTATAGTATTACCTAATGAACCCATACCTGCTAATATATCTTTTACCTTCTTTTCGTCAAGTTCATCAGCTAAGGATTCACTATAGTATCTAGATATACTCTCTAATTTCTTTCTAGCATTTTGCAGTAGTTGTAATGTTAAGGTGTTTGCAAATGCTATATAAGCTTGTTCAGCCTCAATTACTTCTTTAGGAAGTTTTATATTTTTATCTCCAAACAGTTCTTGTTTTAATCTTGGCTCTATCTTATCACTGTCCATACTCTGGACATAGGGACTATCATATTTATTTTTAAGAACTATATATGAGATATATTTAGTAGCCATTTCTTTATCTGCCTTATCGGCATCCCATACTTTTTTAAAGGCTGGGATACCTAGGGCATCATTGTGTATAACTACTTTACCTGCTAAAATATCAAATAGTTTCATTAGTTCGGACAACAATCACAACAAACTTTTTCACAATTACCACAATCACGTGACTTCATGTAATTGTTTCTCATTTCTTTTAATTCTACTATTCTATTAACAGCAGAGGCACAAGGTACAATTACAATTTCAGGATCTTTATCCTTTTCTGTAGTATACATTTTAAATAATATACTAGGTTCGGTGATTTCATATTTTTGACCCTCGTAATATAATTCTCCGGCTTCAGGTAAAATATAATAATAGTCTATTATATCGTATTTATCAAAAGAATCCTGAATATTTTCAATAGAGCCATCTGTAGTGCTCAACAAACTGTTGTATCTTAAACTGTAAATCATATTAATCAAATTTTAAGTATCTTAATTTATAATGTCTATTTAAAGCATCAATTGCTTCTTGCTTAGTGTAAAACATATTTACATACTCTGGATTACGACTGTAGTTATTTATTATCTCCTTCAGTTGTTCTGCTATCTCGTCCTGATTCTTGTGTCTCATTTTCTGCTGTATTATCTGATGAACCAAAACCACCACCTCTATCTTCGCCAGTTAATTCTTCTGTTTCTACTGGTTCGATTTTCGGATAAGGCATAATGATTAACTGTGCAATCTTTTCACCCGGTTGATAGATAGTAGGTAATGCATCTGTAGTAAGTTTAAACTTACACATAATTTCATTTTTGTAATCACAATCTACTACACCTACACAATTACACAACGATAAGGATCTCTGAGATACAGATGATCTCATAAAGATGAGACCTACATATCCTTCAGGAATCTCAACTGCTAAGTCAGTATGATATACTAATACCATTTTACCACTCTTATCAAATTCCTGAGTAAACCTAGTAGCGGTTAGATCTAATCCTGCATCATTCGGGTTAGCATAAGTAGGTAATACTGCATCTTGTGTTAATTTCTTAAACTTTACTTCCATGTTATTTTCTTACTATATTATTTCCTAATATTATTTCGGTCATCTGTGCTGCTAAATTTGCAACATAGTCTTCAGCAAATTGACTTTCATTAACTTTAGATTGAATCTGTAATAGTAAATTTAGTATTATGGATTGGTTAAATAATATCTTATCTAATTTTTCTTCCATATTCCATTTTTTCTCTTTCTTCAAATTCTTTCCAAAGACTCTTAAGTAGATCGGCTTGCTGTCTACCTATTGTTTCAATTCCGTAGTTATCATAACCGTTGTCACTACCATCATCAAATAAAGTATGATAAGAAGAATCAACCAGATAAAATAGATTCTTATCTTTATTAGCTCTACGAATTGATAACGAACCATATTTAGCATACAATGAAGTATTTTCCATTACTGAAGTTTTTTCAAAACTATCAGCAATTTTTTTATTTTCTCCTTCTTTTAAGGAAATATCTTTTGTAGAGAAATCATTAACTGATTGTGTTATTCCTATTTCCTTAGCTATTGCATCTGAAATCTCTTTAGAGAAACAATCATTGTCTTTATTTTTACTTAACCACAGTAAAGCTATAGCATTCCAGGCTACTTGTGCCAGATGTCTACATCCTGTTTCCTCATCAAACTCATCATGTTCAGAGGCATATAAGTGTCTTAATAAAGCTCCTTTATAACGTTCGTAACCATTATCAAGATTCTGCCAATTATTATCACCATACTTCTTAGCTCCTTCTGTATATACTCTAGCTATGTCTTCAAGACAATCTAATGGTATTAATTCCCATCTTGTTTTATCATCTTTTCTGTCATTTTTCTTTCCTTCCATCGTAAATATTCTTCTAATTGATCCACACACCAAGTAACTAAATATGCGTATTGTTCATTTCCCTCATCATAACCTTCAGTATTCATTCTAAGAAAATCATAAACTGCATCTGCATAATGTATTGATTCATGAGCTAATGTGGAACATTCTACTTTAGATTTTAATACTATTAGTATGCCCATGCTTCCACTTTTCTTTTCTGCTACCAAATAAGTAACCCCTAATGCGTTATTTGGTTTATCTGGTGTTTCACATTTATCTTCATTTTGAAGATGTTTAGTAGTTAAGAAAAAGTCAAAGAATTGAGTTATTTCATCCCAATTATCTATATCTGATATATAAAGATTTATTGGATATAAATTCTGAAATAGTAGAATATTACGAGGTTTGTTCAATTTCTTTGCCATATTTCTTTTTAGGTTTTATCTTGAAAAGATAACTAAACATTATTGGTTTGATATCATCGGTATTACTTATCTTTTCATTTGCAAACTTAAACGGATGATTACATATTACTTCTACTACTTGATAAGGTATGTTATATTTGTTAGCTAATTGAGTATATATACTAATTCTTTTTTGAGAAATCATATGCTATTTTATAGTTTTCATTCCAAAGTAAATCATCAAGATCACTATCAATTTCTATAGAATTAGGTCTAACGGTATTAGCAAATATCTTTAAAGAATCTATCCAACGATCTGCATCAAAAACAATTAAAGAATTTAGTAAATCAATCTCTTCTTTTGTATAATCTTCTCTTGGTTCTAAAATTACTAATTCGTCATAATCAATATTACCCTTAGTAATAGGGAAACACAATGTCGTATGATCTGTAATATAATGGAACTTATTGTATGATAGATCTATATGAAATAACTTACTAAATAGTTTAGTTATTCTTGAATGTTCTTTCCAAAGTAAGATGCTACCAGGTTTAATTTTCAGAGTTTCCATATTTTATTTTTAATATAATAGTCAACTGGACTCTATCACCAATAATAACGGGTATTAAAGCTTTATTCACACATAATTCATCTTCTGCAGGACCAGCTTTTAATATCCCTTTATCTTTGAAAGACTTAATGTATCTACTCAGGTTATCTTTAGTAATACCTAGATTCTCAATAATCCATTTTCTATTGTGTCTATTAGCTACATTTTTATTTGTGTTTGGTTCTTTTTCATATTCAATATCCATTCTAATCAATGTAGCCATTAACTCTAATTCTCTATCGGTTAACCTGAGTATGCCATTAAGTGTATGTAAGAATTCTGTTATAAGTTCATCCTTGTTGACTTGTTTAACAAGCTTATTCATTTATAATAGATTCAAATTTATTTAGAACTTTCATCAGATTAAAGTAAACAGTATCATGTTCTACTTTTTGACATGTAGGCATTTTACCTGCTTCATATTTTTCTTCAACTACTTTATTACGTTGATTGTACTTATTCTGTAATCTCTTAATTTCTGTATAAAGCTTTTTTACTTTATCAGAATTGTTATCAATTTTATCTTCCTTAGTAGGAGATAAAAGACCTGCTTTTGTGTAGTTATCGATCACTTTTGCAGAAATAACCATACTCTTTGCCGAATAAGTATTATCTGTAGTTTTCTCTGAACTCATAATGAAATTTTCATTTTCTTTATTATAAGAAAATACATCATCTACTTCTGCACATCCAAAAGGTTTAATAACTTTATACTCTGTAATCATATTACTTATTTTTAAATTCGTTAATTGCAAGTTGTATCCACTTATTAATATCAAATTCAGTATCACCTTCTTTAATCGTAATACCGTTACTAGTATATTGTTTAGGTTGCTGAAAGATATTATATAAACTTAGTGCATCTTGCATGGATAAATCGATAGAATCAATTACTTCACTATTAATATCATTAATGTCTTTAATCACATTCAATCTAATTTGCCCATTTGGAAGGAGAGTTATAAGCTTACTATAATCTCCTAACATGTTTTGTATCATTTGTTGTATCATGACTCTATAACGTAATAGTTGTGTTTTTGTTGCAACTTTTTACAAATAAAAAGGGGTTAAGTAAAACCTAACCCCTAGTGACACCACATACAACCACGATTTAATTAAAAGACTAACGCTTTAGTCTAGTTTATTTTTTAATAAAAGCTACTACATTATATGGATTTACTAACTGAGAATCTTTAAATAGATCGAAATCAATTGTAGATTTTCTAGAGTAAGCTATAATATCACCTACTTCAGGATGATTGTTAGGATCTGTCCATTGATAGTTAGCTGGAATTGCTAATACTATACCTTTCTTAAAGGTTGTAGGTACTTTTTCTGTAACTGTTTCACTATCTGTAATCTGATAGCCATTCTCATCTGTTTCCCCAGTATTAATAGGCTTTGTTATTTCTTTTTCAATATACTCTTCTGGTAATGGTTTTACCAAGATATCTTTAATAAATTGAAACTCTAACTTAGACAGTACTGTATTTAATAATTCTTTATCTTTTGTATTCATGAATAACTTAATTTAATTGGTTACTATAACGTAATAACTCTTGAAAATGTTCCAAAAATATTATAATTTGTATTTTAGTATATTACCACCGGTGCAGCATATATCTAAAGCTATCTTTGGACAATGTTCTTTATCTTCAAAGACACATCCATCACAACTACCGTTAGGTTGAGGGTGTACTATGTATTCAATATCGTTGATTGTTACTAAGCCTTTTAATATAGCTTCTTTAGCCTCTGGTTCTCCCATCTTAAATTTAATCATAATTAAACTCTCCATCACAAGGATCTATATCAAGATCTTCATCATTACAATAGTTATAATCTATATCATCCATAATAGTATTAAGTTAAATAATCTAGAGTAAGAGTAGATAGTTTATAATTTATTATCTTTACTCTGGATTTATCTATCTATTACTCAGTAACAGATAACGTTTGATATATCAATTTTGTTCCATTTTTAGTAAAATAAAAATAATTTTAACATTATTTATGATTATTTAATTCTTGCTAACGTTTGTACTCGTCTTTTTAGTTCTTTTTGGAACTCTTCCCAACCTTTTCTTCCAGTATACATTCCTTTGCCCATGCAATATATACCGTTACCAATGGGTCCGATTTGACAATAATCTTCAATTTTCTTAGTACATTCTTCAAAATCTTCTATTGTTAGAGGCTTTTTTAACATAATTTAACTATTTTTAATATATTTTATAATTTAAAAGTGTTAACAAATCATAAAATTTGTTAATATTATCGAAATATAATGTATAACAAATCTTAAAATATGTTAAATTTTCAAAATAATTATTTAAAGATATTGCAGATATCTTAATACATTTATCACCATTTACCTTAGTATGTTCATCCATAACAAAACTTAATACTTCAAATTCACTATATTCATAGTACCATAGCTTACTAGATTCATTATAAGTAAATCCTTTATCTAATAATTCTTTTTTAACTGTTTCTATCATATAATAAAGTTTATTACTTAAACGCATATGTGGGAATATAGTTCAAAAAATATTTTATAAAAAATTTTGAATAGTATGATGATGAGAGCGTGAAGTAGTACTAAATCAAGTCCCCTCTCCTAACAAGTAGGGGAAATACCCCCCTTCAAAGAGTTACTGTGTTTAAAAACCTCGCGATGATGTAAGGTTAATCGTATAAAGAAATGGCTTCTATCAAAGAACAATCAGCAGCTAAGTATCAGCTTGTTACAGCTGAAATCAAAGAGTCTAAGGACGGTAAGACTAAATACGTTGTGGCAGACTTCGTGCGTGCAGGCTTGGATAAGCTTATGGCTGCACAAGAGAACAGCATCAGACTGCAAATATTGCCTAAATACGGTATTGCAGAAGATGCAGCTAACGCTTATCTACAGATGTGGGTAGATGAAGCAAAGAAAGGCACTTACGAAACGCACATTGGTACGTATATTGTAGGTGATTATGAACCATTCTTGCGGAAAGATAGTGAAGGTAAATGGCTTACCCGCAAGAAAGACGGCAAAGACATTAAAATCCAGTTCACAGATGTAACAATCTACTGGTTTAGTGACGAAGACGGCAATCCGATAAAGGGTAATAACTACATTGTACGTCGTGCTGATAACTTATTCCAGAATAGTACACGCATTGTGACTGTTGAGGAGTATAAGAAACAGCAGGCAGCCGCTAAAGCAGCTAAAGAGGCAGCACAACAGGCTAAAGACGCACTTGTTAATGATGCCGAAGGTGGTGACGACGACCTGATGTGATAAGGTAAGTAGTAGTGTGGGAGAGAGTACTTCTCTCTCTACTACCCCACTCTTCTCACACTTTTAACACTTTAGCCTGTTAAGAATTTATATAATATATAGCGTAATTTAAATTCAGTCACAATATGTCCAACAACAAGAACGATAATACAGGATGCTATTTACAGATAATTATTGTACTAATATTTATAATATTGTACATATTATCACAATGGCATTTTGGTGAGCTATTAGATAATTTCTAATAAATAGTGATCATACAAATTTGCTACCAATAGTACATGAAGTAAAACTGCCTTTTATAATTTAAGTTATAGTTAAAAAACTCAATAACTTCCCAAGACATTGAGGGCACCAGTTTCTTATAGGTTACGCATGTGAGGACGAATATACTCCTTGCGATATAAGTTTTAGGTGTAAAATGCATTAGCATAGTTATCAGACTCAAAGATATTTATAGTTAACTGTCTTTTGAATATCTACTCCTCACAGTCGATTTCCTATATCGACTTATCATTGTGAAATGATTGTTCCTCGCTAAGTAATAGTTAGTAAGTATGCGTTGATGCGCCAAGGTACAGGTTAGGAGACCTGTATACTGAACACTATTACTCTTACCTCTCCAAAGTAATGACAACCTCATCGTAGTTACTCACTCCTGCTTAATTTTATCGTTTGCCATAATCACGTAAGAGTAACGGGTTTTGGAGTCCAGTATTATAAGACCAGTGGAACACTAACACATAGTAATATGTATAGCATACTGGCATAGAAGCTAATAGTCATTATTCTCTGAATATTAAATTCATAATATATATGGTTAGATTAATATTAGAGAACAAGTACGAAACCGATTGGTTTCAACAGTTTCGATTTCTCAAAGCAGAACTCGAACTGAAACTACGAGAATGTATTAAATTGTTTTATCATATTAAAAAAGGAAGAACAATATTAATACAACCTTGTAAAGACGAACTTCCTCTAAATTTAAAGCTTGATGTTTCATATCATAGATTAAAACCTTATTTCTATGTAGAAATGTCAGATATATCTTCAGTATTTAACAGTTTAGTTGATGCAAATCACTATACTTGTTATATTGTAGATTACTATAGAGGATATCGTATTTACATTTCTCGTACGTAAATTTAAAGAGTGAGTATTGCATTAATTCCTGTATTTGCTTTTACTCACTCTTTTATCTTGAATATTAATTTAAAACATTCATATTATGAAAACAGAAATCAAATTTGGAAAAGATTACACCTGTTGGTATTTAACTCCAGCTATTGGTATAGGGAATTTTAGTCTTTCTACTATTATTGGTATAGCTTTCTTATGTTTTAGTATAGAATTAAAAGTTTATAAATCATGAAAGCAGAACGTGGTAGTTTAATACAACAGCTTATAGGTAGAAAAGTAACTATCATAAGCCACAATTTAGTAGGAACGATCATATATATAGATATTGCTAAACATAGCAGATCTGTAAATATACTATTAAGAGTTAAAAGACTTGACAAACTGTCTTATAAGACTATTACTGAAGATAAAGAGATATCTCTTAGTCTTACAGGATTATTAAAAGACGTCAGGTTACATGCCTTAATATAATTCTTAAGCTACTTGTTGAATAATTATAGACTCTATCTCGGATAACGTGTGAAATGGACTACGAGATTAACTTAACCATAGTATAGTAGTAGAGAATAGCAGCTTGGCGGCGTTAGCGAAACTATTACTATTACTATGGTTATTTATTATTAATGCGTTTAAATCAATTAAATCATGAGAATAAAACTTTTATTTAATTACAAGAATTTAAATCAAAAACTTAACCAAATAAAATTTATAAAAGAACTATTTGGTTTAGGTTTAAAGGAAGCTAAAGATACTGTAGATAGTGGAGAATTTATTCCACAATGTGAATGTGATGGGAATATAGTTGAAATGATTAGAAGTAATTCTAATGCTAATATTGAAGTAGTAATACTTTCTCCACAAGAAACAGAAAAAACATTTCAACTAACAGTTTATTCACATCTACAAAATCTATTCCCTCAAGAATGTATTCTTCTTAATAAGAAAGAATATGAAAAAGAGCGTAAAGAATTAATGAAATATAAATCTTTATACTTAGATCTTATAGGAAGTATACGCAGGGTTATAGATAATTCGTTTCCAAAAGAATAATTGATTTATATCAATTATATAGTTCAATTTTTATTAATTAATAAACGTTTATCAAAAAATGGAAAATGAACAAGGTTCAGGAGTCTTTAAAGGCTTCGTGTCGGTAGTATTAATACTACTGTTAGTATGTGCAGGTATTTGCACTTACAAGTATGTCAAGGGAGAAATCCCTGGTGTTACACAGAATTCCACTACTGAGGAATTTATTGAGTCTGAAATGCAAGCTGTGCCTACAGTGGAAGAAGCTATGCAAGAATGGAATGATCTTAAAGAATCATCCAGGTGTTACGAAGTTTATAGTAACTTTCCACCAGCAATAATGCAAGCATTGTTTGAAAAATTGGGTACGCAAGAACCTGTAAAAAGTTATGTATATGAATACGAACGTAATAGGGAGTATTACATATCATTACAGATTGCTAAACAATTAGAAAAACAAGGACTTGATAATCCTGGAGTAGATGGAAAAAGGATTGAAGGAGTAGAAATAACTACAAAGTTAAAAGAAGAAAAGAAACCTGAGAAGGTACCAATTCCAGCAAAAGCTGCCAAGGATACAATAGTGTATCAATAACAGTTTACAACTTCATTATTTCTTCAGTGGCTGTACTTGCATGCGAATGTAGGTGCAGTCGTCCTCAGAAAATGACAAACCTGTGGGGCGTAAGTAACTAAGTAGTAATACTATAATGTCAGTAATGTAGTATTACACTGAAACTGACTGTTATGATCGTGCGGACGTAAAAATCAGGTAGATGATAAGAATTGTACTGACAATACAATTCTGCTGTATCTTAAAACAAGTTTTGATAGTCAAATTTTCCTAAACCAATCCTCGTTATTAGGTAAAATTTCTTTTTGTTTATGTATTGCTACAACAATACCCTCACTGTTCATTCGTTATTTGCATTGTAGTTGTAGATACAATGCCGTCATCAAATGTCAAATTTAAAAACAATCCAAAAAATGAAAGGAATTGTATTAATTGTGATGCCAGATGCATCACAACACGTAGAAGTGAAAATACCTAATGGTATTGCTCCTGCACAGTTTGATGCGATTATGAATCGTATTAAGCACGACTTCTTTACGGCAGTAAAACCACAAGCTGATGCTGATTCATTAGTTGTTACAACTTATGATGAAAGTGAAGCAAATGCTATACTGTCAAATGCAACATCTATCAATGCTGCAAAAGTATTAATTGATGTTGTAGGTAATCCTCAAGACTCTGATTGGAGTGGAAGATTCTTTACACTCTATGGTAACGGAGATCCGAAAGTAGCACAGGCAATCCTATTCTTAAAACAGAATATGGATGCTTCAGCACAGAATTATCTTAAATCTAATGGTTTAGGATGGTTATGTGACTTCTTAGGTCTTGGTATAACCAAATTTAGATTCTAATGGGAAAGACATTTAAAGACATGAAAGCATCCAAATCTTTACGAGAAAATGAAAATTCTCATAAGAAGCGGATGCTTCCTTACAAAAGAGAGAATAAAAAATATGATGAAACTCGCCAGTAACATCAAATATTTTTATTATATGGTGGTTATCCCCAAGAAAGTGTAAAAGTCCAGAGTCCTAAGACAAATCAAAGCTATATGAAGAAATATAGTACGTCGATAAAGTAGTTGGGATATTGTCGAAATAAGTTAAATGAATAAGACAAACACTTTCTTTTTATTCGCATCTTAAAACAATCAAATATGAAAAGTAAAAAGAAATTATTTTTGTGGTTATATATACCACAAAATAGTAAAGTACAGTTTGATCCTTACAAGAGTTCTGTAACTCGAGTAGAAGTAGAATGTGCTTTTAAAAAAGTGATACGTGATAAACATTCACCAATTGTAGAGTATACTTATACTCATCCACGACTTAATAAAAAGCTTACAGGTATAGTACCTATGGCTTTGTGGGAGGCATAATATGATAAGAGAGATTATAGAATATATAGTATTCTTTATATGGATCTTTGGCTTTATTATGTCATATGCGTTTGGTGATATTCCTGCGATACTATATATCGTAATCTCTCTTATAATTATGTGTCGTATTCATATACGAGGCTTAAAAAAACTATTTTTATTAATAATTAAATCAATTAATTATGCGGACAAAAAACAAGATTACACGAGAACAACATCGTGTAAAGAAAGCACAGAAACAAGAAAGTAAAGTCTTGTATTTTGCGCAAGATCCTCAGGTAAGTTCTCGCATCCTTGCCGTTCTCCATGTTGGAGCTACCAAAAGTGCTGTTCCTTTGTATGAAAAGAAACAGGGAACAAAAGACATCTTTGTCTATAATAAAAAGACAAAGAAAAAGGAAAAGAAAACAATTACTACAAGTATTCATGTATTTAATGGACAAGCCATTAAAGAAATTGAAAGATTTAAGGTAATTTGTGGTTCAAACGGTAAAATGGGAACTTGGTACAATACTATTTCTGGTGTACGCGATGCCAGAGCTGGTGTTGAAGTTTCTGAAGCTCAAAAGTTCTGTAGAACTAGAGTGGGCAGAAAACTAACAAATGAAGAATTTCTTAAATTGTATCCGCAGCAATGTAATGCATTTAAAGAAATCTTCAAAACAGAATATAATAATCTTATTAAAAAGTAAAAAGTATGGGTCGGAGTGATGAATTTGACGAATTTATTCTTCAAAATTTTGCCTCTGGTAAAGATCCACCAAAAGATCCACCAGAAGAAAGAAAAAGTAAAATTAAAAAATTAATACGAGAAGAATTAAATAAAAATCCAGTATTATCGAATGTCTTAAGAGAAAATAAAGCTGAAGGTAAATTCATAAAAGAATATACAGACAAAATTATTCGTTATGGTTGGTCCGACAGAGTAGTAAGAGAAAATATATGCTATAATATTAACTCTGAGTGCCCTATTAATCTTGCATTCACTTGGAGAAATACTAAACAAGGTTATGAATACTGGAGAAAAATTAATGATATCGTAATAAACGAATTATCCAAATAAACTTTATTTATTAACAATTAAAATTATCAAAATTATGAGCGAAATTAAAGACGAAATCCGTAATGGTAGAATCATCAACAAAGAAGTAGTAACTGCAGCAGCTGAAGAACTGGCTAAAAAACGTAACGCAAAATTGACAAAGGAAATGATGCGTATCGCTGTTGACTCTGAATTCGAACGCAAAAATGCATTGTTGAATTTGCAGCGTAATCGTGACGAAGAAGATCCAATCAAGGCTTGTTTGAAGGCTAAAGAAGCAAATGAAATTGCAGTAAAAGAAGGAAAGATGACACCGGAAGAATTTCGTGAAGCAAATCGTAAAGCCGATGATGAAAAAGCTAAAGCTTTACGTAGTATTTCTGATGAATACTACACTCTGCGTAACCAGTTGCAGAAGCAGTGTTATGACGTCCTGAATGATTGGGATGATTAATAACAACTCCGAACCTGTGCCGATAAGTACTGTAAAGCTTATCAATTAATATTAGTGTCTTTACATTTGTAGAGACACTAATACTAGTTAGTGCCGAAAGTTATTAAACCGAATGGATTTAGTAGGTAATTAAGTTGAATTGACAACTTCCCTCAAGTGCTATATGCCGTAGGGTGGAAAAACAACGTGCCACTGATCATGTGCCGAAGATCATTACTATTGTTTTAGCTATTGTACTTTATGTCCTGCATAAAAACAATAGGCTCTACTTGTAGAGTTTTATAGTAATGGTTATCAAAACACATATAGAAATTGTGCTTTATGCCGAAGTTTTATTTTTAATATATAGTATAAATGTTAAGTAAATCATATTTGTATGATTTTTAAAATATTTATACAAACTTCAATTTCTATCAGTCTATCAAAGGCACACAATCCTAAGTAATATAATGCTTTATGCTTAAATGTTGTTTATAGAAGAGAAAAATATGTAATAATGGGTCCTCGATAAGGACGTCTTTAGACGGTAGAATAGGGTAGGAACAGATAGTACAGTCGCTCTATAAAGAATATTTAGTATTACTTAGGATAAACTCTTAAAAATTCACAATTATGGATTGGACAAGAGAAGACTTAGAAAATAAGTCAAAAGAAGAACTTATAGATATCATTATGAACATTCAGGAAGATTTAGAGTATTTTCCAGATCTTTATGATGGTACATATGATGACTATGAGGAATAGAGAGTAAGGAGAGAAATCTCCTTACTTTCACGACCTTTTGGTTCATATTATTAAAATTATTAAAAGTAGATATTCACAGTATAAGAACTGTATTGTGTCTTATTAGGCTTATTAATCATTGTTAGGACGAGGGTTCGACTCCCTCCAGCTCCACGCTTACAAGAGCTACAAGGAAAACAAAACTAGGATTTTTGATCGTGTTGACCGTGCGCCAAGTTTTTAAATTTTAGAACGGTCAAAAGGGGCTGCATGGATTTGACTAGCAAATTAGAGAGATAAGATAGGTTCAACATTGTTTTATTAAATGGCAACACTATGTTTGTCACTGATTATTCTTGCGTAGCGTAAGAATATGATGCGTGTTAAATACGAAAGTTAGGGATACTCTTTAGTTCAACAGGTTAGAATCGTAATTTTATTACGGAATGTGGGTTCGAGTCCCACAAGAGTAACAATTAACTTATGTTTAATTTCTTAAAAGTAATCAGATGAAAAAGATGACTTTAAGCCAATTACACGGTAATCTAAAGACTTTCAGTAAAGAATTTATAGGAGCTGGAAGTAGAAATAGTGTAGTTGGATTGTATCGAAAACTTATTGAGTTAGGAGCAATTCCATCCAGTAAGGAAAAGGATAATAGTCTTATTAGCTCTAAGCAAAAGATTGTTATTCTGTGTGTTAACGATGGAATTAGAAGTAAATTCGCTCGTATCTCATTGCATGAAAGATCATGGTGGGATTATTGGCATAACAAAGCACACAAGCATTGTAAGCCAGCTTATATTACTTATAATGTACCAAAACAAATGAGTACAGTAATAAGTAACTTAAATATTAAAGAATTAGAAACCCTAATCCCAGAGTAATATGGAACTATCTTATTGGATTTATTTTAAACCAGGTGAAAAAGATAAGCTTAAACAGATTATCGATGAAAATCCTAATCCTTTAATGGCAAATATTGCTATTCAAGAGGAATTTGGTGTATCACTCACCGAAGCTGAGAAAATTATTGAGGTGTATAACAATAAAATTAACAAAACATGTCATCAAGAATCATAACGCTTAATAAACCAGGTTTATATGTTGCAGAACACAATTCTACCGGTAAGCAATTTTTAGTAAGTATAGGTGGTGAATTACCTATGTTACGTGTAATTAATATAATTAATTTATCTGACTTTGTTAGTGGTTTCTATGCTGATGCTACAGATAAACAAAAATTACAAAACGACATGGAAGAACATCCTAATACATACACTTATACTCCTATTCAAGTTAAATTAGAAAAAGAGTCTAAAGATGTAAAAGAAGATGTTCTTGATTTATCTAGATATTCAACATTAGTTAATAATAAGGATAAATTATTAGGAATGGATGATAATATGGCAGTTATTACTATATGTAAAGATGAAGGTCTTGACGTAGCCACTGCCACTGAGATTTGGAAACAATTCAAATTATCATTACGACCGTGAATGCAGATGAAGTAAAGAAACATATTTACGATAAATCTGCAAAGCTATCACAGCAGTTTATTGACTTCATTAAACATGAAGGTGTTCCTGATTATTTATTACCATTATTTGATAATAATAGTGGTTATAGATGTGATTGGAACATAATAGGTGGGGAAGAAGCAAAAGAATATTTTAAACCTTATTATAAACCAATAAGTGATAAATTTATTCTTAGCTTAGAACAAAGAAAAAATGTACAAACTTGGTTATATAGAGTTAGTACTAAACTTTTTCTACCTGAATTGATGGTAGGAAGTCCTATCACAACCGATAAAGTACAGCTACGAATAGCTACTTCTTTAATCGACAAATTAAACATTCCAAGACAGTATCAGGATTATCTATTTGATAATACTATATATTGTTTTTGGATTCGTAAACGAGCATATGATACTTTCTTTTGGCAAGAAATAGTACAGCTTCCGTTTGCGCCAGATTATCGTTTAAATATTAAGTATTAAATGATAATAGGGTAAGAGAGATTGGGTTCTCTCTTACTCACTAATCCGTAGGCCTATGAAAGAAGAAGAAAAAATTCTAATTGAAAAGGCGAAGCACGGTGATGAAAAGGCCTTTAAGCAATTATATGATAATTATTATCGTTTAATACGATATATTATATATGATGCGATAAAAGATGAAGAAGCAACAGCTGATTTATTATCTGTTACTTTTACTAAGGCCTTCAAACGTCTCGATTATTTTGTTGAAACTATTTCTTTTGAAGCATGGTTAAAAACTATTGCAGTAAATACAGTCATTGACTATATTAGAAAGAATAAGAATCAACAAGATAATATCTCTATAGATAATGAGGATAATACAATTCAAATATCTAGTGATAACGATCCCGAAACTGATTTAATTAAATCAGAGTCAATAGATATTCTTAGAATTGCATTAACTCGACTTAGAGCCAAATATAGGAACCTTCTAGAACTCAGATATTTTGGTAATCTAAGTTATGAAGAGTTAAGTGCTGAGCTTGGTATACCAGTTGGAACTGTAAAGTCCGACTTAAACAAAGCTAAGCATAGACTCAAGTATTATTTTCAAAAAATTTCAAAAACTAACAAAACATGACAACATTCATTGTATCTATGCTAGTAATTATCGGTATTGTTGCAATTGCACGATATTACGGTAGTTCGTCAATGGCAAGCAATTTATTGCTTACTTTGGCATTTTCTGTTGTCGTGGGTCTTGGTATTCAATTTGCTACTAAGGGAAACCATAGTAAAAAAGAGAATACTAAGATTGAAAATTCCATTGCAGTTAGTAATCCTGTATCCACACAGTCTGTTTGTACAGTGTTGGAACCTGTAAAAACTAGCCATTCTGGGGCTGTGAGTCAGGTACAGGATTATAAAACTGTAGTAAAGGAGTTTCCACGATTAAATTCCAAAAAGCTTGCGTATACTGAACGCATAGCTCCCCCATTCCCAGATTCATCCTAGATGAATATAACGGGATCACATTATTAGCTTTATAAAATAATTTATTAACTTTTAATATTCGAAAAGGCGAATTAAACATTATCAAAATGGGAAATAATAAGAACAAAGGTCAGAAGACTGACGATAAAACAAAGAAAACTACTGCCGCTCCTGCGGCTGCACCGGCTGCACAAACTAAGAAAGAACAGCCGAAGACGGGATTAAAGGAAGATAAAACTCCTAAACCCGCAGCTCCTACAGCTCCTAAGAAAGAGGAAAAGGAGACAAAAAAGCCTACTACTGATGCTACTGGTACAGTAGAAAATGTAGCAGCAGAAGAAGTAAAGAAACCTGTAGCTTCTCCGTTAGAATCACCTAAAGTAGATTCCCTGATTTCACTTATGGGTCCTAATGATCTGATGGATGCGAATCATGCTGCAGAATTCTTATCGGCGCTTGAACGTCGTACTGCCCGGATGGATCGTAGTAAACCTATTACGATTCAGATGGAATCCATGCTGGATTACAATATGATGTGGTATGCTGTACGTTTGTCTGTACAATCATTTGCACAGAAACGTGAATGTAATATGCTTACGCCGAATGATGAACTTATTGTTCAGCAAGCCATTGATACGGCTGCATCTATGGGTGTTGCTCTTGAAGCTCATCCTACAGATGATCCCAATCAGATGCGTCTTGAATTTAAGGATATTTCCCCTGAAACAAAAGCAGCAGCTGATGCAGAGAATGCCGCATCAGGTTTAGCTTCAACAGTTAGACCACCTAAACATGTAAAACTTACCGAAGAACAGATGAATCCCCTGAATTGGAAGAATGATGATGAAGCGAAAGCTGCAATCACTCAAGATCTTCAAGAATCAGGAGAAACTCCATCTAACAAATTCTTACGTATCTTGAGCAAAATCAAAACATATCGTGAGAATACTACAGAAGATCCCGTTCAGAAGGGAATCTGGAGTAGTGCTAACTTGGGAGCTCTTGCAAAAGAGTATTTCAACATTATCGGTAAGAAAGGTATTGTTGTGCTCTCTGGACTCATGTCTTCTACCACAACTTCGTTGAAGTTAGGTCAGACTATGATCTTTGCACATTCTCTCTTACGGAAGAATATGAAAGGTCTGAATGATCAAGATGTAGTAGACTTGATTAAAGCGTTTATTGAAGTAATGCACGCAGATCCTGCACAGCCTATCGAACAAGATCCTTGTGTAGTAAAGGGTATTTTGGCTCCAACTCGTGATACGTTTGTACGTATTGCGTTACAAAAGCCAGCAGAAGACGAACTAATGGATTGGTTCAAGAAGATTATGGGACCGTTCTATGATATCTATAAAGATGAAGTAGGTTCTAAATCTGATGAAGATTTTGCTCTGAAAGCAGCAAATAAGATGATCGAAATACGTAACATGTATGTCGATAAAGAAGCTGCATTCCCGCTCTTTACAAAAGAAGATTTCAAGGCTGTAATGGGTAAATAACCTATTATATCAAATGAAAGGTAAATTTGCTTATTTAGCAGTATTCGTTGTAGGTCTTATTATGTCCTACAATACTAACATTTTCAAACCCGAAAGTGTTACGGCAACAGAAACCATTAAAACGGTTCAGTTACCCCCAATTCCAGGTAATTTTAAACTTAACCTGGATTTAGAGACAGGTAAAAGTATCGTGGAAAGTAATATACCCGTTACAAGTACTGATATAACTGTCAATCACCCCACGAAAATCGTGGAAAAGGTAGTGTATAAAAAATCTAAACCCAAAGTAGTATATGAAACAAAAACTGAGGTACAAACGAGACCGGTAATGTTCACTCTACCAACTCCCCGCTCTCACAAATTTGTACCTGAGTATCCTAAAAGTGTAGAGAAATGAAGCAAAAAATAACTAAAACTAATATAGTATCATTAATTGGTATTATCTTATTCTATTTATTTTGTTTATTTTTTGCTTATTGTATTAGTGATTAACTATGTGCTTACCGTAGAATGGCACCGGGGAAAACGAGTCTCTCCCCCGTAGTAAGAAGCAGGGCATTATATATAGTGGTATTGTAGCTGTACACTCTAAAAGCAATAAGACAGCATATATATATTAGGAATATCAAAGGCCAAGAGGATTCGTATATATAGATAAGTAATACAGGATATGAGAATATGATAACAGCTAACACTGTGATTCAAAAGGTAATATGATAGCTTACTATGGATTTATTACTTTATCCGTGAAGAATTAGTAAGAAAATGGGATAGCGTGCTAAACCCATAAAATCTCAGAGAACCGTCTGGCGGAGATTTAAAAAACGCGATCTAGGTCAGCAGACACGAAGACAAATTCAGCAAAGGTATCGGCATCCTAAAGTAAATATAGTTATGAGATATATTTATGAGTGTATTGAAGTCTACACAAAGGAGAAACCTATGTCCGTGGGTACAATCATGTACGAAATCAAGAAGGGACTAAACACGAGTTGCCCCTTAGTAAATATCCAAAAATTTACTAAGTTTTGACTCCTGACTAACGTTTCTGGGTGTGTCCAAAGCATCCATTCTGAATCTATTATTGGAAGATATAGATAAGATAAAAATGCTACTGTAGTGTTCTCTACAAGGTACCAAATGGTTTAAATTGGAACGTATGTTTAAATACATATAAAAGTAGATATGAAGGCAGAGAGATTAATCGAGGGTGCTATTAGGTGCTACGTAAAGAAGTAAAACGGTACGATTCCGTAGTCTTTTACTCTAAGAAGTAAAGGATAATAGTTTGTATTATTACTTTAGAACATATGGCTGAGAGGCTATGATCCATACAATGAACTTTAAATTCATTAAATATAATAAGAATTCGAGACTTTTATTATATTTAAGTATGACAGATTATCCGGATTAGGTGCCAAACCTATACTTAATAGAACGATTAATACAAATGTGTCAGTGTTTGCTTCAAGTTATGACACAATAATATATGGAAAGAAGCAGGTTGTAAAAGTGTCCTATAACACTACTACAGAATAACGACACCCTTTAGCAAGGTGGTTACTTCGCAAGAAGTGAGAGGGATCTCAATAATTTACGTTATCGAAAAGTTAAATACGCCGGTAGAAACACCGTTACCTGAGAAGAAAGGTAGAAGTTCAATCAGATCTCAGTCGGCTTTCCGAGAGATAAAAGGCGAAAGTTGGGCTAATGTATAGTCAATGGGCTAAATTCAAGTCTGTTAATCCAGAGAAACGTAAATGTTATGACATTTACCTGAATCCAACGATTCATCACTGGCCCGAGAGTTAACGTCACTCTTAAATAAAAGCGAGAATAACATGTTTAACCTAAGTAGTGGCTACGCCCACGAAATAATAAATCCAGGGGAGTCCCCGCTAGGGATAGTAGAATCTGCTGTTGTATAGTAGTATATGTTTCCTGACTGCGTCCTTGGCAAGCCAACCGTTATTGCTAAATAAAACTAATAGAGTATATTGCGCAACAATATATGTTCATTAGAAAGCGTTTCATGAATCTTCATAGACTGGATACCTGTCGTGCGGAAAGAGTAGTGAAAAGTAGGTGGAAGTCCTCAATATTCGTGCTTGTAAAACAATCCTATGGACGGTTATATAATAATATATATTATTGTATGTAATTCCGTATAGGAAACTTAAAACCGTTGCTGCATTTGTAGGGCAGAACTAGTTAAGTAACGTTAGAAAACGACCGTATCTGTAACGGATTCGATAAAGTGGTAAATATTAACTTCTGGGTAATCATAAGCTACATGACAGGCCAATCTGCATGTGCAACTGTCTTGCAAACAGTTACTTTGTATTTGTGATTACTTGCTGAGATTAACCCCGAGACGCCGGGAAATACTAAGTTAATATGATGAGCAATAGTTCCTTTCTCTTAAGCGTAAGAGAATTGTAAAATCTAAAGTAATGGTATTATAATATGTATATTAAATGTCTTAGATCTCATTAGTCTAAAGAAAAAGCTGTGCAGTATCAATAGTATGATAAGCTATTAATTTATTATATGTAGACACTCGTATAAGTAATATTAATTCTGGTATCCGAACTACTCTGTAGAAGCAAGGAATGCAGAAAGGAAGAGGAAGTATCTACCTTGATTTCGATGTAAGTAAATCATTAATATGAAGATTATGCGTTTAAAACGAAAATATTTATACTTTGTAAAGGATTGTACTTGAATGTACGTAGACGATTAGACATATCCTCTATATAATAAAATCTATACAAAGAGAGCAAAACTCGTTAATTTAAACTCATAAAATATGTAAATCAATTGTTTAACATCTCCGTAGGTGGAATCAACCACGGAATCAAAAAAGGAATTTAAAAATGGATAAATCAGTTATTTTGGCATCACAGTGTGGTGCATCATTAGGTAAATATATTCTCACTATAGAGAAGAACTCAGTAGATCCGAATTATTCACGGAAAGTACAGAACAATGAATTACGGACTAGTCAGCAGATTAATCTGTATTCAATTAAACCTATTAAGGTTAAAATGGCTCAGGAAGTAGAAAGTGCTGAAGGCACTAAATTTGTAGAGTATAACGGCGATTCGAAGTTACGGCTTCAGATTTCCGGTATTAACGACATTGCGGATATTATCCCGAAGCCCAACGCAGAAAGCGTAAAGAATGCGATTACTCGGTTCGAATCAACCGGTGAGATTACAATCTTTATTGATTATCCTCAGTTGACAAAAGAAATAGTTGCTCTGAATATGGAATCACGGGCTAAACTTACAGCATTTGTCAACGAACAGATGCGGTTCATTAAAACATTTGAAACTGCAAACGAAACTGAAATTGCTGCTTGTAAGACGGCAATGGCCGCTGAAGGTATCGAAATTAACAATTATTTCGGATAAAGTAAACTATGAGTACGCCTTTAACGAAAGAAGCGTTCCTAGACCTTCAGCATATGTTTGCTGACAAAGACTTTATATCTTTGCTATTTATGGATGAGAAAGAAATAGCTAGATATATTCATGTCGAAAAAGACGGTAGTGTAACGTTAGGCAGAACAAAATATAAATTTATCAATAGACTCTTTAAAGATGAGAAAGTATTGAGTACTAATGATATTTGTTTACGGCTTATTAAAGTCATTACTGGAAAAGGAGGAACGCGAAACAATGAAGCTTTTGATTGTCTTGTAAAAGATTTTACTAAAGCTTTAGATAAAGGAGATTACTCCTATGCTATTACTCGGATATTTATTGGTTATCGTCTAGGATATCTAAACGATGTTGCAGCAATGCAAGCTTCTTCGGAAAAAGGTGAGGTAAGACTTCCGAATAAGCGAGTATTGGTACAAGATGGTTTCGGAGATTTCTATGCGATTAAAATAGGTAAGTATCCTAGTTAATTAAAGTTGACTATTCTAAAGTAATAAGAGTATCAAACATATAATAGCAGATGTAACGCAAACAATGTAGAAAATATAATTATTACTTTTCAAGATATATCAAAGGACTTGCAGATGTAAGTCAAGTCCTTTCTCTTATATCTTATAAGGCTATGATAATGTATCTGTAATGGATACTAAGTGAAGGAAAGCTTCAAGAATAAGACGAAGATGTCATATCGGGATGAACATAGCCACAAAGTACAGGTAGTTGATCATATTTAAGTATACTTTTATGTTTAATCAATTAAAATCAAAAGTATATGAAGAAAATTAAATCAACTGAAATTATTGAAAATCGTAAGAAGTATGACAAAGAGATTAAAAAGATGTGGAATATTATTCGTACTGAAAATTTGATCGATAAAAATGCTACACGAAATTACGATATGAAAGCTTTGTTGGATACAATTACAGAAATGTCCAATAATCGAATTCAGACCAAGCTGGATTCAATTGCTATTAATCTAGGTTTTAAGAGTCGTAAAGAATTTCCTAAAGAAAGTATTTATCCTATCATTTATACTCTATCTGAAAAGAATGAGTATTTAGTTCAGTTGGGATCTATTCCGACTATTAATCCTGGTTTAAAAGCTAAACTTGGTAAAAAGAAATTGTTTAAAACTGAAGAAATTACTGCAGATTATATTACTAAATTAAAGAATAAACTGCAGCTGGAAATCAATGCTCTGAAGAAGAAGCTTGAAGATTTCAACAGTAATGCTGAAATAGATATATCTACTGCATATATGTATTTAGCGGCATAAGGTAAACTGGTCTCCGTAAGTTATTTTTAAGGTTCAGCATCTCTATTTATAACTGTGAACTATTCTAATAGCATAAAGTAACATTAAAATAACGAGTGGCAAGTGGGGTTCGAATCCCCGGAGACCAACAAGTCTCGAAATATTAATATTAACATTTAAAAAGTAAAGTCATGAAAAAAGATATCAAATCTCAAACAATTGACAATTCTACCAAAAAATATCCGGTAGAAAGTAAAACATGGAAGTCTGATGTATATCAGGCTTTGAAATTAGGTTATAAAGTAGAAGCTTTAAACGAAGAGCAGGCTGAATATATCAAGAAGATTGAAACTAAGCTTGCAGAAAAGGCTGCAAAAACCAAAGTAAAAGAAGAGATGAAGCAAACTCTTCTGAAAAAGATGTCAGATATAATGAAAGCTAAAAAAGCAGCAATTATATCTGCAGCTAATGATCTAGCTGATAGAATTATTCTTCGCGCTATCGAGAAAGAAGAGCAGAAGAAAAAATTCGATGAAGCCGACAAGAAAATTAAGGAGAAAGTCAAGAAGGACAAAATGGCAATAGCCGAAAAGAAACGTAAACGTAAAGCAGAATTACGTAATAAAACTATTCCTAGTCCTGAAGCTATAGCTAACGCTAAGAAACAACAAGATTTTCTTGCAAAAGCTCACGCCGCTAAACGTGAAGAGATTGAAGCTCGTCTCAGTGAGAAAGAAGAATTTATGGATCAATCTGTAGAAGAATGGAGTAAGAAACGTGAAGAACGTATTAAACATAATACGGAACTTGCTCTTAAACGATTGCATCATAAAGAAATTAAACTCAAACGTACCACAAAAGCTGAAAGAATTGAAGCAATAAAAGCTAAAAAAGAAGCTGGTAAAGCAGCTTTTAATGCTGAAATGAAACGTCAAGCATCAGAAATTGCAGCAGACCGTCAAGGTTATGCTAATCGCGTAGAGAAACGTAGACGTACTGAAATAGAGCGTCTTGCAAGGATTGCAGAGCGTAGAAAACTACGTAAAGATAAGATTTTTACAGAACATCTTAAACAACAAAAGATTCAGCAATTGAATCTTAAACGTTTTATAGAGTCTGAAAAGGCTCGTCTAGCACGAAAAGAAGAAAAACGTGCTAAGTATCTTACTACGGGTGGAATAAAAGTTCCCAAAGTAAAGAACAATGTTGCTGTAGATAAAACTAGAGCAGAAGAATATATTAAAGCTGCAGAAGCAAAAATGAAGGATGAAAAAGTACGTTATTTAATACGTATTGCATCAATTGCTTCATCAGAAATTATAAGTGATTCTGTTTGTGCATTCATTTGTAAATCAGAAGAACTTAACAAACGTATGAAAGAAGTTCATAACAAACACATGAAAGAAGAATCTGATACATATGTAGGTATTTATGCTTACTCTGGCATCGGTAAAGATCAGAAATGTATAAGTGAAATGCTAAACGATAAGTTTAAAGATCGTAGTAGACTTAATCCGAAAAGTGAAGCAGCATAATATACAACAGGGGTGCGTCTGTAACGCACAATCTAGCGGGATGGCGCAAAGGTAGCGCGTAGCTTTCACGAGGCTGAGGTTGGTAGTTCGAATCTATCTCCCGCAAGGTCACTAAAGTAGATACTTCCACGTAGTGTGACTGGATTAAAACTAAAATCTACTTAAAATAAACAATATGAAACCAGAACCAGAACAAATAGCAGAAGAAAAAGGATATACAATAACAGATAAGGGTATTGTTATTAGTCCTTATAAAAGGAAAGTAGGAACTTATGGTAAAAATAAATATTTATATTTCGGTATACGATATAATAAAAAAATAATAAAAGTCTATTTTCATAGATTTCAAGCTTATAAAAAGTTTGGAAATCAAATGTTTGATAAAAATTTATGTATAAGACATCTGGATGGAAATTTTCTTAATAATTCATATAGTAATATAGAAATGGGTACTTATTCTCAGAATTCTTTAGATATTCCTAAGGAAGTTAGGATAAATATATCTAAATATGCTAATATGAAATATGATGAAAATTTAATAAAATCTATAAAAGAAGATAGATATAAAGGAATGTGTTATAAAGAATTAATTACGAAATATAATATTAAAAATAAAAGTTCTTTATCATATATTCTAAATTGCAGATAACCGTAGTACTATGAAAATTAAAGGAAAGACTTGTGTAGTCTTTGATATTGAAGTTTTAAAGAACGTATTTACTTGTACTTGTAAGAATACCGAAACAAAACAGATTACAGTATTTGAAATATCTCCAAGAAGAGTAGATATACAAGGATTAGTTACATTCTTTTATGAAGATTATTATTTTGTAGGTTATAATAATATACATTATGATAATCCTATACTAAACTATATCATAATGTTATATAATAAACATTATTTTAATAGTTATAGTACTAGAGAATTAACTGAGTCAATATTTAGAATGAGTCAATTAGTAATTGATAAAAATTCTGATTTTGATTTATGGAAAGAGTATAAATACGCTAGAAACTTCTTATCAATAGATCTATTAACAATGCTATATTCTAAAGCTTTACGAGTATCTTTAAAAGAGATGCAAGTAACAATGCAATATAAGAATGTAGAAGAATTCGTAGTAGATTGGCATCAAGACCTTCCTGAAAAGGATATAGATAGATTAATATCATATAATATAAATGATGTAGAATCTACTGAAGAATTACTATATAGATGCGAAAGTGATCTAAATCTGAGAGTAGCTATTGAAGAAGAATATAAGATAAATTGTCTAAGTTTAGATGGTGTAAATACTGGTATGAAGATTCTTGAACAAGAATATATTAAACATACTGGTATTTCTAAAGAAAAATTAGAACAATTAAGGAGTCCTTGTGATCAAATAGATCTAGAGAAAGTAATATTTCCCTGGATTGAATTTGATAGTCCTATATTACAGAATCTATTAAAAGAAATGAAACAACTACATAATGTATCACCAGGAAGAAAAGGATATGAAAATACTTTTATTTTTGGAGATATGAAAGTAACTGTAGGTGTTGGTGGTATTCATGGAGATCGTGGTATAGAAATTATTAAACCACGAGAAGACGAATTATTATTAGATTCTGACGTTAGTTCTCTATATCCTAGTATGATTATAGAACATAATTTATATCCACCACATTTAGGTAAAGAATTCTTAGAGACTTATTCTAGTATTCGTACAAGAAGATTAAATGCTAAGAAAAATAAGAATAAAGTAATAGATAAAACACTTAAATTATCATTAAATGGTTTGAGTGGTAACTTACAGAATGAACATTCTTGGTGTTATAGTCCATTTACTGTAATGCAAATTAGAATTAATGGACAATTACTACTTTTAAAGCTCTCTGAGAGACTTTTATCTATCGGATGTAAGTTACATCAGATTAATACTGATGGTGTCTTATATACGTGTAAAAAGGCTAAATATGAAGAACTACAAAAGATATTAAAAGAATGGGAAGACTTAACTAAATTAAAATTAGAAACGGAAGAGTTTACTCAATTCTATCAATTAGCTATTAACGATTACTTTGGATTATCTCCAGAAGGACACATTAAAGAAAAAGGATACTTCCTTACAGGAATTACTTTAGGAAAAGGTTTATCTCCAAAGATAATTCCAGAAGCTATTATTAATTATTTTATACATAATATTCCAGTAGAAGATACTATTAAATCTTGTAAAGATATACGTAAATTCTTACAAGCTGAAAAGACAGGAAAACAATGGACAGTTGAATATAATGAACAAATTCAACAAAGAACTAATCGTTTTTACGTTAGTAATAGTGGATACTATTTATGGAAATGGAAATTAGATGATACTGGTAAGAAGTCTTATCAAATAATGTTAAAAGATCATGGAGTAAGATTACATAATAAATTTTATTCTGATGAAGATCTTCAATGGAAATACTCTCAAGGAGAAACATTCCAAAGTATTTATGATATAGATTATCAGTATTATATTAATCAATGTATAAAAGTAATTGAAAAACTAAAACCAAAGCAGTTAAATCTGTTTAATTTTGACGAATATTAACAAAAACTATCATACTCTAGAACAGATGAATTAAATTAATTCATTATGATACTAGAAATAGATACAAGTCTATTAAAAAAAATAGACAATCTTTCATTAAGTCAGCTAGTATTTTTAAATCTTGTATTAGACAATAATCAAAAATCTATCAAAGAGGTCAAAGACATCGTTAGCCAGGTCAGCGACAATGATATACAGGATTTAATCGACAGAGGATTTCTTATTAGAGAAGAAAAAGCTAAAAAAGTTTCTTATAAAGAAACTGAACTATTAGTAAACATTATTACTGGTAATGCGGATTTATTTGAAGAATTTAAGAAGCATTATCCTATAGTAGTAGTAAGACCTGATGGTACTAAAGGCTTTTTACAAGGTAATTCAAAGAAATGTAGAACATTATATAATAAAATAGTTAAAAATGATACTATTTTACATAATCATATCATTCAATGTCTAGAAAAAGAAGTATCTGACAAACTTATGAGTGGTAAGATAGGTTATATGAAGACTATGTGGAAATGGCTTACTAACTCTGAATGGGAAATTTATGAAGAACAAATTAATGAACCAATAAAAGATAATCTCTATGGAACAGAACTTATCTAGTCCCTTACCATACAAACACATATCTGTAGCCGCTGATGAAGCTGTTACCTATATAAAACAGCGTAAGAATCATGAAATTGAACCACTTAAAAGTAGATGGAATAAATTTAATTTTATGTGCTGTGGTGGTATTGAACCAGGATGTGTTTATACTATAGTAGGAGCTTCTGGTACTGGTAAATCATCATTTGTAAATACGCTTGAAACTGACTTAATTGAACTTAATCCTGATAAGGAATTAGTTGTATTATCATTTTCTTTTGAAATGCTCTCTAGTAGACAAGTAGGAAGAAAACTATCTAATAAGTTGCGTCACACAACTTCAGAGCTATATAGTGCATCAGAAGATGTTTCTGATAGTTTACTACAGGATATTGAAAAAGAAGTAGAAGTTATTAAACAATATCCCATCTACTATGTAGATGAATCAGCTACAGTAAGTAAGATAGAAGATACTATAACTTATTTTCAAAATACGATTGCAAAAGATAAATGGCTTATTGTATTTCTAGATCATACATTATTGGTCGAAGGAAATGATACTAATGATGAACGTAAAATTATAGCAGCATTAGAAAGAGTATTTATCAGAGCTAAGAAAGTTGGCAAAACAAGCATAATTCAACTTTCTCAAATGAATCGTAATATTGAAATGCCTGAAAGGATTATAAATCCATCAAGTCATTATCCTATGAGAAGTGACTTATCATCCTCAGATTCTGTGTTTCAAGGTAGTGATGTTATAGCAGTTTTATCAAGACCTGAAACATTAGGTATTACTGCATACGGACCGTCACGATTACCTGTACAAAATAAAGTATATCTACATTTTTTAAAAGTTAGAGAAGGCAAATTAGCCATACTTGAATATGAGAACGATCTGCAATATAACAACTTAATTGAAGTAGATAGATCTGAGAATAAACCACAGTATTAATTTAATTTTTGGCTAACATGACTACAACATTTTTGAATAAAAAGGGTAACAATAATAACTTTAACTTTAACACTTATGATTTCTTGAATCCGTATTACGAGAAAATCAGTAAGAAAAAAGATGATAATTATATTGATAATCTTCTGACGAAGGCCTTTAAGAATCTGGTTCCTTGGGCAAAGAAAGAAGATAAGAAAGATAGTATTTATATCATCTTCGGTGATGAACCGACGAAGAAATATACGCTTGAGAAGCCGAGTTTTACAATTACAAATATTTCTCCTACTTCTCTGAATCTGGAATGGAATAAAGCAGCTACACATTTGTTAGAATGTGCATATTATGCTAATAATCCTACTTATGATTTTATTATCTGTGATACACCGATTAAAATTCATGGTAATTATATTCAGGTAGGTTCGGAAATTATTCCGACATTTACCCGTTCTGATTTCTTTACAACTATGAAGAAAGAAGATCAGATTAACATTTATAATATTGCAGTAGAAATTAACGCTATTTTTGCTGCGTAATTATTAACAAAACTTTTCAGATTCTTTCAAATTTTATCAAATTCTTTCGTAACTTATCAAACTATATCTGAAAAGGTAAAATTATCTTAATATGATAGTATTACCTACAGAAAAAGTAAAAGCAAAAGTAAATAATCCTAGATTTTTGATTATTTACGGTCGACCTAAAACTGGTAAAACTAGTTGTGTAGCAGCTCTGGAGAATAATTTAATTATTGATCTAGAGGGTGGCTCTGAATTCTTAGATGCATTAGCAGTACAAGCAAGAACTGTTAATGATTTTGCTGATATTGCAAATGCAATCAGAGAAAAGATCAAAGAAACAGGTAAAAAGCCCTATAAGTATATTACTATAGATAATGCTACACGACTAGAAGAGATATGTCTACCTTACGCAGGTACTCTCTATAAAGCTCAACCTCAAGGAAAATCTTGGCAAGGTACTGATGTTAGATTGCTTCCACAAGGAGCAGGATATCAATACATTAGACTTGCTGTAAGAAAAGTTATCGATATGTTTAAAGAACTTACTGATAACTTAATTCTTATTGGTCATACTAAGGATAAAATGATTAATAAGAATGGTGAGGATATGACAGAAATGTCCTTAGATCTTGTAGGTAAACTAGGAGATATTATATGTGGTGAAGCTGATGCAGTAGGTTTTATGTATCGAAAAGGTAATGAAACAATTATTAATTTCGATAGTAAAGATGAAACTACAAAAGGAGCAAGAGCACCACATTTGCGTGAGCAAAAAATAGTAATTGCAGAAAGCAATGAAAACAATGAATTAGTATTTCATTGGGACAGAATTTATTTACCAGAAGTTTAAGTTAACCAAAATTAAAGAATATGTATAGTTCCGAAAGAGCCAAGACTATTGTAAAGAAAGACGTAGCACACTTGTCAGCAGGTATTGAAGATAACGTAATGTTAACTGCAGTAAGATTTGATAAATCTATTAATGGTAATAGTTTTATTGAATTTAAGTTTGAAAAAGAAGGTAAATTGCTGACGCATACTGAGTGGGAACCTTCTAAGAGATCTGATGAAACTGAAGAAAGTTTTCAGAATAAATGTGATAATCAATTTTCAAGAATTGAACAAATTTTGAAATGTTATTATCCTAATGCTGAAGATCGTAAGTTTATCGGTGAAAACTTCACTCAGTTTGCTCAATGGGTAACCGAAATGCTTAATAAAGCAGATTTGACTACTTTGTTGAGAGTTAAAATTGTATATAATAATAGTGGTTATACTACATTACCGAAGTATGCAAAATATACGTTTATTGAACCAATGTCTTTGGTAAACGAAAATAAATCTGTTATTGTAAAATTAGGTATCGATCAATTCGAGAAGCCTATTGTAGCAGATTTAGAAAAATCTAATCCAAGTCCTTTCTCTATGGGAAGTTCTATGGATGAAAATAACAGCGCCGATCCTAATGGATTGCCGTTTTAAGATATAATTCTATTTGCGCAATAGAACGAAGACTATACTACCTCTGACTTTTGTTATGTAAGTATACCAGATCGTAGGCTGGCACTGACCACACAGGGGGTATTGTTAAAGGTGGAGAAGGATTAGCTCAGCTGGGTTAGAGCGCTCGATAGTATAATAATATACTAAAATACTATCGTGAGGTAGAGTAAGTATAGATAACTCTTTTACTTGGGTTCAAGTCCCAAATCCTTCACTACGGACAGAACATTATATAATTTAAATGAAAACTATATACTAAATAGCAACACTGTAGGCTAGCAAGGTCTTGTGAAAAGTATATAGTTAGTAATGTATATTATAAGACTTTGGTTTAATGTAATACAGACTGATCACCTGTATCGTAGGTTCGATTCCTACTCTGTCCACTTTATTTAAATCTATATCATATGTATGACTCTACAAAAATAAAACAGCAAGATACTCCAATTACTTTGGACTATATCTTATCAAAAGTCACAGAATATGATATTTACGCTAGATATATCGGACAATTTAAGATTGGTTTTATATATAATAGTCCATTTAGAGAAGATAAAAATCCTTCATTTGGAATATTCAAAAGTAGAAAATCAGGTAAATTACTATTTAAAGATCATGGAAATGGTGAATGTGGAGATGTTATTAAATTTGTAGAGCTTTATACAGGTTTAACAAATTATAATGACATATTAAACCGTATAGTAACTGATATGTCTATTACTAATAATACTAAACTTAAAAGTACAAAGCAATATGAATCTAAAGACACTGTAATAGGTGTTGTTAGACAAGATTGGACAGATGTTGATAAACAATATTGGTCACAATTTGGTATTACTAAGGAAACATTAACTAAATTTAATGTATCTAGTATAAAATATTATTTATGTGATGGTATCGTTAAAGGTATATATAAAGATGAAAATCCTATGTATGCTTATAAAGTATATGATCATTTTAAGATTTATAGACCATTAGCAGATAAATATACTAAATGGCGTAATAATTTAGCTTCTTATGATATTCAAGGATATGAACAATTACCTAAAAAAGGTGATTTATTGATTATTACCAAGTCATTAAAAGATGTTATGTGTTTATATGAAATGGGATATACTGCAATATCACCATCTTCAGAAAGTACTTTTATATCAGACAAAGCGTTAAATCAGCTTAAGAGACGATTTAAGCGCATTTTAATTTGTTTCGATAGAGATACTACTGGAATTAAAAATATGCGTAAAATAAGCCTTAAAACAGGCTTAAATGGATTCTTAGTACATAAGAAATTCCATAGTAAAGATATATCGGATGCTGTTAAGAATAATAGTTTTGATATAATTAAAAACTGGTTAAAAGAAATATTATGAAAACATTCATAAATAATATATTACAAAAACTAAGTTGTCTACATAAATGGAAAGAATATGAAAGATGGAGTATTAATACTGATGGTGGTAGATATACTAGTATTCTTTTTATTTGTGAAAAATGTGGTAAAATGAAGAAAGTTAAATCAAATCCTGGATAAATATGATATGGTTTACTTCAGATCTACATTTCTTTCATGATCGAATACTAGAGTTTCATCCAAAACGTAAAGAAATATTTGGAAATACTGTTGAAAAGGCTAAAGAAGCTATGATACAGTTATGGAATTCTAGAGTAAATAAGAAAGATACAGTGTATATTCTTGGTGATTTAGCATTTGGTGAAGTAGAAGATAAAAGAAAACTATTTCAAAGACTAAATGGTAATAAAGTATTAATACTTGGTAATCATGATAAAATACCAGATCATTTAAAATGTTATTTTAATCATATTACTCAAATCAAGAATATTAAGTTTAAAAAATCTGTATATAATTTCTTATATAAAGATTTAGAAGTGATAATGTGTCATTTTCCAATGTTGAGTTGGGAACATAAAGATAAAGGATCTGTTATGATACATGGTCACTGTCATGGAAAAGTAGATCAAATAAATATAGATTCTAAAGAATTAAGAGTAGATGTAGGTATAGATGGAAATCTAGCTAACTATGATTTAATATCTTTAGAAAAACTTTCTAAACATTTAAATAAAATAGAAAAAGATGGTAACAACGTTTGAATTAGCACTAATTGTATTTATTTCTAATCTTGGTGCTACATTGGTCTGTGAAGGAATCGAAGCTATATTAGAAGCATATGAAAACTACAAGAAGAAAAAGAAAGACCTCACAGAACAAGAAAGTTAAAAATGCCACACCTAATGTATATGATGGAATACAGTTCAAATCACAATTAGAAACTTATGTTTATAAACAATTAAAGGCTCATAATCTCAAAGCAGAATATGAGCCTATTAAGTTTGAATTAATTCCATCATTTACGTTTTGTGGTAAAAAGATCCGTGCTATGACTTATACTCCAGATTTTGTTGGAGATAATTTTATTATTGAAGCAAAGGGAAGACCTAATGATGTGTTTTGTATACAATTTTGACAACATTTTATATACCTCTACGTTTTAAGTATAAAACTTTATTATGAAAAAGATTTATATACTTAAAGATCCAAGAGATAATTCTATAAAATACGTAGGACAAACAAAATGTAATTTAAAAGGACGTTTATCATCTCACATTCAAGACGCATTAAACATGCGATATAACTTACCAAAATGTGAATGGATTATAGAATTATACAATTTAGAATTAACTCCATTAATAGAAGAAATAGAACTAGTAACAAATAAAAAAGCAAACGAAAGAGAACAATATTGGATTAATTATTATTCTAATCTTGGAATTAATTTATTAAATAAATTTAAAGTTACAGAAAAAATATGTAAATTTAGAGATATTTGGATAATAAATAAATATTCCAAAAATATATTTCATTTTGAAACAACAAGAGAAGTTGCAAAATTCTTAAATACTTCTATTGATAATATAAATAAAGCAATTCATAGTAAAATGGAATGTAAAGAATATTATATATATTTAAAAAATCCAGGTAAAGATTGGCAACCACCTTTACCTAAAAATAAAGTTCAAGTTTGTCTTTATAATAATAAAGAAAAACATTTATTCTTTTCTATAGCAGATGCTATTAAATTTACTAATGGTAATTATTCTTCTAATAAAAATGGAGCTTATTATGCTTTATCTCATAAAGATAAAGTATATAGAGGTTGGAAATGGTGTATTTTAAAGGAAGCACATTTAAAATCGGGTGAATTGCTGGAAAAGCCTGAAGAGGTCAATCAGCAGCCAAGTACAAATTAAGATAAGGGATTTGTAAAGGTTCAGAGACTAAATAGTGAGCTTAACAATAATCTATTAATAGCGCCCGATATGATATTAATCATAATGATATAGTCCAAACTATGAACATAACTTTAAAAAGAAATCATAGAAAAATTGTAAAATGTTCCGTACAAATGGAAATGGTTTATGTGGTCATTATTAAATCGAGGTTTAGCTGAGAAGTATAAGTTATTTGTAGTACATAATCATAAAGAAACAGATGAATGTATTAGACGAATTCAAGAACTATAAAAGAAAGTTCATACAAATATCTCATAGAACTGCAATATTAATGCATATATTCGAGAAAGCTAATGATGATTTTGAAGATATAATTCTAAGTGATCACGAAGAATATTATAAACAAAATCATAATATAAATATTTATAAAGAAGCAGCAGATCAATTCTTTAAACAATTTGAAGGAAATGAATGTCTTGCTTTTGTAGAATGCTTAAGAGATAAATGTAATGAAATGCTTATAGAACATGAAAAAAGAGTGGAAAAACCTAAAGATAGAAGAAATTAAATTTGTTTCTACTAACACTTTCTTTAATGATAAATATAATGAATATTTATTAATTAAAGATAAAAGAAATAAAACAAAACCTATAGGTTATGAAAGTAACTGCGATAAGTGATATACACGGCAATTTAATTGATATAGAACCGTGCGATATACTATTAATCTGTGGAGATATCTCACCATTAGAAATTCAAAGAGATTATATACAAATGACTAAATGGATTTTTGATGAGTTTCAACATTGGATTATGACTTTACCATGTGAAAGAGTAATACTTACTCCAGGTAATCATGATTTTTGGTTTGAAAAAATGATTACTCAACCTCAGACATATCTATTTGATAAATTAACTATCTTAATTAATGGAGAAGTAAATATTTATTCAGGTGTAGATGATAAATACTACAAAATATTTGGTACGCCGTATTGTAAAGATTTTGGTTGTTGGGCATATATGCCTGGTAATACTATATTACCAAGTGTCTATAGTATTATCCCAAAAGATGTAGATATATTGATGTGTCATGATTCTCCCCAAGTAGGATATGTAGCAAACATTATGGAACACAAAAGCGAAACATATCCCAATGGTATACCAGCAGGTAATATCTACTTATTTGATGAAATAGTAGAGAAAAAGCCTAAATATGTATTATCTGGACACATTCATTCCGGAGATCACACATTACAAGAGTACGCAGGCACAAAATATGCTAATGTAAGCATATTAGATGAATCTTATTCGATTAAATACAAACCACTAACATTTGAATTATGAAAAATTACGAAAAGATTAACGTTAAGTTAGACGAACAGAATATGGTAGAAGAATTCAATCAGGTAGAATTAGATATTATGTTATCTTGCGATGAATATAATGATATGATGACTTACGCTAGTATAAATGCATATGAAAATCTAATTTTGTTTGAAGAATAATGGATACATCTATACCATATTATGAAGATCTTACTCGTATAAGTAATTCTAATATCGGATGGTTCTTAAAAAAAGGACCAAGATATCTTAAAGAAATGCTTGACGGAAAAGAAGGTCTAAAAGCTAGTTTTCTGGATAAAGGTACTATGATACATGAATATATTCTTCAACCAGAAGAATTTTGGAAAGATTATATTATATTGGACTTTGCAGTACCTAAAGTAAAGCAACAAAAGGATTTACTCGAATTCTACGCAAATGCAAAAATGGTAGACCCTCTTGCATCTGAAGATGACATATTACTTATGAGTTATAATTCTGCTTATAGTAATAATAAATCAATAGATAAAAGAATACAAGAAGCAAAAGAATTAGTAGAATTATATCAAAATTATATAGAATACTTTAGAAATAAAGATTCTAAAAAAGTAATATCATTTGCGGATCTTAATATGTTAAAAGCAATTAAGAAAAATATGGAAGAACATAAGAAAGCAAATGAATTATTATTTAACTATCCAGAAACATTTGAAGTTCATAATGAATTTCATATTAATTGGGAGTATCCTAATGCTTCTTCATTGGGAGATCTTCCATGTAAATCATTACTAGATAGAGTAATGATAGATCATACAAATAAAAAAATAATATTAGTGGATATAAAGACGACAGCTGATGTTTATAATTTTAAACATTCAGTAGAAGAATTTGATTATTGTCGTCAGTTAGCCTATTATTGGTTAGCTATCCATTGGTATTTTAAGAACGAACTAAAACTTAATATTGAAGAATATGAATACGAAACTTATATTGTTGCAGTACAATCTCATGATGGGTATGAAGTTAGAGTCTTTAAATTCAATCCTAAAGCAATTGAGGAAAGACTTGTAACCATAGATTATGCTATAAAACGAATTGCTTGGCATAAAAACAATAATCTATGGGATCATATGAAAGAATACTATGATGAAGACGGTGCTGAAATAATATGCTGATAGATAAATATACTAAACATAGTATATTTTCACTTCCTCAGATTTTCGGTGATATTTTAAGTAAACGTGACTTGGATGATAGTGAATTTGTTAACATGTACATGAATGATGTTAATAATCCACTTCTTTCAAGTCACGTTTTTTTAGTATTTCATAATATAAAACCTTATTTATTAAATACTTTAAAACAACATCATTTATTTCATTGTAGTTATACTATAACTATGAATAAGATTAAATATACAGTTCTAGCTTTTAATAGAGCTTATTGTATACATGTCATAACTAGAAAGATTGAGTACGGATTGTACAAATCACTTGGTTATGAAACAAAAATCAAGATATTGAATTTTTGGAATGCTGGAGTAAATGGTAAACTACATAAGTATTTGTTTGATGAAAATGCTAAAACGATAAAACCATTAAGTGAAAATATTACACTACAAGACACAATAAAGCCCCAATAGTATAATACTAAAGGGGCTTTATTGTTGCCTTTAAAAAATTTAGGGCCGTAGACTAAAAAATTGAAATCAAATTATCATAATATTCTAACTTTGATCTTGGATCTTTTGCTTCATATATACTTCTTAAAGGAGTTGCCTTAATTAAGGATCGTTGTAATCGGTTCAGACCTCTATATGGTCCTTTATTTATTTCTTCTGTAGGATCTTGCAAAGCTACTGTAGTTAAATCACCCCAGTACTGTAACGTAGACCATGCAGCAGTAGGAGTATTAAGCATGTTAAACACTTCAATGGGTAATACATTACCACGAGTTTCCAAAGAGGCTCTTAACGTAAGATATGCAGCTTCCTGTTTCCACCAGTTATCTCTGTCTTCATCCGCCATAGCACGTATTATGGAAGAAATCAACCAAAAACCTAAAGTAGAAAATAAAAATTCATATGTAACTCTCTTTAAACAACCTTTTTCATAATCATCTAATTCATCATAATGATCTTTGTACAATTCTCTTAATTGATCTATTTTCTTTTGATCAAAGAAATGTTTCCTTAGAAAACTTATATTTTCTGCCCAATGTCTACCTAAATAAGAAACTGCAGCAGGTATTTGTGCTTCACTCCACATACCAGTAGAATAATTGAACTGTCTCTTAGTTAAGAATTTAGTTTGTAAGTTAACCAATATAAAGTTACGATAAATAAGTAATAACTGACCAATCAAAGTAGAATGTAATTTTGATTTATCTAAATCAGTTAACTGGGTATCGATTCTAGTAGCAATTTGTTTAGTAGTGTTCTTGATTCTATTTAAGGTTTTCTCATCCACTATCTTAGCATACTCTGGTCTTACTACTAATTGATTATCTTTAACTTCAAAAGCATCAAAGAATGTGATGTTTAATGCTTTCCAGGCAGCTTTACCTTTTTTCTTATCTTTGAATTTTCTTAAGAACTGATTCTTATTTACAAATTTACCAGTTTCAGGATCATACTTATTAAAGAAAGCAACAGATAAAGCTAATTTACCTTTAGTAATGATATCACCTATTTCGTGGCCAAAATACCAGTAATGTTGATTCAAAGCCCTGAGTAATCGAGACTGATTTAATTTGCTAAATGTCTGTTCATTATCTCTAACTACACCTAAAAATTCAAGATAACACAATACCTTGTTTTTATTGTTAGCTTTACCTATATTTTTAATAGCATCTACATAAGCTGGTAACAAGGTTTTAGTTGCTTTAGCAAGTTCCTCATTTCCAAAGTAAATACCAGACATTGCTTCCAATCTATTTTGAATCTTGTTTGTAATCAAACCTGTTAGAATAACATTAAGATTCTGAGATATACCTTGGATTCTTGTATATGCTGCTAAGTTATTTACTAATTTATCAATACTTAATTTAACGTGTTTGCCTTTTGGTAGTTTTACATCAACTTCTTTAGCATCTTTTTCCATCCCATAAACAAAACGATCCATTAAGTCTTTCATTTTGTCATAAGTTTTACTTTCTACTCCAGATATTCTACCACCTTTTTTATCTTTAAAATCCATTCTACTAACGAAATCTAAAGCTAATTCTAATTCAGGAGCAGCTTCACTCATCTTTTCGTAGTTTACAGCCATTTTATAGTAGTGAATGATAGAACCTACCACGTCATTAGTAATTGCATCAGGATTATCCAACATTTTAATATATCTGGTAGGTATTAATTTAACTAAAGAACCGTCAGACCTTTTAGCATTTTCTATCATATACCTATCATCATCATCTTTTACTGTATATAAATCCTGTGCAGCGTAAGCTATACCTTTTAAGAAGTTATCTTTACTACGGATTTGAGTCCATGAACCACCTTCAATCTGAGGTAATTTGTATTTATTAGCGTATCTCAGGAATCCAATCTTAGAATTGGATAAATCCATAACATCCACTAAAGCGTCATATAATGCTTTTAATTTAGGATCACTTGTAATCTTTTTGTAAGCAGCACTATTATCAAAGTATTTAGGATTTGGTATTACAGTTTCACCACGATCTTCGTACTTAGTAAATCTAGGATCATAGAATGGAGATTCTCTATCAATTTCTGCCCAAGACCTATTAGGTATTCTTTCTACGTATTTTGATTTAAATTCATCCTTTGGAACTAATTTACGCCAGAAAGAAGCTGGTACAACGTCACCTCTAGAAGTGTATCTAGCATTTACAGAGAACCATGCGTTAAATGCAGCTTCACCCTGTTTTTCCATACGTTCGTATTCTTCATAGAATTTAGGGTTGATATCCCACTTAGCTATTTCCATTACTCTAGATTTTTTTGATTTATCTCTGTTAGCAATAGCTTCATCGGATATCATTACGTCATATGTATTTATCATAGACTTAACATTCTCAGGCATGGCATCAGTATTAAATGTACCGTCTTCTCTAGCATACAATTTCAAGAGATTCTTTCTAGCGTTTTCATACAATACTTGATTGTCAGATTTAGTTGGATTAGAGGATAGCATCTTAATGTCTTCCCAGAATTCTTCTTTAATTCTTTCAACAGAATTTCTCTCCTCCCATTTCTTGAATAATTCTGGAGAAAGATTCTTTTTAGCAGCTGCTTTAGCTTTATTGTACTTTTCCATATTAGGTTTATAGTTCAACTTAGTTCTAAGCTTTTCATTATATTGCTGCATTTCTCTAGCTATTTCCAAATCTAAACCAGCTTTTGTAGTACCATCTGCATAAAATGGGTTTGCTAAATTACGTCTACTATTTTCTAATTCTTGTAATTTACCATAATCTTCATCAGATAATAATTCTCTATGTATATCACCATTTTCATCTCTAGTGTTATTAAGAAGCAAATTAATTTCCATATTAATTGTATCTCTTCTTGTTCTAGCTTCTTCACTAAGACTGTTTGTTAATTCATAATACTCTGGTACAAATCTACGAATACTATATTTAGCGTGCCATTTATTGTTCTCAGTATTCCAAGTTTTTAACTGTTCTTTATTTAGTAGACCTGGTACTTCTGATATATCTTTATCTCCAAAACCTAATTTATCTGCTAAATCTCTTTGATATTTAAAAAGCTTTTGATAATGTTCACCATAATTCAAATCTCTAGTCATAAATCCTGTTTTATGACCGTCTTTTGTTTTCTCATGAAAATAAGCCAATTTAGCTTTATCTACTTGATCTAATAGGTTTAATAGTTCTTTACCTTTGATTCTCTCTTCATCTGCCACGGCATTCTTAACAGCTATTATTTTATTCATCATAATTCTAACTAATTCACTATTAGAATACTGTGTACTACCTATCCATTGATCCCACAAGTTAATATCTAAATCGCCTTCTTCTAGAATGTTTTTCAATTGATCTACAGTATAAGAACCAGCTTTAGTAGCTTCTTTTATGAAATTATCTTTGGCAATTATATCAACAACGTTGTTAAAATTTCTAACGAGTTCAGCATAATTACTCATTATTCTTTTTAATGCTACTTTTGTGTCATTTATCAATTGTCCATTATTGAAATAATCAAAAGTAGTATCATCATCTAACATGTTCTGCAAATTAGTGGCAACGTTATTGTAAAATCCTATATAACCTTTTTTAATTAAATCTAATTCGGCATTAGAAATCTCATGATCATTACCATATTTAGCGGCTTCTTTTACTTTGGATAATATTCTTAAGGTTTCATCTAATGCAGAATTGATATCTTGATCCATGTAATCTATGAATTCTAATGTGGCTTTATCGTTTTCTAACTGATTTAATCTAAATTCTAAAGCTCTCAGTTCATCTAGTTTATTTGGGTCTGTATGTTTAGAATACTGGATATCTTTCATTCTACGATGAATAGAAGACATCAATTTGTCATATATATTATTTATAGCTTCTGGAACTTCAACAACTTTTTGATTGTGTGTTTCTTTACCAAAAAAGTAAGAATTACCCAATGTGCGACCAGATAAAAATGCTTTTGTGATTTCGTTTAAAGTGTCTTGTTTTTCATTAAATAATCCTTTTATCCAATTAAAAAATCTATTATACCATTTTAAAGCTTTAACAGAATTCTCACCTATTGCTTGCACTAAAACTTCTTCACTACCAAATTGTTTTATACCTCTTTGTACAATAGGCGCATTTCTAAACCAAGCAATGTAATGATGAGCATATTCGTGAGGTAAGGTGTCTTGATTTTCTAATGCAGCATTTAATAATACTCTACCAGCCATATATCCTTCTACTTGGGCTTGTCCCCTAAGATTAGGGTTTGTTAATGCATCTATTTCAATGTTTGGATATATCTCTCGCAGTAATAAAGCTAATTCTTTATTTCTACCAGTAGCGTTTTGAGTAGCAGCTTCTTGATTATAAATATTATTATCCTGAGTAGAGAATGTACCTCGATTATCTATTGATTTAATTTGATTTGAGTTAAACATAGCCACATTGCTTGCCCAATAATCTATTTCAGGATCATAATCTACATAATCTCCTACATCCCAAACCCGTTTGTATAATACACCATCATAGCCTTCTTTAATTAAGGTTTCTGTAATCTCTGGGATATTTGTTTGTTTTTCATTATACGTTAAGAAAAAACCACGAGATTCTTCATTAATTATATATGGATTTTTTAAATTAATAAAACCTTTATAAAGGCTACTAGAATCTTCAAAAGCATAAGACGCAGCTACTGATATATTATCAGTAGCAAAAAAAGGTCCACCATCACCTCTACCCATAATGCTTTTACCTTTATCATCTGTTCTAAACATTAGTTTAGGTTCACCATTCTCGTCTACCACTTTGGATACACCAATATATTTATTTAAATAATTTTCAAAATGTTGATTTTCATTTAAATACTCTATTGGAATGTTAGTAATGTTTAAAATAGTATTATTTATCCCTTCTTTCCATAATTTAGATTCTCTTTCTTTCCCACCTCTTTCAATATTTCTTTTTACAAAATCTTCGTCTTTTAAATTTATAATTCTGTCGAAGTCTTGTGGAAACATTTTAAGCAAATTATGTGGAGAAGCAAATAATATTTTACCTTCTTTTTTAGTTTTACTTTTTACTCTTTCCCATTCTTCTGTAAGAAACTCTACATAATCTGGATGGTTTTCTGGATAAATTAAATACTCATTTCTAGCTTTTTTATATTCTGGAGTTCCTTTAACAGTATTTGAATGATCTTCAATCCATTTGTCTCGTTTTTCATTGAACTCTACATCCCAATCGATGATTTTATCTTTATATTTACCAGATTCCAATGAGTATGTTTTACCAATTGCAGGGTGACCAAAAACGATATCACCAGGTTTTAATGGATTAACCCAATCCCCAAACCAGTCTTTAAAGCTCTCAGAGTAAGTTCTAGCCTTAGCTTGAATAGCAGCTACTCTATCACCATTATAATGCTCTAAAAGGTCTGAAAATAGCTTAGATGGCTCCCCATTGGGAGCCTTATCTATGCCATAGCCATTGTTTTCTGAAAGAACATAATATGCAGCATTCTCACTACCTAATATTTCTGTATACTCTTTAAGTAAAGCTGCAACTTCTGGATTTTTAATATTTAAACACTGCATAATTATTCACATTCTTTTTTACGTTGTTTACCCATTTTATCTAATTCCTCTGTAGCAGAATCATTAGCTGCTTGTTTTAAATCAGCTGTAGTGGCAGATACAAATTCTTCATCTAAATCATAATCCTCTACTACCTGTTGTTTTGCTTTTTCTAAAGTCTGAACCATTACATAGTTCTTTGCTCTAGATACTGCTACATACTTCAATTCTTGTCTTACTTCTTGACCGTTTTTATCATTAAACCCAAAAGTATTTATACTACTGTCGTTAATTAAAACTTTACTATAAGTACCACCTTGAGATTTATGAATTGTGTGAGCATATCCGTAATCAAACGATTTTCTAAGCTTTAATCTACCATTAGCGTCTTTGATATCTCGCATAGTGTGAATTTTATTTTGTATCCTATTAATTTTTTCAACAACAGATCTAGCTGCAGTCGGATTTCCCTCAGCTAACAATTGCTTACGCATACTCCACAAGGTCTGTATATATTCTTGAACTTTTATGATATTTTCATCTGTTTCAAAATTAGATACTACATCAATAGTAAACGAAGAAGCAGAAGTATCTATTGCGTCTTTGAGAGTAACTTTATATCCTTCCATACTTATACTTTCTTTTCTGTCAGGATATGTTAAATCAATTTGAATAGTAGTGGGTTTAACACTTTGCACTACGTAGTCTCCACTATTCATTAATTTGTATTTCTTTCTTAAAGAATCGTATTCTCTATTAGAATAACCCATTACAAGTTCTCCTTCATACAGTTGTGCTGGTCTCCTACCATACAGAATTTGTCTTATTGCAGAGTTATAAGCTTCTACAGAAGCATTTGTTGCAGCCAAGACTCTAAAATATAGAGGATCTTGTGAATCTTTCATTTCTTTTAATGAAGTTTTAACAAATTCTCTAATTCTAGTTTTGTCTGATGAATATTCAACTCCTTGACCATTAGGAGCAATGTCTGTTTCATAGCTAAAGCCTTCCCCATTTCTTACTCTAGTAGATTCTTTTAATATTGGATTATCTCCAGTTCTTTCTACTTCGGTTAACTGCAATTGTGCACCATCATTTCTAAATACTTTAGATATATTATTTGCTTTTACCGGTCTTAATTGACCTTTATCCCCCACGAATATGATCTGAGCACCTTTTGCTGCAATTTGTTTAAGTAAGAAATCGTATAAACTATCTTGAATCATTGAAGCCTCATCAACTATAACTATTGAAGCATCTTCTATTTTAACAGCAGCTACTTGTTCAAATTTCAATTTGTGTAGATCAAATACATCTTCAGTAATGTCAAAATCAGGGCGTAATCCCAATAAACTTTGAAGTGTAACCACTTTTGCATTTGGGGTTTTCTGTCTAGTTACAGCGTTCGCTCTATGGGTTGGAGCTGAGAAAATAATATCTGCCTGTATTCTACGCTTCAAATACTCATTAAATATACCCATAATAGTGGTCTTACCTGTACCAGCGTAACCAGACAAAGTAATAGATGTATCATCTCCATTAACAAATGCTTCTAACTCTTTCAAAGCAGATTTCTGTTGATCATTCAATTCAAAATCTAATTTAACTTCTAAACCGTCATCAAAAGTATATACATATTTATCTTGTATTTGCTTAGTTTCTTCAACAGCCTGTTTTACTTCTTCTACTTTAGGTAAAGCTTCTGCTAAACCTACTTGATTAGCATATTGTTGAAGTTCATTAAATTGAGTAGGAGTTTTTGAAGGTTTTGCAGTTTGCGCATTTCTTAATTCTTCTCTTACTTCCATTAATATTCTTGGAAATTCTGTACCCCATTTGCCTTTATCCTGAGTGTGAGTGAGCATAGCGTTACCTGTAGACAATAACCTTTGTAAGGCATCTGGATTTTGCCTAAATGATTCTTTAATCAATATTTTCATGATTGAAGAACTATCCGCATCCCAAGCTTTAGTATCCAATCCTTTTATACTTCTTCCTAATTTCCTAGCTTCTGGACCAGAAGCTTCCATTAATTGGTTATGTAGGTTTATACCTTCCTCATTCCAAAATTTATAATTATTATTATAAGCTTCAGTATATCCTAACTTAGCAGCTTGAAACGCTCCTTCTACGGTTTGAAAAGTCTCTTCCGCCAATCCTTTATCCATTCTAGGAAAATTTGTCCAATCTTCTTCATCTATTTTTGAAGAATCTATTGGTCTAATTGCAAAATTACTTAAATCAGAATTTTCACCAGTACCAGCATAGATGTTAATTGTTTCTGAAGGCTGTTCATCTGCAAATAGATTTTGTTGAATCGCATCAGAAGTTCTTAATTTGGTCAAAGGTTTTGTAACTAAAACTTTTACAGACTCGTCTCCACGTTTCCATTCAATAACATCACCTACTTGAGCTTGTTTCCAATAATCTAGATGTCCTTGTGACTCATATCTTGTAGTTGCGGTTCTCTCACCATTCTTAATTGCTTCTAATGTTGATTTGGATTTTAATTCTGATCTACCATTTTCCCCATAATCGAATGTCATATTACCTTTGAATTTAGCTGGAACAGATTGATCAGGGGCTAACTCATATTCAATTTGCCATGCTTCATTTATTTTTGGTAATACTTTGGAATTAAAATATTCTGTAGACCAACCTTCTTTTTGAGACCAAGTTTCAGCGAGATTGGTCTTTTCTACTGGAATGGGTATTTGTCTTTTTGCACCGTATTCAAAATTATCAAGATACTGCTGATAAGCTTCTTGAGATGCAGCTTCACCATTTCTTGATTGATAAGTCTTAGACCATTCTTGATAAGCTAAAGGTTCAGTATTCTGTAAGTCAACGTTTTCAGTAGCTACAGTCTGTAAAGCGTTTTCATTGAATTCTCCAGCTTGATTAAATATCTTAGTCTGCAAACTAGCTTTAACAGGAGTTAAATCTTGTACATAAGTTATAGCTTTAGATGGAGTAAAGTCTAAACCTGTAGGTACTACATTATTATAACCTACAGAAGATTTCTTAAAACCAAATTCAACAAGTACATTACCCTTATAACTTAAACCTTTTTTATTAATTAATTGATATACTGGTACTTTATTTTCATCTATACCGATGTATTTGTATAAGAAAGTAGTTCTAGGATCATTATTCTTATCTAATTTAACTTTCTTGTAAAGATAATGTATAGGATTACCAGCTTCATTATAACCTACAATGCCCCTAAATTTACTAGATTCATCATAGATTATAGACGGTATCTCAACTTGTTCTCCTTTCTTATTGGTTACAAACAATCCACTATCATCGTGAGCTACAGGTCTGTATACTGCTCTACCTTCTTCTTCAATAGTTTCATAGCTAGAATCCAATTTGTAGTATTCAATAGCAGGAACTACATGATCATTCCACCACAGATTTTTAATTACCTCTTGTAAATCTATTTGGGATATAACATTTTCAGGATGTTTTTCCAATTCTCTAATATAATCAAAATACCCTATTTCTTCTCTTATGGAGTTAGGAACATATCTAAATATATTATTTTTACCAAAAGCATCTCCAGAAGTGTAGAAAGAATATATTGCAAGATCTTTAGCAAATTCTCTTACTTCTTTATAATCACTTTCGTAAAGTTCTTCCCAAGCACGAATTATTTCATTTTCTAAATTATTATCACCACTCTTATTTGGTTTATATGCAATGAAATCTGGTCCTTGTAATTCTGCTTCATCTTCTTTAGGTCTGCTAAAGATATTGTTAATCAACACATTTGAAAAACTACCATCACTCCCAAGTAATGAAGGGTATTTGCCTTGTAATATATCGGATTTAAGTCTATCTAATCTTCTAGAAATACTATCCTTACCAAATAGCATACCACGGAATCCCATTTGATTATCTTTAACGTACTGATTAAAGAATTTAGTCTTATAGGATATCTCCATTGCTCTAGTGATATTGTTAATATAGGTATCATCACTTACCGCATAGCCTTTAGTATAATATTCGATTAATGATCGTAAAGTTTCAAATTCTGGAGTAAGTCTAATCATAATATTCTGGAATGCATTTCTAGGAAATACTAATCCATCGATCATTTTCTTACCCAAGAATGTATTAGTAAACACTTTCAAAGGATTGTCGAAAACAGCCTGTTCAGTCATATACTGTTTCCATTTATCCAAGAATGCGCTTTGTAAACCAAAGTTATTACCAAATCTCTTAGTATCAATTTGAGATAAGTTAGTTAATTCTGACAAACTCTTAGAAAATGGAGTTAATTCTTCATAAGCCTTAAGAATTAATAATTGATTATAGTACCAATCAAAAGTTTCAGTTTTCTGCAATTGTTTTCTAAGATGTGGTACAGTAAACATAGTTTTTCTTTGATTAGTACCTACACCTTTATCCTTAAGATAGTTCAGAAGATTCTCTTTCTTACCACCGGATAACTCTTTTGCTTTCTTATAGTAATCGTTCCAAATTTTAGTAAATGCTAATCTTTCAGGATTTTTACCAGCAGGTATTTCAACCCCATAAAAACCAGAATATTTATCGTATTCGGTTGCATAGTCTTTTAATATCTGTTGAGGTAAGAAATAGAATGTACTTTCACCTTTACCACTTCTAATTAAGAAGTTAGTCATGTTAAAAGTTAATTTACGTACATTCAAACGAATAATATATGGGTCTTTAGCTACGTCTACGTGAGCATTAATCAAAGCAGATAACCAGTCTAAGACATTGATCTTATTAGTGTCTTCACTCTGGATATGATGCAAATCACGTATACCATAATCGCTCAATACTTTATTTGGTTTGAAATTCAATTTAACTAATTGAGTTAATACTTGATGAGCATTAGCTAATGCAAACGGACCAATACCAAACTTACCACCATTCAACTCAGCTTTAGTTCTACTTTGGAATGCTGGAGTAGAGAAATATAATTGAGATTTACTAGTTCTCTTACCTTGACCAGTTAATTTATCAACATCCTTAAGAATTTTATCTTTCAGATAATCTGTCACAGTATCAAGAGGCTGTCTAGCTTCTGCAAAGTTCATAGGATTACTAATTACTGACAAATACATATCAAGAAGCATGTTTTCATTTGCTTCTCTACTATTTGCTTCAAAATCAGTTTTACCATTGTATCTCTCATAAGCTTTTCTTACTACAGTCTCATCATCCAAACCTGTGGCTCTTAGTCTCTGAACGTATTGATCTTTTGTTTCGAACTTGATTCTATTACCATTATTATCATAGTTATATCTGGCAATAAACAGTTTATCAATATCAAAGTCTGAACCTGTTAAAGCGGTAAATTCATCAGGAAGAGTAATAGTATCACCAATCTGTTCAGGATAAACGTCTATCACTTTTAAAGCCGCTGTAGAAGCTTGACCCTGTGCAGGGATACGATAACCCATCGCTATTGCCTTTGTATCTGGACCAATTATATCGTGTTTTATTAACCACGCTTTAGCTTGACTGAAAGTCATTTTATCATAATTAGGTATAATGTGTTTCAATAAGTTAATTGATATAACACAATCCATACTACCATCATTATTAACAAAATTAAGCTTCCTTACACGGTTAGCATCAGATGTTACAGCTAATCTATTATATAATATAGAAGACATCTGAATAAACATACCACCAGGTAGATTAGTATCTACTATAGCTTTATTCAACATTGATATAAGACCACTTTCAATCCAAGAGTTATCAGACAAACCTGAAATAGGAGCATTAGTATTGCCATCTTCTACAGTAAGACCATTCAAAACATTATCGTTCATGTTTGAATTCTCTGCTTTTCTCTTAAGAATATTAGCAAACTTAACGATACTAGCTTGTGGATTATTAGCGTCAATGCCGAAGTCTTTTTCTATACTCTTTCTACCAAATTCAGTAATAGCATTATGTGCTCCATTGAAGTTATCAATAACCTCTTGTCCTGAGTAAGATACACCGTTGGGAGTAGTATATGTCCAAGCTGTTCTAATGTTACCCATAGCTGCTTTTTGAGCCTGAGATACAAACATCTGTCTATCTGCATGGTGTGGATCAGTTACTAGCTGACGTCTAAAATTAACTAAAGACTGTTTGTGAGTAGGCATATTCATCAAACCCTCGATATCTACCTTAGTATTTGATTTATCTGTATATATCTTAGATTTAACTTCTTCGACTCTTTGACCAACCTTAACTGCAGATTCAAACGCAAGCATGTGTATGTTTCTGGCTTGCATTACTTTTAATACTTCTCCCATATCCCCTGTAGAGAATATTCTATGAACTGGGAACATAGCCATTTTATCGAATACTGGTATGTCTCTCTTTGCATTTACATCATAATGATCGCCGAAATACATTAACTTCAAAGGTTTTAATGTAACCGCTAAGGCTTCATTATAAGTATCTGCATCAGATTCATAGTCTGTTTCAGGGTTATTTAATATATCAAAAGCTTTAGCTACTTCAGGAGTCCACCCATCAATTCTTCTAACCAATTCTTTATAGAATTCAGGAGAGATAAGTACAGTAGCATCTGTTTGGTTTACTTTGGTATAACCACCAAATTTACTATCAACTACAAGATTAGCAGCATCTTCAACGTCTTGAGGCAATGCTTCACCACTTTCATACATTGCAAGAGCTTCTTCTTGAGTCATGTCGTGCATTTCCTGTAACAGTCTTACTGCAGCTGACTTTTTAGCAAATTCATTGATTCTATCAAGCTGTCTACTAGGAATTACATTATCAGACAGTGTACCTACATTAACTTCAGTTAAATTTGATAACTCATTACCCTCACCATAGTCTATTCTGGGTGTAACGCCTGTTGATAATACCTCACGAAGACGTTTAATTTTATCTACAGGATCTTTATAATATGCAGGATCTTTAATAAATAACTTCTCAAACTCTATTACTGAGGATATAGTGTTAGCAAAATAGTTTGCCATCAATTCAGTAGCAGCTAATTCTTTGCTGTATTTTGATACTTCTTGACGTTTCTTATAGTGATTTTCTGCATCATCTAATGCTTTTTGGGGAAGTGCTAAACTCTTTACACTAGTAAAATCCTTACCATTCCAATCAATAATACCTATTTCTTTTGCATAATCCAATTCGTCTTTAAAAGCATCTGTTAAATATTCATTCATTAACAAAGCTTTATCAGAGTTACTCATCTTAGCCCAAGCTGCTTTTATTTGATTTACTACAGATAATGCTAAATCACTACCACTTGTTTCTTCTGCTATCTTCAAAGCATCATTAAACGTACCGTCTTGCTCTTTAAGTTTAAATACGTCATTAAAATATCTAAATCTGTAACCATTTCTGTTACCAGTATCATAGTTCTTTACTTTTTGTTCCTTTGTCAGATTACCTTCATTCTTATAGTTGAATTCAATAGTATCTAATTCAGTTTCAAAGTAATTAATAAATCTGGTCAATACCTTGGCATTAAATTTAACTTGATTGTTAGTAGTATCTAAAGGTTGATTGAAATTGTTGATAGCTGTGCCATATAAAGTATTATATGTCTGAGAGTCACCCATAGTAGGTAAAACAATTCTACCTTTCTGAGTAAGTGTCATTTTAGCAATATAATCTTCCAATGGTGAGATTTCTGTGTACTTACGTCCTTTATCACCACTACCCTGTTCCTTGAAATAAACCAAAGTTTCAACACCTATTTTACCAGATGCGGTAGGATTATTATAAAGATTTGTAAGTAAATAGGAACCTTTGAAATAATTAGGATTAGCATTGTTACCTGTGTTATATAATACCTTAGTAAGAGCTTCTACCGTAGCTGGATCATTATCAAGATTCTGAACCATATCTGTCAAGTAGTTATGATCAGATATAGGATATAACAACTTACCATCAGTAGACAATACAGACAACTCATCTGAATTAGGATGTGTCATACCATAAGTCTCAGACAATCTGCCTAAGAATTTAGAATCATCATAGTATCTGCTGATATGTCTATTAAATGTACCAGGTACATTGCCAGATGGTTCAATCTTCAGTACATCTTTTAACTTGTTGCTGAATAAGAATGATAAACCAGCATTACTACCATCAGTAAACAGGTTTACTAATTGTTCTGCAGTATTTGAATCATAGTATTCTTTAATCAGAAATGAGTTTAATGTAGCCATATCCACAGATATACCTGCTCTACTCAAAAGTGATAATATATGTTCCTTTATTTTGATGACATTAGCTTCTACGTACTCTTTATAAGTCTGACCATTCTTAAGCTTAGCATTTGGTTTATTCTTATAATTCTTGAGTAGATTATTAATCTTGTGATAATCATCTAATAATAATTCTACATTAGTTTTATTATCAGTAGTTTTCAATGTATAACTATCACCATCAAAATTTATTAACTCAGTCATTCTAAGTAAACCATAGTTCCAACCTTCGATTATATTCTTAGAAATCTTATTTGCATTCTCATCCTTTACATACAAATTGGTCTGATCATTACCATTAGTATTTTCAATCTTTTCAGACAAAATACCAATAAGTTTATGTTTAGCTTTTCTAAAGGTATTTCTAAATTGAGTCTGCAAATTCTCCCTAGCTATTACTTGGGCTTCTGATTCTCCCGGAACAGTCTTTGATATCTTATACAATTCTCTGTACAATGTGTCAAAGATAGGTAATGATTTTGCACATTTAGCACACTTATTCATCATACCTTCAAACGTATTCTCTGAATGTAATTCATTGATAATGGTATTCCACGTAGAATCAAAATCAACCATAAGAGGTAATCCTGTAACAGGACTCAATACAGTTCTAGTTTTCTGTACTTTTGTAATGGTACCATCTTCTTTTTTAACATCTGCCTCATAGAATTCTCTTTTGGGCATAGTAGCAATGAAGATCTTAATAGATGCCAAAGCATTATCTTTTACTGAGGTTTCTAATGACTCACGAATATAAGTAGCCATTTGATCTCCTACGGCTGAACCTTCAGCTTTTTCATCTATTTCCTGATCAATATTTTCCTGTTTGTCTATAGCTCTGATTTGATATTCATTCAGTTTCCTAATAATTGCTGGTAAGAATACACTGTCAAAGGTTTCATATATTTCTTTTCTAGCCTCTCCTTGTTCTTTGGTAATCTTTCCATTTTCTACAAGTTTGTCTGTTAATGAAGGTTCTAATGCGCTCTTTAACAAGCTGTAATTTAAACCTGTTAAATCATCTCGCAGCTTTATGTTATTCAAAGTAAATAAAGAAGCAACTAAGGAATTAACACTTTCTTTAAATTGTGTATTTGTGATATTCTTAAAATTGTGACCACCCAATTTAAATGGAGCTCCCGCACCTTTATAAGCATTTAAGAACTCCTGTACAGCTGCAGAATTCTGTTTAGATCTACTATAATATCCTGTATTGATCCTATCAAAGATGTTGTCAATAGTAGTATCAGTTCTCCAAACCCATTTACTAATAAAGTTTTTAATTGCTTTCCAAGCTCTTTTGATGATGTTTAAATCTGGTTCAACTTTATTCAGCATATACTGCCTAAAGTCTTCTGCAAGAGCTTCTTCAATGTCTTTATCAGTACCGATTAAACCAGTTCTATTTCTATAAGCTTCGTATATCTTACGACGTTCTTTAGGTGAAATAGTCAACAATGATATTCTATGATACGCTTCATGATATAAAGTACCAGTTTCTGCACCCTTCCACAGTAATGTAGAATCCTGTCTAACAAGACCCATAGCGTACACATTATTACCTAGTGATATAGCATCATCTACTATTGTAAGAGAATCGCTTTGGAAACCTAATTTCTTTTTGAACCATTCTATTTCCTCGTTAGACACCTCTTTAGTTACTTTACCAGTAAGACGTCTCATAGGAATATCAATGTCATCGTCTTCTATAGCAAATGGGTCAATTGTGCCATTCTTGGTAATTTCATTAATCTTTTTTGATTCTTCTGTTAATTCTTCTGGCTCTACTGCAGGAGTACCTGTAGGAATATTGGCTACGTTTTCAACCTTATTTTTAGTTTCTTCAATTGCCTTATCACTTTCTACTTTCTTAGATATAGTTTGAATATCGTCCGCATAAGCAAAAGAATCTTTGAACAATTGATCTTGTAAATCACTCTGGATTAAATCGTTTGTAACAAACAAACCCATTGTATACAAAGGGGTATGTTTTGTATTACCTAAGAAATCCTCTCTACGTAATATTACGCCAGGAATAGCGTCTTCCCATATATAAGAACTGTTTTTTGTAAACGCTTCTTTTAAGGAAGGTAAAGCATCACCTATAGGACTAAAGAAATTTTCTCTATTAGCTCTCCAGTGGAATCTCATCAAATCGTTAATAAGATCTTCCTTATCTTGAGAAGACATATTACCTACAGGATAAGATTTTTCTCCTACTACCAGATCACCTTTATCATTTACATAAAGCTGTTTCTTCTTCATCCAATTGAAGGTAGGAATATCAGATGTAACTTTGGTTTTATCACCGAAACGAACCATAAAGTCAATCAATTCCCCAGCCACAATCTCTGTATCCTTGTAATAAGACTCAGGAGAAGCTCCATAATTCAAAAGTAAATCTGCAAGAAACTCAGCTTGTTTTCTATCAAATCTTTGTAAATTAACTTGTACTGGTATTTCCGAATTATTGAGTGTACTAGATTTAGGGGGATAAATAAACAGTTGACCACTACCGCCGGTACCATTCAATATTTCACCACCAGCACCAAGAATCAGACTGTCAGAAATAATACCATTACTAATACCAAAGGTTACATTTTCTGGAGTAATATCATACATATTGCTCGGAAAAGCAAAACCTTTTACTTCTTGTACAGGTCTAAATACCGCTTTCTGACCATTTCTATTTACATTATATCTACCTCTAGTTCTACTGATAGTACTTGGTACAATAACTTCATTCTCTGTCTTATTTTCAATGGCAGTAATGATTGCGTTTCTAAAAGATTTTAAGTCATTTATAGAAACTTCATTAGCTTGTTCAATTGTATTAAGCTCTTCTGCTGTAGCACTATTACGAATGCCTGCAATATCTGCATCAAATTTAATTCTAGCTCCTTTAGGAGTCTTAAGTGCTAAAGCATACTTACCTGTAGGATGTTCTACACTTAATATGATAGAGGCACTATCGTATGTAGTCTTATCACCTTTTTTGTATGGCTTGCTACCTTTTTCAGTGTAAGATTCATTGATAATAAATTCACAGAAACTGTCTGTAAAGAAATTAGGATCTTTGATTCTTTCTGCTAATTCTTTACCAGACTTGTAATCTGGTAATATAGGAGTAGTAGAATCTGGGGAGAAGAACAGTGTATGTGATACGGTATCTTTAGCTAATTCTTCTACTTCTAAAGAATCTTCATATTCTCTAGATTCAGAATCCATATCTGTTTTACTGTCATGTTTCTGTTCAGTAGCTAATTTCTTTTTAGCCTGTTCAACTTTCTGTTCTACAGTAATATCTGGAGTAATAGTATCAACTGTTTGTGATACTTTCTTATCTTCATCTGTAGCAGCAGCTAAAGGATCTGCATCAGCATTGGCAGCTGCTCTCAAATCTTTATCTGTAGCAAAAGCAAACTCTTCATCCTCTTCTTCAACATCTTCTACTACTGGGGCTTTTGGTTTATTTTCTTCTGCAATCCTTTTACGTTCTGCTTCAAATTCCGCAGCTAGTTCTTCCAAACTCTTTGTAGGGAATTCTTCATCACGTTTAATTGCCGGTTCTGTTTTTTCTTCAGGCCGCGTTTCAGGCGTTGCTTCAGGAATGGTAGGTTCTGGTGCAGGTATTTCTGTATTTACTTTGGATTTTGCTCTAGAATCCATTACAGGAGATTGTGGTTTTTCAACTTCTTCTCTTTGTACTTCTGGAGCAATTTTACTTGCTGCTACAGTTTCATTGTTGTCTGTACCATTATCAGCTACTTCTTTTTCTGTAGAAGCAATATCTTGTTCAACAATCTGCTTGGCGTTATCTTCTGCAATTCTACTAGATTCATCTGAATTATTCAGGTAGTTCTCAATTCTCTTTTTGATATTGTTTAATACCTTTTTCTTTGATTTATCTGTAGCTTTGTCAAAACTAGTAAGTTTGCCATCTTCCAGAGTATTACCGAATATCTCATTCATTTTATGCTCTGCTACCAAAGCATCATGCTGAGCTAACATTAAGTTTGCATAGCTATCTACACCTGTCTGCATAACATGAGGAGCTGCTACAAAATCTGTACTAAACTTTGTATCAGCAGCTACTTGAGCCAATTGACTATCAATGTTCTTAATAGCTTTAGGTATAGTCTTTAAAATAGATTTAGCTACAGAATTATCACTATTAGTAATACCAAATTTAGTTTTACCATCTTCTGCTGGAGCTTCAATCGCATTCTTTAACTCCTGTAAAGCTTCTTTCTGTACATTCAACTTAGTCAAAGTAATAGCTGCTAGCTTTTCTTCTGGAGTGTAATTACTCAATAAAGCATCTTCAGAAAGATCTGCATACAATTTATTATCTGCATCCTGAGCTGCTTTTGCATTGTTTACAGCTTCTTGTAAATCTAATTGAGCTACATGCTGTAAACCAATTAATGTATTATATTCTGTAGTACCTGCAGAATAACCTAATTGTTTACCAATGTTCTTAGTAGTCTTAGACTTAGCTAAGTTAAATACATTATTCGCAGTTTTGATTTCAGCATTTATATCTTCCTCAGTAAGACCATCAGGCATATGATATTTAAAATTCTCTAATACTTCAAGTACACTATCTTTGTAATTGAGCATAGATTTTGATGCTCTGTCTGCGTATGTCACAGCTTTATTCATAGCATCTTTCTTAGCTATGTTATCTGCTACCATATCTCTAACAAACGTATTGGCAACGAAGTCTTTACGCATATCAATACCAGCGTGATATGCAGTAGTAGGACCACCTAAATACATACCTAATGCAAAACCACCTTTTACATCATTCCAGAATTGAGGATCATTAGCTAATTCTGATTCAGTATCTATTCCTGATAAGATCTTTGCAGTACGATAATTAGCTTCAGCTAACCCAAGTAATGATGAGAATACGCCAGAAGAATCTTTATCGTACTGATTGTGAATATAATCGTAATCAAATATATCCTGATTACCTTCTTCAAAAGCTTCGCCAGTAGCAGCAAAACCCATACGAGCTAGAGCTTTAGCACCCTTGCTCAACATATTCATTTTAGGACTATTGTAAGCTAATCTAGCATTAAATCCAGTATAAGCATCAATAAGCTTGTTGTAGTTCTTAGTAGCAGTGTCAGATAATTTAACTAAAGGCTTTAATGCACTAGCTATAGGTTTAGTTATAATCTTACCCATAGCCTTACCTAATGGAGCAAATATCAAAGCTGATTGTGCTACATCCATTGCAGACAAAGCCATGTTATTATTGTAAACATTTTCTAAGCCATTATCTGCTGAATCTTTTAAAGAGTTTAGAACTTCATCGGAGATTTTAATCTCTCCAGATAAAGTTCTATCTATAATTTCATCATCTGAAATCTTTGTAACATCTATATTAGGATTCTGTTGTTTCAATTGATCTCTACCCATTTGAACATAATCCTGGATAGATACACCTTTACTTTCAAGATCCTTTTCAATTTTAGAACGATAAGCTCCATATACTTGCGCTAATGATTCTCTATGTCTACTATAGATATTACCTGCCAAACTTATCGCTGCCGCAGTAATAGCTGATCCCCAACCAATAAGATTAGATACTGCACCAGCACCAGGAACAGCATTTAATGCACCAGTAGTAGCATAATGTCTACCGAGATATAAAGCACCTGTTGCTAATGCATCAGCCACATAAGAGCCAATTGTAGACATAGAAGAACCTGTTAAACCAGGACCAGCGTACAATATATAATCAGAATCATAAAAAGGCTTATCTTGAGCCTTTTGTTCTTTTATTTGAAATCTAGCAGAAGGTTTATACTTTTCAGATCTAGATGTAATAGAATCATAATAATCCTGAATATTCTTGTTTACTTCGGACTGTTCATTTACCCACCAGTCTCTTACCCCATTTAAGTATTCAATTCTCTTATCAACATCTGTACCTTCTGAATCATTGTACTTTGCTAATATTGCATTATACTTTTCAGAATTGGCTTCTAAATTGTTTTTAAGAATTTCATATTGCTGTAAGGTGTTTTGATACTCTTGAGAATTCTTATCCATAGTAGGTAAGACATTTTCAAGATTCAAAAGCATTTTCTTATCATTTAAATATTGTAATTCATAATCAATATCTTCAATGACAGGATTAATATCTTTTACTAATTTAGCTCTTTCAGACATCAAATTGATCTGATCTCTATTGTTAGCAAAAGTAGTCCAAGCATCTCTTAAATAACTCTTATCCTTTAAGGTTTCCTCTGGAGTTTCCTTATTTAACAGATATGCGTATTCATAATCATCTAATGGAGTTGTTTCTAAGTTCCTATCATAACCTGTTTTAATATTAGTGATAGGAGAATACTGAGCATTGACCGTATCCATAGCCTTACCTAATAAGGCTGCTTTGCTAGGTGTATTGTCAGTAGGATATTGACCTAATATAGATTTTTCCATATATTATTGTAATAAACTGTTTATTAAACTATCATAAGCATCAGTAAATGATTGCTCATAATTATCATTCTGTAATTTTGAACCACCATGAATATCATTAACTTCTTGATCAAATGTCATTCTAGTCATACCATGTGGATCAATCGGCTCCATTGTATCAAATGTAAAATATTCACCAGTTAATGGTACATTCCCACCATAAGCATCATTGTAATCTTTTTTATCAATAGGCTTGACATTTAAACCTGTTTCTGCAGATATACCCATTGAATTACTAACCATAGATTTAAAACTATCTACATCATATCCAGCATTCTTAATAGCTTGTAAAGGTATTCTTACACTTACTCTCTGCATTAATTGAGGAATGCCATCTACCACTGATGACATGATTCTACCTCTAGGAGTTTTGATAACGTCTTTGAATACTCCAGATTTTAAATCTTCTGCAAAGTTTCTTTCTAATCCATTTGTAGTTTCTACATTGTATTTAATAGAAGGAACCTTCATGATTTTATTTACAAAATCAGTAGCTAATATTAAACCACCTGTGTCTGGTGTAACATATCCTTTAGTTACTGAACCGCCTAAATTAATATCAATTTCATTAGAACTCTTAACTTTATTGTAACTATTAAGAATCATACCAGAAGAAGGGTATGTAATATCGTTCAGTACTCTAGTAGCTGCATCGTAATACTGAGGTAATTTATCAGCTCTTACTCCAGTTTTAGGAAATATTTCTCCAGCTTTAGTTGCAAACAGGTTAGCAATATCATTAGCAGTTGCATCTGACATTTCTTTTCCATAATCCTTTACTAAGGAATTATATTCTTCTGGAGTAATATTACCAGACATTAAGGCTGATGCGGCTTCTTGGAACTTGTTAGTTACAAATCTAGTTTGTGAGTATACTGGACTATTTTCTAACTGACGTTTTTCAAATACTACTGCATCATTATATAGTTTTTTATAAGCGTCAGGGTAATCTATAGATTCTTTTTCTGTACCTTTCTTTTTCAATTTAGCGGTTTCTAATGCTTGCTTATATTTCAACGCTTGCATAGCATAAGGATCTACGGTGGGGTTTTTACGAATGTATTCTTGATTATCTGTATAAGCTTTTTGCATGAAAGCATTAGCTGCATCCTCTTCTGTTGATCCAGGATGATTTCTCATCCATGTTTGCATATGCATTTGTGCTTGCGGAGTAGATAGTATTCCACTTCTATTGGCATCCAGTATGTCTTTAATTTGCTGTCCTGTAACACCGGTCCAAATAAATCCACCTTCTCTACCAAGATAGCTATCCTTCAAATTATTTACATATTCATTAGTTAAGTCTTTTATAGAAGAATAAGCTAAAGGAACTTCATTAAATAATCCTGAAGTAGTAGTATCCCAGTTAGTAAAATCTCTATCGTGCCATAGTGGATTATATTTGTCATGCAACATTAAAATTTGAACTTGCTTTGCATATTCATCAAAATTGGCAGCATTCTGTTTTAATGCAGAAAGTTTAGCTCTATCTACATTATTTATTGCAGATTGTAGAGCCATTTGCCATTCCATACTCTTTATTGCTTCTGGATTCTTAGCAGCTTGATCAATAATCGGAAGTACTTTACCTCTAGTTTCTGCATCCCAAGTCTGCATATCTTTCATAGATCTAGAACGAAATTCAGCCCATGAGTTTGCAGCAGTTCTATAATCTGCTAAAGCTTTGTCAACTCTTTCATTTGCCTGCTTACCCAATGTGTATAATTGTTCAAAAGGAATTGGAACATAGGTGTCTATAAATTGAGCTTGTGCAGGATTGTCATATCTATTTACTGCCATAACTATACTGTTAAACTATCAACTAAACTATTTACTGTACCGTATCTTAAGAAATTCTGTAAGTAAGGTAATATCTGACGATCTCTACGTGCCTGATTACGCATCTTTTCTTTAGTCTGAGACCATTGACCCAATTGACCAGCAGCAGTGGCACCAAAGTTTCTTGCAGCAGCTCTATTACGAGCGTTTAAGTCATTAGTAAGTACAGTATTCTGTACATATTGTTGACCTAAATTGTTCATCATATTTGCGTATTCACCTAAATATTGATTATTAGTATTATCTCTATTAGCATATACTGAAGTATTCTGAGCATATTCCCCAGTAGCTAATTGATTTCCATATGCTAAATTCATACCAGTATTAGGATTAAGTCTAGCCATATTATTACGAGCAATTGCTCTAGATCTTCTATTAGCTGCAAGAGTGGGTTCTATATTAAGTTTACGGCTAGCCATTGCTCTATTAATAGCCCCAGTATAGGGATTAATAACCTGATCTTCTACTTCAGGTCTACGTCTACTCTGAACCCAATTATACAATATAGGAGATAAACCAGACAGACTATCAAATGATGGTTTGTCTTTTGTATTGGAACGTTTAGGAGCCGCTGGAAGTCCTGCATTAATTTTTTCTGCAGTAGGTTTATTGGCTACTATACCCAAAGATGGTGCTTGTAATAATTCTGGAACAGGCGCTTTAAGAAATACTTCGTCGGGTTTATTGATAGGAATTTTAGATTTTGCAGTACCTGTTTTAACTGTATTTGTAGATTTTGATACAGCAACTGCACCAGGCAATGATACTTCAGGGAAGTCATATATAGGTTCATTTACACCTACAGGTATTGTCTCCACAGTAATAGGGTTTACGCCTTGTGTAGGTACAGCTTCTCCATAAGGAGCTGCAGTCATACTAGAATTAGTAGAATTCCAATACTTTCTACTACCTAAACCACCTCGTTGATTTAAACTATTTACGTCGAATGCTTCATTCATTGCACTATTGGCAGTTGTAGCTTCTGCTGGTTCTGTAAAGAACTTTTTTAAAGCATCAGCATAAATACCAAAAGCTTCACCACTCAATAAAGGTATTTCTTTACCCAGTTTTCTAGATTTACCATCGGCATATGCCGGTATTCCTTTTACTTTGGGTTTAATGCCTTTTTTAGCTTTAACTGCTTCTTGTTCTGTAAGCAATTGTTCATACATCGCATTTGCATTCATCTGATTTAACTTATCAGCATTACGAGCAAATCTATCTTTTCCTTTACTTCCTTTAGTCATATTAACTAATTTTTTACCTTCTTGCGCAAATGTTTTGTTTGTACCAGGTCTTTTGATCTTATCAGACAGAACAGATTCAAGATTAGAAGCATCTATCAAATGATTGTCTGTACCTGGTTTACTATTAGGTACTTGTTCAATATTACCAAAGTCATCTCTTATTACTTCATTATTATCTACATAAGCCAAATCTGGTAATATACCACCATTTTCAAAAGTATAAGCTAAAGAATTATCATCCCAATATTTTTGTTCAAGTGTGGCTGCGTTACCTTTTCCCATTGCTATTTCTTTAGCATTTGCTTTAATACGCTTCTGTTTATTAATTGCATTCTTTCTAAAGATAGCTGATACAAGGTTTCCAACACCACCTACAACTCCACCTACCGCTGTACCAATACCAGGAAGAATAGCTGAGCCTACAGAAGCACCTTTGGCAGCACCCCCTAGAGTACTGCCAACAATATCTGCACCAGATCCTTCTTCTGTAAAGCCTTGTAAACCAGCTCCCAATATAGAAGCAACCTCTAAACCTTGATCTATACCAAAAGCGTAAGCTGGAACTTTCTTTTTATTTATTTTCTTTTTCATATTATATCAATGAATATCTGTATGCTGTACTAATATAAGGAACTTTAAACGTATTACCACCATTACAATCATACTTATAATGACAGATTAAATATTTCCCTTTCATTCTATCTCTATAGGATTTGTTTACTAACTCTTCAGCTTCATTTAATTCTCTACTACTGCGAGGGATACAGAATTTATAAGTATCTTCTCTATAATCTATATCATCCTGAGTAAGAGTAAAACTAGTTTGTCTTTTAGTTTCAAAGTAGATGTTATCAAAGTTAGTATCGTAAGTAAAGTCACCACCATATTCAACATTATCAAATGTTTTAGTTTGAGGGTACTTATCATTTACTATAAATCTAACATAAGATACTTTATCTTTGCCAGTAAACATATCTAATTCGTTACCTGAATTATACTTATATACAGCTAAATTCTTATATATCATTAATTTATCTGTAAATTCAGCATACCAATCAGGTCTATAAGTATAGAATGAAGTAAAAGCTCCAACTTGTTCATTAAACACTAAAGTCTTATCTTCTAGAGTAAGAAGAACTTCATTGTATTTCTTATCATATACAGATATAGGATCATTTGTAATTATGTCCTTATTATCGTGTAAATAAGATTGTACACCTTTTAATTTAGATACAGTACGTAATTGATTATCAAAACCACATATTTCATTTCTATCAGCATCATACCAATATACTGTACTATCTGATTGTGTTGCAGTTCTTAATTGATTCTCTTTAGAACCATTCTTAGTAGTAAAGTAATCAAACCTAGTTAATACACCTCCTGTACCTAACGTAAGCGCACCTGCATTATTATCTTGGATAAGAGAACGTTCATTTACAGCAAGTGTGCCAAAAGCGTCAGTTTGCCAGAACAACAAGTTATTTTTAAACAGCTTTAAGTTATTTATAGAACCAAATCTAGTATCGACATCTAAGTAATTAGCAACTCTAAATTTAGTCCATGAATCGGTTACTTCTAAGTTAGTCTTAGGTTCTGAGTTCATTACCCTAGTATCTGTATGTAAATTATCTATACTATAGATTGATTTACTAACATAGTTTTTAGCTCTAGGTTGAGCAGAATAAGCATCATTATAAGCATATAATGACGTATTCTGGACATATATAGAACCTACTTGTACTATATCATTCTCTACAAAGTGATTTGCATAGCCTGTACCAGATTCATAAGTCTTAGCTGTACCTACAGTATCCGTTCTCAATGAAAGATTAATAGAAGACTCTAATGGTATATAAGCACCATTATATGCTCTAATTCTTTCATTATCTGGTTGTTCATAGTTATCACTAGCATTGTGGTATGCAAACATACAATTAGCATAATCTAATACACCAACATATGTATCGCCACCGAATGCATTTACTTTAGTATTACTGTTGTCTTTTACACTAATATAAGATCCTGTACTAATGTATACAGAGTTTTGTCTTGTAGCATAGCTATTACCACCATAAGGTGTTACAGACTGTTTTAAATTGGCAATGAGGATTGTATTAGCACTTTCAGGTCCAGCAGCTAATTCTGGTACTTCACCAACCATAGTATTACGAGAAGTCATATCCGTACTCTGAAATATTGCACATACCCCATGAGGTCCAACTTTCCTAACATTGTTATCATCATAATCACTAGCCTTAGATGTATCTCCGTATACCCAGTTATAGTATACCATGCTACCTACATTGGTAGCTTTAGTTCTCCATGCATCGTCATCTAAGTCAAAGGGATCTGTATTAGTAGCAATTGTAATGTCTTGAATTGATGCTGAATTATATCCCCCTGTAGTAACTTTATTGTAATACTTAGCTAAAGTAGCATCATACCATGATTCTGCACCCATATAGATTGCATTGTTTGCAGTAGACTGTTTTATAGAATCACCTATAGCCGTAACCGAAGTATAAGCCCAACCACTATTCTTAGCCCAACTAGTAGAAATATTTGAGGTTATATTCTTTAAATCATGTTTTGAAGCTTTTGCCCCAACTAATACTTTGACTTTATCACCATTGGGTACAACCTTATCATTCGCAGGAGTACCATTACCCATAGATTCATCAGGAGATATTGAAGATCTTAGTCTATATATACCTTTAATCTCTGTAGCTCTGCCTGTTACTTCAGATGCATTTGTTCTATTGACACATATTTCTGGAGATATAAATAAGAAATATTCATTAGCATTTTGACTACTAAAGTCAAAAGCATGTGCATATTTATTATTTTGTGACACCATACCGTGAGAAGTAGAATAAGTAAGATATGGAAAAGCAGTTAATTGATTTGTATTATCATAATTACAAACACAACTAACAGCTCCTTGCATCAATATTGTTCTATCTGAAATAGTTCTTTCACATCTTACAATCTCATAACCAGTAATCTTCTTACTTTGGATCAAATCACTTGGTATATTAATTGTGAATTGTACACCTAATGGATGTGTAACTACTTCTAGACTATTAGTAGTACTACCACCAATATCTACTCGCATACCAGAAGTAAAGATGTTGTAACCAGGTGCACTAGCTTTAGGCATTCTTATATCCGCAATCCAGTGTGCAGAGGATGCTACATTTTCTTCATTGTAGAATACAATAGCAAAACGATATATTTCATCTCTCATATAACCCCTTGCCATTGATTCTATTTCACTATTACTATAGTTTAATATCTTAGCAGTAGAATCAGCAAAAGATAAAGACCCTGCATCTGACCAGGAACCGTCTTCCTCAATATTGTATAAATCTAGAGTAGATGTAGAACGTGCTTTAGAGTTTAATGAGAAAGAATCTTCAGCGTAACCTGTCCTAGACGTAGGAGCGTCGCTTTCAATTAGATTGGTTTTTATGAATCTATATGAAATATTTTTACCTATACCACCATATATGTATTTTCCTGTAGAATCTGGAGCATATAGATACTGACTATCTTCATCATAATTCGCAGGACAGATACAGTCATGATTAATTGGTATATTTTTAGTATTTATTTCTGAAGTAGAAAATGTTATAGAATCCTGTCCAGATGTAGAAGTTAATAATATTTGACCATTCTTATTGCATCTATATGCTCTAGCATCAAATTCATCATCACTAATATCCCAAGTCTGTTCAGTGATATTAGCAGCAAATAACATGTTATCTTTAGATTCTATTACTTTGGGAGTAAATATATAAGTACTTAAACCATTGAATTCTTCCAGAGTAAGTTTATCAATAACTGAACCACCTTTATCTTCATAAACTAAAGTATTATTTGAAATACTTATTTCATCTATCACTGTGATTACTGGTTCTGCAGTATTACTAGAGTAATATATAGAAATTATTCTAGCTCTACTAAAAGAATTAGTATCCACAGTAGTCTGTAGCTTAATGGATCTATTAGTAGTTTCTTCTTTAGAACTACCATAGATATCTTGGCTATTAGTATTTTCTAAACTTCTAGATACTGTAATAATTGGAGATAAAACAGATATAGACGTTTCAGATGTTCTGGGATTAAATAGTTGATAGCAATATTGATACTTACCGGCTTTCAATCCACCTGTACCTAAACCTTTAAAGAATAAAGGTGGTAATTGACTCTTTGGTGATATATTTAAAGAGTCTACATTAAGGTTTGGATGAGTTGTGGCTACATTTAATACTCTAATTTGATGTACCCCATCACACCAGTATATCTTAACTAAATCATCAGATTCCCATTTACAAACACTACTAACTGCATAATGCCCATCTATAATAGGGATGTCTAATGCTATGTTAGACGCTACTGTAGTTACTATAGGTTCAGTTTCAGATGCACCAAAATCATATCTATAGATATTGAAGTTACTACCTTTCTTAGTAAACACAATTGCCCAATCCCTAATTGTATTTGTATGGACTATTGTTTCACCATTCAATGTCAATGTAGGATTGAGCTTACGCACACCTTCAATATTCTGCATTACTCCAGTAGAACTATTATCATTGGCAATAATACGTATGTTTTCTGCCCATTGATATTGTCCTGAATCTATAACTGAATAGTCTAGATCACAGTTCATCCCCTTCTGAAAAGTATTTGTTTGTCTTTGTGCATTCATTATGTAGTAGCATTATAAATTATTTGACGTTCACCAGTATGACTATAGAAGGAATTATGGTCTCTAAATTCAGGTACAATTTTATTCCAATTGTTTTTTATAGATTCTAGACCATCTTCATTAGGCATTAATGCTTCCGCATATGCTTGATTTCTATAGAAATTCCAAGACCTACGTATGTCATAATATACTTCCCTATTCATTCTGCCATTAAGATATTCCGAATACTTTAATTTCATTGTGACGTACCAGTATATTGCTTCCTTATATGACATTAAATCTGGTATCAACGGATAACTTTCTTCATCAGTAGGTATAGCGCTGTATGATAATTTTAAGTAACCACTAGGTACATTAGTCATTATGAAACCAGGTTTTATAGTATATTGAAAACCCAAACTAGGATTTGCAGAATTTGCAGAACTTAAACTGTGTATATCATATGTATGTAAGTTGATTAAATTAGATAAGATAGTTCTAAGATTTTGATTACTATTAATCATTTCAATAGCTTCAGTCTTATCAATATTACCATACATATCAACTACTAGGTTTACTAGGGTATCATTCTGAATGATCATTTCCGGAGTAAGACATTCGCAGTTTTTATTTTCACAGCAATTGTCACCACATCCCCAAACAGCAAATGATCCTGTTGCTTTCCTCATGGGAAACCAAGGGCCATTGCAATTAAATGAGTATGCCACTTGATGCAATTGATGTAGATCACAAGGCAGTGGAGCTTGATGACAATTGATCTTTACTGCGGGAACTCCCTCAACACCGGTAACTTTAGGTATAAATTGAGTAATAGCACCTATTTGTTCAATAGCTTCTCCACACCATTCTGTGATATCACTAATCTTAGTGTCATCTTCTTTGAGATCTAGGTCTGCTATGATCTTTGCTATTACAGTCTTTACAGATGTTAATTTTGTAATCATATTGTATAATTATAATTCGATGTAATCTCTTACATGCTGCTTTAATATTTGTGCCAGACGTCTCTTATTATCCCTAGTCATAACTAACTGATATTTAGTTTTATTCTTAGTAAGCATATTCTGTTTATTGTGATAAAATCTATATTTAAAACCCCCAGTATGTTCGTTAAGATGGTAAATTACTTTGTTGTATTTTTTACTTTCAGCGTAATCTATCCTTAAACTCTTACCAGTATATTCTTTAGGTTTATGCTTTACTATGGATAATGTACCCATTCTACAAGGTAATCTGACTTCTTTTCCGTTTTCAATTATCTCGTCTCTTAAGTATCTAAAGTAATCTGAAACAATTTGTCTAAATACTTTATAAGAAACCTGATATAATGGATTGTCTTCTACATAATTACAATAACTATCATAGAAGTCAGCAATCGTATAAGCTTTTCTATTGTATTTAGTTTCTTGCATTCAGGTCGTTGTTAACGTCGTTTGTACTATTGTTTGTGGTGTCACTAGGGACTCGTAACATGATATTCAATTCTCTTTCAAATATCATCTGTTTAATTATAGGTATCATATTTGCTGGTACTGGATATGGAGTATCATCTCTATCAAAACATTCGCCAGCTTGGGTAGGATCTTCTAATATACCTTCTATTTTAACATATTCTAAATGTTCAGGACCAAGTATGTACAGATGATTACCTTTTATATAAGCGATGTAATCACTACAAGTATATTTTCTACTTACTTGATATTTAGCTTTGGTTTCTGTACCAAGTTGAATTAAATCACCATTCATATCTTTTACAGCAACCAAACCTAAACCAAAATGTAAGTCAATGAAATTAGGTATCTCTTCATCGGATTTGTAGTTATAACCACCAGTACAATTACTTACTTTAGATATATGCAAAGGTCCAATAGTTTGTATATACTCTGGATTTATATCTCTACCCTTATCTAGATCCTGTTTAATTAAATATGCTCTATATTGATGTATCCATTGCTCTATCTGTATACGGGATAGCTTTTCACTTTCGCTAACATCGCTATCCCTCACAGTAAGGATGATATCATCTATAATAGTATTCAATGAATTAAATGTCATAATTAATTATTTTAAATAGTTTCTACATATAATCCAACAAGGGCTGATAAATCATGTGTAAGAGGTTGTTCACTATTTCTTGTACATTTATATTTTATACCATTTTGGATATAGTATTTATCTTTAAATATTTCCATAGGTGGAATATAGATGATAGGATCTTCAATAGTACCTTTATGTTCTTCATCTACTACTTTCCACAAGCTTGCAGTAGCCATAGAAGGTTTCCAATTGTCTTGAGTAGTATGCTCTTTTATACATTCCCAAAGGACATCATCAGATAAATATCTTTCTCCTACTTTAACAGTAATACCAGCAATCCATTCAGGATAATGATCTTTAACCTGTAATGCTTCACCTGGAGTAAGATCATATGTATTGATTTCTTTAGTAATCTCTTCCTCAAGAATGTTTAAAGCTAAGATACGACTAAAGTCTCTATTAGTTACAGGTTCTTCTTCTGTACTAGTCCATTCTTCACTATTTAACAATTCAATAAAAGTTGGATCACTAAATGAATATCTTGGAAACGATTCATCTTCAAAAGGTACTAACATTTCTTCATGTAAAATAACTTTACTCTGATCTATACTTGTTCTCATTTCGGGCAGTATTTCAATTCCATGTGATTTTGCCCATACTAAATCTACTATTGCGTATTTCATTTTACTTTGCTTTTAAAGTTTGTAAATAGTTATATGCTTTAATACAGTCGTCTTTGGAAAGGACTGTTGGATAAATGGCAAGGTTTTTGAAAGCTAATTTTGTGAAAACATTGTTATTATACCCTATAAATAATAAATGACCTAAATCTATTTTATCAGCTGTTGTAACTTCTTTGACATTAAAATCATCTATATAAAGCAGACCTGTAGATGTAAAGGCTTTAATAGAATCCGTATTAATGGCAGTTCCTTTTCCACTACGAATATACACGGCTATTCTATTGTTATAGGAATAATTATAAAGAATAAACGAATCATACTTATTAATGCCAGCTAATTCGTAAGTATTTGAATTTTTCAACATCTTCCATTCACCGACAACTGTCCAATGATCTGGCATTGAAAAATTTGAACTATAAATCGCATCATCCACACCATCTGTTACCAGATAGCCAGCATATTCCCCTTCTTTATTGTAGCCACTTCCTTCGATAAACCCAAAATTCGACAGCACAAGATCATTACCATTGCCCGTAATGTTGGCAATAGTAGCACGATTTTCGTCCTCGTTGGTTTTGCCGGTGACTGTCCATGCTTGGTCGGGGAAGAGCCAGGGATAGGTTTTAACGAAGTAGTCTTTGATCTTGGTCAGTTCTTCTTCGGTGGCATCATGATCGAGAAATACAAGTTCCCAAATAGCGACATTACTATAACTTTTGCTCCATTTACCAACTTGTAATAAATTACTACCTTCTGTATTTGTTCCAATATTTAGTTTTACACCATCATATTGTTTAGAAGTTTGTGTTGCTAATATTCGAGAAGCTTGTATTGTAGTTGCCCTACCAAAATTCCAAGTATCCTTGTAATTATTACCTTCAAATATAAAAGAAGTATTTGATATACTGTCACCGTTAGCAGTCAAATAAGCAGTTGATTTCTCTACAAGATACTGTCTCAACGCCACAACCGTATATCCTTTTTCCTTAGTCAAAATAGGGAAGTTATCACAGGTACCGTAATCGTCTACTCCGTCAAAGACGAGTGCACCGGGGTAGAGAGGTAGGATTTCTATGGTAACTGGATAGTCGTAAACATCTTCATTTTTTTTAGCAGGATAAGCCCAGATTCCAACTACTCCTCTTTCATTCAACTCTGTTATATCTATTTTATAAATGCCATCTGTTCTACAAATAGTGCCTTCAGTAAAGGAAGATTCCATATTGTAAAAATAAACTCCTCTAACTTTACCTTCATTGTCATCTATACCAGATATTTTAACGTATGTTTGAAAATGGTATTGATTGTGAATAATACTAACTTTACTTCTGTCTCCCCCAAACACGGATATCTTTCGACTGTTGTAAATTTCACTTTCCCAGTTAATTTTATCTCCCAAGAAACTTTCTGTATATCCATCACATCCGCTCATTCCATCCCAAAGGAAGTTCTTCATTTGCAAGTCATGTCCATTACCTGTCTTATCTACCCATACAGGATTTTCTTTCATCTGCTCATTAGTAAGACCGGAAGCGGAATATCTTGCAATCATACCGGGAATAGATGGGAAATCATCATCGCCTTCTGAAGTAGGGGTATAAAGACCGTATTTACGTTGAGCTTGTTCTTCCATTAATTTCCTGTATTGCTCATACCAAGACTTATATTCCAATATAGGACCTGCAACACTTATAAGCTTATCTGTATCTTCTACATGTGTTTCATAATGTTTCTTCATACTTATAAGTTATTTATTGTTATTGTTATTTGTTCTTTATTATCCATCGCCTTCTGAAGTAGGGGTATAAGCTTGTTATAAGCTACAGTAGAATTAGATATCCAATCTTCTTTTATACCATCCCAAGTACCTACCAGTATACATCCTTCAGTATCAGCTGTTTTATTGCCCGTATGGATACGTATACCTAAGAAGTGAGGTACATTAAGTATCTCAGGCATAATACGCTTAAAACGGCTAGAATAGCTTAATTTCACCTCATACGTACCAGCAGGTACAGCTGTGTCCCCATACACCTTTTCCTTGCATTTACATGTAATTCTTTTAGGTGTATTAGGACATACTTCAGGTAATGGTCTTACTGGATCTTCAAGTGTATCCGATATATACGCACCATCTACATATAACTCCCCAATAGTATATTCATTAGTGCGAAATATTCTATCTAATCTGAGTTCCATTACGCAGCAGGTGTTTCTAATGCAGCAACTCTCTCTTCTAAAGCACTTACTTTAAGAGTTAATGCAGTAATCAATTCCCTTACTTCACTATCGTTGTAATTTGATAAACCTGCAAGCTTGGTCTTTTCTTCTGTAGTATAATCATTAGTGGATAATCCTTTACCAGTTTGTTTATCTACTTTACCTGCAATAAGTTCTGCATGTGTATTAATAACATCAATTAATTCAGGTAAGCTATCCATAATTTCAGGAGCATCTCCAATTAAAGCATCAATCTTAGCTTCAATTTCATTTTCACGTCCAGTTGCCCTACTTATTTCAGAAGTAAGATCACTTCTTAGATCTTTAATATCTGATGTGGCTGTATTATTTACATAAACCCAATCCTTACCATTAAAATATTTCAAATCACCACCATTAGGATTAGATGCTAAATCAGCCCAATATTTAACAGATGCAGGATTTGGTTTAATTGTACTTCCTAATATATCATATTTGTTGTTATACATATTCATATTTATTTAAAATAAAAAAGGTTGACTAAATAGCCAACCTTTGTGTTTTAGATTTCAATTTGTTTCTCCTCAGATGAGGGGGTTTCTATTTTAACCTCTGGACGAACAGTAGTTACATTTTGTAAAAGTTGCTTAAGCTCTTTCACTTCAGCTTTTAATTCATCAAGTTCTTTGAAATCTTTTGTCACATTGGTTGTTATGTCCGGAGTTGTATTAAGTAATTTTAAGATGTCTTCACATCTCCTCATCTCTTCATCGTATTTTAATACGCTTTCCTTTTTAACTTTACAGTCATTATAGGATTGCTTAACCATATCTACAATTTGAGTTTTATCTGTAGCTATAGTAAGTCCGATGGTAGAATCGGTCATCATTGTTTTATCTTCAGATACTGACAGTTTCTTCTGCTCACCGTCACAAGAGATAACTAAATCTACAAGCTTACGCCTATTTTGCATAGGCATTGGGAATTGACCTGGTGGCAATGGTTCATCGTAGGGTTTTGATACACTTACTACTTTACCTAAACTGTATGTAGTACTCTTTTTAAAAGTACCTGTAATCTCGAGTACGTGTATATTTGTACCCGGCGTTAACTGTGAGAATGTCATATCTTTAAGTTTAAAAAGATATGGGCAGGTATTACTCGCTGCCCATATACTTAGTTAATATATTAGGCAGCTGGAGCTGCAGCCACAGTGTAATGATTCATAACCTGAATAACATTATCGCATTTATTGTAATAAACCCAATATCTGTTACCAGCAGAGATTTCAGAACCAACTAATGGTGTGCTATCTCCTTTTACTACAGGTATATTGTTGTTATTTGAAGCAGTGCTTACTGAACCAGTAGTAGATACAAACACAGGAAGTGTTGCACTAGCAGTGGCAGGAGTATGTCTAACCTCTAATACAAACACACCTTCTCTAGGAAGTCTACACCACACTTTAGGACAGATACCCAGAACTGTAGATTCTGTTGAATCACTTACGCTTATTGTATTGATTTTCGGTATTACTTGGTCTAAAATACGAACGGTATTGTTACGTCCAAAGTAAGGATTAAACATGAAAGGAAACATAATAACCTCCTTTCTTATTAAGCGCAACAGCTATCACCGTAGCCATATCCGTAACCATAAGGGTTTCCATAACCTGTAAATCCACCATTACATCCGTACGGATTACATGTCAGGTATGCAGGAACTGGACAAGGTTTAATCTGATTTACAATATTCTGAGTCTGCTGTTGAGTAATAGCAGAAGTTTGCAATGCATTCTTTTCATCACGCAGAGCATCAATCTTATTCTGCATTTCTCTCATTTCTAACTGACAGAATTTATCATTGATAATCTGAGTCTGTGCGTCAATCTTAGAACCTAAGATATTAAATTTACTTGCATTATCAGACATTAATGTGTTAAATCCTGTAGTAATAGCATTTTGTAATGTATTAGTCTGTTGACAGATAGATAATCTATTATCAGCATTCATTTGAGTTAAATTCAGATTAACTGAATCAATAGAACGCTGAGTTGTGCAGCAGCAGTCACTAATAGCTTTGATTACGTTGCAATCGCCAGCATTAACAGCATTGATTACTCTTTCTGCAGAGAAACCTACTTCACCACCAACTTTACCAATTGCGTTCTGAATAGAACACAACGCTGTGTCAATTGATTTAACGTCACAGTTCAAGTTAGTAGACAAGGTATTGATTGCATCCTTGTTACCGTTGATAGCCTGCATTAACAAATCAGTGTTGTTGTTCTGGTTACCCATAGCAGCTAAACGAGCGAAGTCAGAGTTGGTTTCAGCCTGGTTGCCACGACCGAAGCCGTTGCCACCCCATCCGCCCCACATCCAGAAGAGCACGATGATGAAAATCCACCACCAACCACCATTGCCACCGAACATACCATTACCGTTGTTCATCATAGCCATCAAAGCAGCAGGATCAAAACCTTTATTAGCATTTTGCATCAAAGCAGCGATACCGGGGTCAATACCACCACGGTCTACAATTATTCTTTCGTTTTCTAACATAATGATTTATTTTTTAATTGATTTATTTATTTTGATAATTAGAAATATCTAACAGATGTGTTGCGAGAATCTCTGTCTCTTTTCATATCTTCTTCACGTCTATCTCTATCCATTCTATTTCTTTCAGGATAAGCATAACGATCAGAATATTCATATTCATCCTCTATTTCATATCTAGAGTAAGGATATGACATTCTACCAGAAGATCTTCTTTCTCTACCATATTTATAATCTGAATCATATTCACGATCGTGAGACATATGTTCATATGCTTTATAATCGTTATCTTCATCATCACACATTATATAAACATAGTAATGCCACATCTTGCCTTCTGAGATGTCTTTGTCACAAATCCAAGCTTTGGTAAGTTCTGCAAAATGTTTGGTACTAGCTCCACCAGTTATTGCTACAACAGCTTTATAAAAATCTGAGTAGATCATATTCATGGCTACATACCAGTCCCATTTATTATGTTTCTCTGATTTTAAATTTATGCCCATTTGATTGGCAATGGACGTTGTCTCTTCAACTGTCCAATGAGGACCTTTTGATCCATCCTCATTTTCCATGCCTTCTACTGCGTATCTGGCATGTTCCTCATCAAAGTGAGGACCATTTATAGCTTCATATACATTAGCACAGAGTTCTGATTTAAGTATTCTGAAGCCCTTTTCCAACAGATTATCTTCATGTTTATCCATAGCTTTACCCAATTTAGTTAAAGCTTCTGTTGGGGAAGGATGGCGTTTAATTTGATCTAATATTCTACTTAAATGCATAGTTTCAATTTATTTATTGATTAATATTAAATTGAAATATTTTGCAAATTACTTTGTAATTTTGATAACTCGAGTATCTAATACTCTTATTAAATCATTAGAATTGATAATTTTGTAAGATTCGACTTTATCTTTTTTAAAGTCAAAATGTATTAACCGTTGAAACCAGTTTTTATATTTCTTTCTATATACTTTTTCTTCGGTTATAAATAAATCTTGATGATTATATATTTCTGGAATACAGGTTATAACTGAATCCATTCTATTTATTTTGATAGTAGTCAATGGATTTGACTGAAGTTCTACATTGAAGTTTCTATCCACAGGTATTGTCTTTACTATAGTATCTGTCAATACTGTGGACATACTCATTACTTCTTTTAACTTCTTATTCTTTATCTTAAGTTGATCTTGTGTTTTTGATAACTCTTGTATTAAACTATCTTTAGACTGTTTGAAATCTTCTATACTAAGTTTTAATACTCTATTTTCATTTTGTTTATTACTTAGGATTGATTGATAAGATTCAATATTATTACGAGCATCTCCCAATTCTTCATCTAACTCATTTACTTTATTCCTTAAGACATGATTGGATATTCCTAAGTAAGTCATAATAGCTACTATCAATACTCTAAGATAATTCATATTACTTAATCTTTTTAACTAATTTCTTAATCTTTGGTAAATCTTCTTTATCAATAGTGATATCTAAGTACTTCTCGCCTTTTCTTTTAATGAACTTGCTGAATATTTTCCAAGGTCCAGTAGGATCTAATGTTTGTAGATTCTCTACCATTGACCATAGTTCTACACCAGCAACAAGACCAGCAAAACCCTCAACTAAGTGCGCATCGATGGATGTCAATATATATTCATCTACTAGATGACCACAGCTTATCATTAATGAACTAAAGCAAAGCTTTTTAACAGTTGACCAAAACTTTCTAGATTGAATCCTTTCACCATTACTTAATGACACTCTAATACCTAATATCATATCAATGATTATTAGTATTCCTACTGCAACTATTGGTAACCAAATAGGTAAAAAGAATGTGCTTACAGCACTAGATAAAGCAGTACTAATGCAAGTAAAAAATTTAATCGGACCATCATTTATTAGTTCTTTAAAATAATTCACTGTTGATACACTTGAGGCTTTTATTATAATATCGTTTATATATCTAAACATGATTGAAGATTTGTGAGACTTTGAAAAAACAAAACGCTAGACAATCTAAAAGAATGCTAGCGTTCTGAAAATTATATGATACTTAGAGCTTGATATATAAAGTAAACGATTATATTAAATAAAGGTTCCTCTTATAAAGAGGACTATTACATACCTAATAGCGGTTATTGAACCACTGTTACGTTAGATAAATCAATAGTTATCACACCAATCTTACATTTATGTTAATCAATTCTTTCAAATGGGCATATACCGGATTAATCGTACCGTAAAAGCAGTAATATTTCTTCCTTACACCGTCTTCCGTTTCCGTATAATACTTTTCCTGTTCAAGCGTCATGCCTGGCGCATAGAGTTTGGGATCGTATTCAGTCCCCTTGTGATTTTCGTCCATGCGCTCATAAAGGGCAGCCGTATCTACCGAAGGAGGATATATTTCGAGAACCGGATTTATTGGTTGCCGGACTTTCCATAACCAGTCATCGTTAATTACCCGGTTGCCGGTATCCAACTTCCCGTTAATAAATTCTTTCCATTCAGCATGCGCATATTTGGTACTAATCGCTTCATCATTCGTCAGTGACATTGCAGACACAGATTTACGGGTGATACGGGATAGTTGCTTCTCTGAATCGTGCGTTTCCGTGTAGTTTACGGCTTCCTGTAATTCGGCTGTTGTTCTATGGATTACATCGGGGTAGCCCGTCACCTCAATCGCTTCTACATCTTCCACTGTCTCGGCAGCTTCAATATCAGAGAGTAACTTTTCTGATAGACCTATACAGATATCATTGTAGTCTGCCATCTCATTGAGAGCTTCCAATAACAGATCTGATTTATACGATTTCCCGTTTACTTCAACCGTATCTTTTCGGGCACACTGGTCTTTTAGAGACAAACGGTCGTATGTATATACATCGTTGTCCTCTATGTAATAGTGCCGGTAGTCGGTGTTGTAGACTTCCTGACGCTTCAAGTCTTTTGCAGTTTGAAGTTTTTCTTCCGGTGTCGGTTCGGGAGTGGGTGTCAATTGCATATTGAACACTTCTTCTACGGATGCACCTTCGTTTGCCTCTTTAAAGGCAATCTGTTCTTCTGTCAGCAAAACGTACTTTCCTGCAACATAATCCTCCCATGTTGTGCCGATATCGTAGTTATTGCCATCAAGTTTTTCTGACATTGCAACATAAAATTTTGCTGCGTCTTTCTGTATATATAAATAGTTCGCTTTCATTTTAATTGTGATAATATAAACAAATTATACCCTGTCCTCCTTTTCCTCCTTTACGTGACAGACCACCACCTCCTCCGCCACCAGCTCCAATGCCACCATTTCCGCCATTCGTAGGATTGCTTGACCCTGAATTTCCACCATTTCCACCTGATTCAAGACCTGCCGCCCCACCACCTGCTCCAGATCCATCCGAACCAGATCCGTTCGAGCCTTTCCCCGAAGTTCCACCTCCTCCAAATAGGCCAATAGGAATAAGTACATTGTTATATTTATATCCTGTACCACCTTGATAAGATTGACTATTTCCACCTTTATAACCGCCCATACCATCTGCATTACTTACACTGTTTCCACCGGTCATTCCTGACGATGAATTTCCATTACCCGACATAGATGCGCCTGAACCACCAGCATAACCGTAAGAACCATTCCAATAACCAGGAGAGCCTCCACCATTATTACAAATCGCGATATCGGAAGATGGGTTTTCTACCAACTTTGATAGAATGGTATATATACTGTCTGGTATTTTAGAGCCATTACCAAGCCCTCCTGCTCCCTCACTATTACCTCTTTGCCCTCCAGCACAGATTATCGTATCCCCGTTTATTTCAAGAGTTGTACTATCCCCATCAGTTTGTGCATTTACAGGATTTGCAATTTTATAAGTCAAAGTTTTCGGTAGCAAAGAGATTTTTATATTACGAGCAAATGCTATTGTTCCAGAAGCTCCACCGCCACCACTGTTTGTGCCACCTCCGCCGCCACCTCCAACGATTAGCAAATCCACAAACTTATAACCAGGCAATAATTCATATTGCTGAGATACTCCTGGAGAAGTTGTTAGCTTAATTAATACAGGGTATCTATTTACCATCGACATCGTCCTTCTTCTCAACATATCAATCCTTCTCTTTAACGGTTATTGAATACATGACACCACTCGTAGCGATCTTCAAAATAGACATCTCGAAAGGCACGCCGGAAGTAGTGGTAATAGAACTACCGGACATTGATCTAAAACTGCCAGTAGTAGGGATAGGCTGCGTAAAAGAAGCAGTAGGATTACAATCAAGATATATCTCTTCGCCTACATTCAGTGCCCTTGCAGACTCATTTATCGACAGGTTTGAAGCGGAAGATAGAGTAGCCTTAACCAACCTCTTGCTTGTCGGTATATTCACAAGAGTGGTGACAGCATTACTCCCTGTGCCGAAATTTACTATATCATCCACCTTCTTCTTGTCCTCCGCCGACATATACCCCGCTGTGGCGGAGGTGGCGGTAGGGGGAGTGAGGTATTCACCGTTGTCGGAGAGGTACTTTGTACCGGTACCGTTATTATAAAGTGGCAAATAGGTCGCAGCTCTCGTATATGTTTTATCTGTATCAATCGAGGTAGTCACTACACTTACTGACATCCCAAAAGGGTCATACATAGTCATATTTATCGCTATGCTATAGCCTCCTTCATTTTTTTCGATCACCATAGGAACATATGAACTATAAACCTGTGCTAAAGATACCCTATTCTCCCACGCATCAACTATTTTTTGATAATCTTCATCTGATAATGTACCACTTTCATTTGAAAATAAAGTTGTTAAGTCAAGGTACTGATTGCTAGCTATAATCTCTGACCATTGTTTATTTTTCCTACCGTATGTCTTACCATCTGAAGGTGCCTCTGTAATTACTTCTGTTTTTAAAGCATACTCGTTGCCTTGTTTACCATCAAGTAAATCAGCATCTAAACCACTACCAACTCCATCCACTGTCTTTACTTTGGATAATACATCTGTAGCAGTATATGCAGAAGAATCTAATTTTGTATTAACCTGAGTAGTAGTAGCATAACCTTTTGCAGTTAATTCAGTTTCAGTTACATATTCTTCAGGTACTGAAGTAAGATAATTGCCTTTTGGTTGATAAGTACTAGCTGCATCAGTCTTAGTTAAATACCCACTAAGATCTACTGTTTCGCTTAACTTATCCCAATCTGGAGTAGTTGAAGTAGCTACATAATTAGCCCCTGTATCTTCAAGATTATACACATCACCGATACTTACATTTTCAGCAGGTAAGGCATTATAATTAGCTACAGAACCTTTTACCTTATATACAGAACCTATAGCAGTATTAATCTTCTGATCTATTTCTTCTGATGTTGGTAATCCAGTAAGTTTATTAAATCCTTCAGCAGTGATTAAACCTGCAGCAGAAGTTGTAGCCGCTGGTATCTCTATTACTTTAGATTGAGTACTACCATTAGCACCTGTTTGTTCATTCTTAAAGGAATACGTAATACGACCAAATTCAGCTGTGGAAACCATGTTATCGGCCATATTTACAACATAACCATTAAGTCTTGCTAATTTACTTTTTTCAGCCGAAGTAAAATCAGTAGAGCTTAATCCTTTTCCTTCCTCTTTGTCTACTTTGGTATCTAACTTACTGTCTACATAAGTCTTATCAGCTTTACCAGAGATTTGTTCAGTAACATCTACTGCTGCGACAGTATCATCAACGTACTTCTTAGTAGCAGGATGATAATCTGTAGTAGGTGTATATGTACTAGTATTACTTTTAGATATGTATCTACTATCATGATTATGACTAGTAATATCCCCAGTAAGCACAGCTTCTACATTCTGTTTAGTTACAGAAGCATCACTACCTGGGTCTCCTTTCTCTCCTTTTTGACCAGGATCACCTTTTGGACCTTGTGCTCCAGGTGCACCATCAGCTCCCGGTTCACCTTTAGGACCAGGTTCTCCCTGTTCCCCCTTAGGTCCTACAGGCCCCTGTGGTCCTTCTGGACCTTGAGGTCCTTGAATGTTACCAACATTACTCCATTTAGGATTAGATTCAACATTACCGTTTTCACCGACATATACATATAGGTTACCAGAAATTAACCAAGCATCACCAGATACACCTTCTTGTGGTAATTGTGATTCAGAATCTAATTCCCCTTTAATATTTAATCCTGAACCAGTATCTCCCTTAGGTCCTTGTGGACCAGGTTCTCCTTGTGGCCCTTGAATTCCCTGTATACCTTGCTCTCCTTGTTCACCTTTAGGTCCAACAGGCCCTTGTATACCTTGTTCACCCTTTTCACCTTGGACACCTTGTAAACCTCTTTCTCCCTGTAAACCCTGAGGTCCTCTTTCACCAGTAGCCCCTTTTTCTCCAGTATCACCTTTATCTCCTTTAGGCCCAGTTTCACCTTTCTCACCTTTCAAAGAGATTAACCATTCAGCTTCTGTTCCTTCAAAACCATGCTGTACTGCTACTTGATATGCTGATAAACCTTGAATACCTTGTGCACCAGATAAGTCTGATATGAATTTCCATTCAGTATCTCCTTTTAGATACAATCGAGAATCTTCTTCATTTTCAACATCACCCGTATCAATCATTACAAATTGTCCTATCTTTACTTCAGGATTATTGTAATCATCTTGCATAGCTTGGATTGAAGGGTATGTCTTTACAATAGTAAATGCGTCACCAACGGCATTGATACCACTATCCTGATAAGTATCATTTACATAGTCATAGATATACCAATTACCATCTACAATCTTTGGTGGATTCTGAAGTACTTCTTTTGAGTCTTTTACAGCTTGTTTAGCATCTTTAACTGCATTAGGTACTTCTGCAAGCATTCTACTAAAATCTTCTTCAGTACCTGTATACCCATGCTCTATAGCATAATCATAAGCACTTCTACCAAACGCTGTATAACCACTATCAACATACTCATTATATGCAGAATCAAATACCCACCAATTACCATTTTCACCAATAATTGGACTTTTACCAGAAGCAGGTATGCCTGTATCACGATTATCTATCCACCAGTTACCATTAGAACCAATGAAAGGAGCAACAGCATCTTCACTAGTAGCATCTGTTAGTTTAACCCAAGACTTAATATCAGGATTATATACTTTAATTACTTTTCCTTTTGAATTTGCTCCCAAGTCTATCCAGTACCCAACTTCATTAGAATTGGGTACCATATAGCTTGCAAAGAATTCATAATATACGTTATTCTTTATCATATTATTCTGTAATATACGGATTAGCTTCTTCTATTTCTAACACAGCTTGTTTCCATTCATTATAAGCTTTAGCTGCTGCTTCATCTTCTCCAAATTCTTTATATTTTATATATGCCATATATAATGGATCACTTTTACTAATATAAGTGTTTTCTCGTATTTTGCGTATTCTTTCATTTTGAGAAGATTTCACTGGCGTTTTCATATAGTATACAGCCATTGGATCATCTACTACTTCATCCATGTATTTGATATAAAAATCTCTTTGGTCGTCGTTTAAAAATAAATAACGATCATCTTCTGTAAGTTCTTCTAATGATTTTACTTCTTTATCACTTAAATAAGTTTTAAAAAAATCAGCATCTATTGAACCTACTCCGTTCTTTGTAATATAATATAGTTCCATATTCTAATACGAAAAAAATGCAACATTAAAATAAGTTAAATCATGAGCATTGCCATCAGTATCAAACCAATGGATATCAAAATGATCAGAATATCTAGGACCAATTTGATATGAACCTCTAAAGCCACTAGCTATATTTGTATTTGGATTATCAATAGAACACAATACAACATAATCAGTACTATGTGCACCTGATAATGTAAATCTAAATCTACCTGTGGCAACCCTAGAAGGAGACATTCTAAGTTCCTTAGTAGTAAATAAATATCCAAATGATGCACTAGACCCAGTCCAGTTACATCTACCTGCACACTTCAATCCGGGTATTGAGAAATTACTAGAATCAATATTTTGAGCAATTAAAGAAGTACAAGTAACCTTTCCGGTAAATGTACCATTTGTTGCTACCATACTACCATTATCGAGTACTCTAAAAGGAGCAGATGTTCTATTATCGTGATTTGTACCTGCCCATATTCTTACAGAGTCTGAAGAAGTTCCTACCCCAGTTAATCCTGCTCTAGAACTGCTAGAACCGTCTCCTACTGTAATGATACCATCTGCCCATAATTTTAAAGGAGCTTTTGAGTTTGTGATTTTAGTGCCACCAGAAGAAACGGCACCTTTATTTGAACCAGTACCTGCTGCCAAAAATGGAGTCATACCATCTGTAGATGGATAGAAACATACTACATCATTTGTTGATCTGAAATAACTACTAGAAGCAGGACTAAAACGCCATCCACCAATTGTAGCCTCTTCAGCAAATAATACACCAGTTGCAATATTCTCAAATGAATTTAATGATTTCCATTCAGAACTAGACCAACCCGGTGTAATTGTAGCTTTATTTGCCATATAATATACTCCATTTCTTTTTACGACATCTACCAATTCTGCTGTTTTATAATAAGTAGTGCTATCATTGTATTCTCCTCTAAAATTTAACGCAGGACCTGGATCTCCAGCAGGGCCTTGACCTCCAGGAGATCCTTGTGGTCCAGCAGGACCTTGTGGACCAGTCTGCCCATCTTGTCCATCTTTACCTGATATTTTTGTAGGTAATGTCCACTGTTCTCCAGACTTAAGTAAACCAGTTTCTCCATCAAATAAAGCAGTACTTTTCCATATAGCATAACCGCTTGCAGAAGGAGCATCTACATACCAGTAGTTACCATTACTATATGTACCGCCTGAAGTAGGTCTAGATGTCATAGAAGGTCGATTTGGTTGAGACTCGTTAGATCTACAATAAATAGATACTTCAAAATCACCAGGAACTCCACCTTTGGCTTTTGTAATAGTAAAATCACACACATCTACTACTGGAGAAACTGAAGAAGCAGGTACATGAAATTCTACTTTAAATACTGTACTATCAAAACTATTACCTAATCTAGCTACAGTAAGTTTATTATTATTTGTATCAATAGATAATTGATTTTGAGTATTATTATCTAAATTAGTATAGGTTATAGTGTATTCACTATTTTCTAATTTTCTAGTACCTTGATATAAGTAATAATTAGTAGAGGCTTTCGCTAATTCTGACGATTCTACTTCTCCTAGCCAATTAGCAGCTACTGTATGAGCTTCATTAGTTAACACACCTCTATATGGACTTTCTCCATCTTTTCCATCATACAATTTATTAATTGTTAACATATCCTGATATACGGCTCCCCCTAAAGCAGAAGTGCATTCTACTTTAAAAGTTACTTCATTGACAGAATTGTTAAAGTATGAACCGTTTGGTGATACTACTAAAGTTTCTGTAATCTCATTTTCAAGAATATTCCAGTTATCCGTACCTACGATTTTCCAATACCAGGAATAGGTAGGAGACTCAATTCCATATGAACTAGCATATAGAGTTATTTGTGATGGACTAACTAAACCTTCTTTATCGTACTTAAATACCTGCTCTCCTGATATTAATACATAACAAGCATCAACTCCATCAAACCCATTCTCACCATTTTGTACTTTATTAATCCATAAATCCTTAGTAAAGGACATGGAACCGATGTTAACTGTTAATCGTATTCTAGCGGAAGGTGACCCTAAAGTATTTAATGTTACTTTGTCATCTTCTATAGTAACAGTAGCTACACCTTCAATAGTTTCTGCTGTTATACTATCAATATATAATTGGTTTGTTCCCTGATAAGCATACACGTAAGTATACACATCAGTAATGGTGATTTGGGGGTTATTACCAGACGAATCATAAGGTACTGTCATATTACCATTACTCAGGTCAATATAGAAAGCATCTTCTCCAGTTGCACCATCTCCAAGTTTGGCTACCTGAGTTTCATCATAAAAACTTTCTTTACCATTAACTACGGTACAACGTACTACAAAATTTCTAAGATCACCAAACATATCAGGACGTACATCCAATGCTTGAGAGGTACCTATTGTTTCATTTGTGTTTCTATTTACCCAAGTAAATACAGGATTTTCTATATTATAAGTATTACAATACAGTGTAATGACAGATGGTGTAGGAGTACCTTCAAAGTTAGGATTATCATACATGAATAATCTTTCCCCAGTAATTTCCACCCATTTAGCTTTATCTGCACCAGCGGCACCTTGCTCACCTTTTTCTACTTGCAATAACCACTCATCATTTTCTTTACTAGGGATACTAGTGGTTTGAATAGCCATACATAACCACAGTGAACCATTATATGACACTCTATCATAATAATAATATGTAGTACCAGCTACAAATTGTCCTCTATCGATAGGTACTCTTATAATATCTCCATTACTAGATACTTGAGATAAAGTACCAATGAATCTACTATTTTTACCTATAACTGTACGATCTTTACCTACTAAATTAAAATCGTCAATATTATCATATAAAGTAATACTAGGTCCTTCTGTGCCTCTAGCAGATATCATAATAGCTGATCTACGATCTTCATTACCGGGGTATCTATTACCTAACTGAATAATTTTATCTTTGGGTTCAGGAATAGAACTACCTGGTTCACATACAGAATCTGATAAAACCACATAGTCAGTACCTACTTCGGATACCATGCGCCAATATCTTTTAACATTTTTACCATCAAAGATTTGACATATAGCTTGATCGCCTTCAACAAAAGGATTTCTTACAGTACCATCTTGAGTATCAAATGTACACTTGTAATCATTATCTGGAGTAGTGGTAACATCTAGTATTTCAAGATCAGCAACTGAAACTAATATATCTCCACCAGTAGCTTTTATTTCATTTACTAGAAGTTCATTAACAGTCATTCTACCTCTAACAAATAAATCGTCTACTTCTAACTTCCATCTGCCATTAATCGGATATAAAGAAGCACCTTCACCTAGAAAACCTTCTCTAAATGTTTGACCTCCTTGTATTCCTTTTAAAAACTTGATATAACCATTTGCTGTATCGTCAACCTTTTTAGATATATAGTTTAAATCAGATCTTCTAGCTGAATATAAATTACTATCTGTAGGCTGAGTGTTGTCAGTACTAGTGATCATATATTTTGTATCACCACCTATACTACCTTCTACAGATTTAATTTTACCTTCTAATTTTGATAAAGCTTGATTTAACGTATCTGTAGTAGTTAAATCACTAGTATCCCCATTATAATAGTACCCTGATAATGGAAATATGGTACTAGTAGGTTGTGTATGAAAACCAGGTGCTTCACCACTACCACCACCATTTGCAATTAAATCTGCTAATGCTGTAATGATGTTTTCATCTTCAATCAACCTATTTAATAGGTTTTGTAATTGTTCTTTAGTAGACTTATCATCAATAGTATCTATCCAACCCTGTACTGTATCATTAACTTCAGTTAAATCTTTATCGTGTTTATCTTCAAGAGTAATGATCTTATTGTTTAGTACATCATAGTAACTATTAATATTACTACTTAGATTATTAGTAACATTAGTATCTCCTTCTACTATCTTGTTGGATAGATCTACATAATTATTATCTACTTTGGTATCAAGATTAGCCACATCTTCTTCAATCCCATCTACTCTCTCATTAGTAGCAAATGTACCAGATAAACTAGTTTCAAAATCATCTTTATGAATTATCTTATTAGTTTTATCTTGTACAAGAGTTAGAATATCATTATCTTCAAAAGATGTAGTAACCTCAAATTGTGATATCTTTTTATTCATATTACTCTTGAATTATATGTTCTTCTACTTCTGTTAATATACAATCATCATCGATATCTTTTTCTGGATAGAAATTAATTTGTTTTTTTAAACAATGCATACATTCTATAATTTTATCTACATCTTCCTGAGTAATGGGAAAATCTTCATCATCTACTTTAGTACTTGCCCAACTAGATAATTTATCTAAATGTAACAATAATACTAAATTGGTAATAGAAACTCTATCCAGTTTTGCATTGTACTTAGTAGACTGATTAACTAATTCCCCAACCTTATTTACATAATTCACAATATCCATCTTTACAATTTTTACAGTCATTAATAGTACAATTGCATGTTCTCATATCAAGCAAGTTAAGCATTTCTTTATAATATCTATCTGCATCTTCTGTAAAGTCTAATGCTATAGCATTTTCATATAAAGTTTTCTTGAATAAGAACATCATGATTTTATCTTTCATCTTGTTATCTAAGCAGTTATGACAGTACTTTGTAAGTAATTTTACTTCTGCATAATACAAGCTATCGTTTATGTCATTCATATCAATCGTATATAAAAAGAAAAGGGATTAGGGATAACTTCCCCAATCCCTTTCATGGTTAAAAATTAATTAAATCCTTATTCAGATACTTCTGCACCAGAAATGAAAGATTTAATCATATTCACAAATAATTTATTTGTTTTGATCTGATCTTTTACAATGTACATTTCAACTGCCAGCGGAGTTGTTTTAATATATTGATTATCGTCGGACAGATATTTATTATCCCATTCCATTGTAATAGTATCGTATTCTGCACTCAAATCAGATCTAAATTCCGGAGCAATATAAGGATAGATACCATTAGCTCTATGAGTAATACCTCTGTAGCCCATTGCTGCATCTTCACGATCTCTAACAATGTAAGCGTTACCCTTACCCGGGGTACCTTGAGTCTTAGCAATTGTCAGATTAGAAATCGGATACATTACGTTGCTCAGTAAACCAGAAGGAATCGTTGTCCACATGAAAGCTTCTACAGATACCTGAGTATAACCATGATCCAAAGTAATACCTTCATTGTAAGGAATTTCTTTAGCTGTCAAAGTCAATACAGCTGCACTAGCGCTAGCAGTAACTCTAGCTTCTTTGTGTTTATTAATTTTCTTTACAAAAGCATCAACCAAATCCTTCGGAGTTGTAGTCTTAGCGATTACTTCATACGTATGAGTAAACTGACCCGGAGCTTCGTAAATGTCGTTATAAACTAAGCGTAAAACATAACGATGACCAACTTCCGGAGTTACATTAGTAGCAGTAATAACAATCTTATCTTCAGCTTTAGCAACGAAAGGAGTTACTACCAAAGTAGGATTAGAACCTTTTTGAATAGGCATAGAAAATCTAATTACAGATTTAGTGCTCTTAGCACCTTTCTGATCATATACATCTTCTTTACCTTCACAAACACCTACATAAATAGATTTAGCTGCTGCAGCTAATGCAGTAGATGTTAAAATTTTCTTGTTTTCATCAAACAAAGCAATTGCACCATCTGCCAAAGCATCTGCAGTAGAAAAAGAAGCAGGAGCTGTTTTAGCAATCAGTACAGTATTCACGTGCTGTAACATAATATTAATTTGTTTTTAGTTAAACGGATATCCTAGTTTAACTGTATTTAACCCTTCTACTCCTGTGTTTCAAGTTTCCGCGTTAGGTTAAACTAAGAATTTAAAAAACGTATACTTACTCTATCAAATTGTCATGAATAGAATTTACAAAATATAACAATTCATCCATACTCATTTCTCCTTTCATTCTATTAACTGCCCAACATACTAATTGAATATTGTCTTTTGTATAACCAGCTTTTGGATTAATTTGGTCTACACTTATGTTTGTCATAACGTTACCTTTACAAAATTCATAAGTCATTGGTATGTTTGAAATTGCGCACTTACCGTTTTGCTCATTCCATAAATTATATAAATCTTCTACAGTTAAATCGAAAGGTAAATTAGATTGTTTAGCTCTACATTTTGCTCTTCCTAATTTATTTTTAAGCATATAGTCTAAAGCTCTATCTCCCGCTAAATTTTTTCTAACTTTCAAACTATTACGTTTAGCACAGCTTCTGCATCTGTCGGATAAACCGTCTCTATATGTGCGTATTCTACAGATGCAGAAATCATCTTTAGGAAGATATTTTTTGCATGCACTACAGTAATATAGTTTTCCGTTATTAGTATCGATAAATTGTTGTATTCTACATTTTCTCATCATTCCATTGTTGAAACTTCGTTCATATACGATTGATATCTTGGATTAGCCTTATTTTCTAAGTATAATTCAGCCGCTATTTTTACGATTTCCTGATGAGTAGATACTGGCATATCCGTATATTCATCAAAAGGAGCCGTAGTAAGACTAATCCTTTTAGGAGTCCTCAAGTATGTGAGGATATAATTCTTTATATTGTAATTACCATCGGTATATAAATGGATTTCATTACCTTGAAATAATCTCAAAGGTCTTGCTGAAGTACCATGCAATCTATACTCTGATAATGTATTTTGTCTTTGTCTATCAAAATTCTCAATAGTAGCTTCTAACACATCTGTGTGTTTAGTCCTAGGTTGACCATTAGGTCCCTTGGGCCAACAGTTGTTATTACTATAGATTACTGCTGTTTCACCTAAAGTAAACATATAATCTGTTGGTAATGTAACTACTTGTTCTTCTGGGAATGTTGTAAACTGATATGTCTTATTGGTTACAAGTGTACGAAGATCATCAATTCTTTTCTGATCCTGTTCAAATGCTGTACGCTTGTAATTGATACCTGAGTATCTAGTTTTAATAAACTTATCTAAACCAGCCATTAACCAATATTCAATATCTGCTGTAACTGGCTTCTCAATATTATTATCAAGTAAACCTATTTCGGTTTCAAATGCAGTTTGTAATTCAATGAACTTCATAATTATTCTCTATTACTTTGGTTAGATGGTTTAGTTTGCAATCTGTATTTACCTTCTGTGATAAACATATTAACAGCAAGGTCAACTATTTCACTGTGAACAGATTCAGGTAATTCACATTTTGAAGCACCAGTTGTAGTATTAAATCTTAATGGTTTTCTATAGTAAGTAAGAATAACACCGCTTAAAGTAGTATAGGCGTCTACTACTACTTCCATGTACATATATTTAGTAGTTGGATCAGATATTAAAGCTACTGCTGGTTGTCTTACAATTGGTGTATTATAAGCAGTCTTCATAAACTTTGGTAGATCCCTATATTTTACTAATTGATTATCTACTTTAGTTTCAGTAGTATACTGCTTATAAGTACCTTTTACTTTACTTACGGAGTGTACGTATAAGAAATACTCATCAGTAGTAGAATAGGGTAGTCTATATCTAGCTATACCGTTTGATGTAGAACCGCTTTGTGTGAGTTCTCTTTCAACCAATAAACTTTTAATAGAATCTGTATTTCTAGTTTGAGTATTGGTTTCAACTTCCATTTGATCATCACCTACATAGTTCATCATTACATAGCGATCCTGTGCTTCATTAAGTATAGAAAAAATCAAATCTGAATTTGGTTTATTTTCTATAGTGAGATCTGGACTAATAAGTTGGAGTCTACGTTCAAACTCCATTTGCATTTCCTTGCTACTCATATTATTCTGCTAATTGTGCCACATACTGTGGGTGTGATTGAACTCTTGGTGATTCTATATTTTCTAATGCCATATCAGCAGCTAACTTAACCACTTCATATTGCATATACTCTGGTATTTCATCCATGCCCGAAGTAATATCCTGATTATTTAATCTCTTAGGATATGCTAGATAAGTTAAGTCGATAGTATAGGGACCAGTCATAAGATCCCTATCCACGAACACTATCAACTTATTATCTTCTAGTATAGCAACAGGTTCTTCTATCCAAGGTTTGTTATTATATGTTTCTAAGAACCTCATTGCATTTTCATGACTTATTAGTTTTACATTAGCTAATTTACTACCAAAATGTAATATACCTTGAATAAAATACATACGTTTATCTTGATCCTGACTACCATAAGTAATAGTAGATTTAAAGTCATTGAGCATTAATCTATTACTAGTTGTTTCACTCAATAGTGTTAAACCTTTATCTGTTTTTACTAAACCTTCAAGGTCTGATACACGTTTACTATTTTCTTCAAAAGGAGTTCTAATAGTATTATTGCCCGTAAACTTGGTAGCTATTTTACTGAGGTATGCAGCATATAACCAATAATCTATTTCTTCAGGTAAAAAAGAAGGACAACCAGACATACCAATATTAACGGCATTCTTATCAGCTTCTATTTTAAATGCTATATGTAATTCACTAATATTCATAATTATTTTAAATTTTTCAAATTTAAAAAAGAGGTATATAGCAGCCATAGATAACCACCTCGTTTCATACCTTTTTGTATATTTCGGATTGTTTTACAATCTGATTGAGTGTGACCAAAATGACCTGTTAATTTATATATCTCTCTATTAGCACTTTTGTAATCATAATAAAAATTTATAATATTTAAATTATAATCCGTTTGTACTAATAGTGGTGTATAATTGAGAATTTTATTATACTCCTCTTTAGTTACCCAAACAAAACCATTAGAATAAATTCTAGGATTTTTATAAGTGAGTCTTCCAAAATTTCCACTGCCAAATTCATTCACTATTTCTTTTTTTGAATTCCATAGCTTTATAAAATTCAGCGCGTTATCTAATTGAACTATTTTATAAGATGTATTAGCCCAACTTTGTTTATGTGCATTCCTTTGCATATTTCTGTACGCTTCAGAATTCCATTTTTCTTTATTCTTTAAAGAAATTTTATTTCTAGTAACTTCTGATACAGTATGAGCTGTTGGACAACCGTCACCTCCATATGTACAATTATAACCTTTTTCGGCTTTATAGCTTTCTAACACCCGAATCCAATAAATCTCTTTAGCATTCAAATCCTTATTATTACAATATTCTAAAACATCTACACCAAAATTATTTAATCCATATTTTTGTATGGCAAATTGAAAATAATGTTTCCTTGATTTAGTATATGGATTAGCATGAGATATATGTGATAAAATTCTTTTTCTAAGCTTGCCATTGGTTTTACCTACATAAATCTTACCATTAATCAGATTTGTAATCTTGTAAATTACATTGGTTACATTTTTACCAAAATTTGTTGATTTTATTTCAGAAAGTAAAATCATTTTGCGTCTATTTGTTCAAGAATACTTATCTTAATATCCTGATTAGCCTTTTCATTTAAGAAACTAATAGCATCGTCTTGGCTTCTACCAATCACGTCAGTACCATAATAGTATACATTTTTTGACTTACGAATTACATTCTTACTAATTGCAGTCTCTAAAATGTATTGAGTATCTTTATTTTTGTTATCAATCCACAGTAGGAAGAATTTACGAGGATCTTTTTCAATCAATTCAAACAACTTGCTTTCTACTAATTCATTGCTAATGTTGTCTGACTTATGACCATAAATACGTAAACATTTACGCATCTCTTCGAGAGACATCTTATTAAATTCTGCAAATGCTTCACGTTTAATTTTGTTAAGTTTGTTAGCGGCTTCTGCTTCCGCATCGGTGTTAACTAACACATAATCATGTTGAGGTCTGATATTGCTTAAACCAGTTGCAACTCTTTTATGATTTTTTAAAAACAGATACGCTAATTCATCTTCAGGTTTTTCAGTATGCAAAAAAGTATCTTTAGCTCCTAATCTTACACTATAAGTTTTCCAAAAAGAACTAGTAGGTGCTAAATGACCTTCTTCATAACCCATAGCTTTTTCAAGTCTACGAGCATCTTCTTCACTTAAACCTGTATGAATATTACCAGCTCTTGTCCAATATGTACCAATATAATCGTAACAATTTTTATATTTAGCTATTCCAGCCCACGGATTTACTCGGGCGAATTTTAATACTACTTCCATAATTTTATTGTTCTTTATTATGCAACTTCTTTATACTTAAAGATATATTCTCCAGAACCATTGCTTTTACCTTTTGCTATATTTCGTATAGTATCTACATGCAAATGATTCTCAGAAGCAGCTAATTTTAAGCTGGGATATTCTTTTATTAGATTATTTTGTCTATCAAACATTAAAATGGCTTTAGTTCGTTTTGCATTACTTTCTGCAACTGCTTTTCTATGGGCTTCAGAGTAGTTTTGCTTATATATTTGTGATAACTTTCTTTTGGTTTCTTCTGAAGCTTTTCTACCTAAAGCTTTTTGTCTAATTTTTTCTTTGGTTTCCTCAGAATGCAATCGACCAAAAGTGCCATTACCACCTTCTGTCATATTATATCCTATTTCTCTATTTGTAGAATTGTAAAAGGCTATCCAATATTTTTCTCGTTCTTTAAGAATTTCAGAAGTCTCACATAATTCTATTATTTCTAATGTGAAATTTTCTTTTCCGTATTTTCGGAGTGCGTTATGTATAGGAAAAGGGGAGCCGTGTAAAGCATCAGATAAATGTTTATAATATCTTACTCCAGCTCCCTGACTTGTTATTCCTATATATATTTTATTATTTAATTTATTAGTTATTTTATAGACTTCGTACGTTTTCATAGAATTTAATTTTCTACTATAACGTCAATATCCATAAAAAGTTCCAATTAATTTGAACTAATGTTAAGCATCGCAATCCATGATGAGCTCCCCACATGCACGGGGATCGAACAAGCAAATGCCCATCTCACCTAAGAAATGCACGCTATAGCCATCCTTTGCGTTTGATCTAACTGTACTTGCGTTCTTACCATAACCAGCACCAGGAGCAACAGAACCCGAAGTATTCCAGATTACCATTTCACGATCTTTTCTAACTACCTTAACGATGTTAGATTTACCATCTCTACGACCCAGATCCAAGAATGTCATTCTATAAGATTCCAGCGGTTTACCAGAAACTGGATGCAACAAACGATTGTAAGTTGTATCATCATACAGCGGGAAGTGTTTCAATGTCAATTCGATACCATTAGTCATTTTGTAAGTAACAAACTGACCACCTAATACTAAAGACTGACCTGAACCGGTTACAAACTTAGTATCAATTAAATTCATAGTAGCAGCTTTCTGTTTCAAAACTCTATCGAATTCTCTCATACCCATTTCACCAGTCAGAGCAACAAACTTACGTTCATTAGTACCTAAAATATTATAAGATAGGTCAAACAAGAAGTCTTCCAATAGTTCAGCTGTCAATTCAGTGTAATAACGTCTATTAGACGGAGCAATCTGCTGCAACAAACCTGCAGGAATATATACCGGACGACCATTAGTACCCAGTAAAGAAGTAGAACCATCTTTGTTTACGTTACTCTTGGAGTAAACCAACATACGTTCACATCTCTTAGACCATTCTCTCATAGCTTTCCATTCCTGATAATCAGACCACAAGTAAGAAGTCTTACCTGTTTTAGGATCTTTTAAAGCGATCCACAGTACTGTAGAATAAGCTGTACCTGTAATATCATAATCCAGACGAGTAGTAAACAAGAAGTTTCTCATCTTGAAATGAGTATTATAGTTCAGGATATCACCTTCTTCGCTGTATTCTTCATAAGCAGAAGCCAAACGAGATACCTGATGACCAGATACTAAATATTCACCAGGAATATAAGAACTAGATTGTCCATCAGCAATGAAACAAGTGTAAACCCATTCGTTACCATCCTGATAAGGTGCACCAGATACACGTACCTGATAGTTTCTGTCATCGAATTCCAAGATAGCACCTGGACCAAACCATTTATCTTCCAACCATAACATGATAGGTGTGTTACCCAAACCTGCCATAACTGTATCTGCATTAGCGGCAGTAATTTCTTGTCCATTCCACTTTGCAGAACGAATAGTTACAGCTCTATCGGTATCAATCATTACGTTCCATTCGTAATCTCTCTGATCAATTGACATTACGTTACCAAGACCACCAGTAATGGCATCCAAAGACGTACTATAACCATCATCCTTAGAACCAAATACATAAGAAATAACACGTGTTACTTCATACGGTCTAGTTAACATTGCATTTGAAATCATGTTTTCATCTACAAGATCTGAAAACCATTTACCTCTACCGATCTGTAAATTATTTAAAATTCCGTTATCCATAAATATTAATAAAATTTATTTAATTAAAGTAGTTGTACTGCGCGACTAAATATAGAGTTAGAGGAGTTGGTATTGATTCTTCTTGTACCTTTACTAACACCCGTAGATCTGAGACTCTGTTTCAGATTTTTAATAGCTGAGCTAGTACCCATTTTCTTAGCAGTATCAAGTAAAGTGTCGCCTTTCATTGTAAAATAGGCAGACTCTATTAAATTTTTTACGCTTTTTGAATAATCTTTTTGATATTGAGTTTTACCATTAGCATCTGCTTTGAATATATATGCAAGTAAAGCTTTCTTATCTTTCTCGGGAACTTTAATTCCACGAATGTCTTTCATAGCGTTTATTTCACCGACAACGTCGTCCATAAACTTTTGTTGACGAGCTACCATTTGCTCATGTTGCTTTCTCTGATCTTCTAATAGCTGTTCCTTTTTAGTCTCTTCTATCTCCTTCATTGCTTCCAGAGCATCTTCAGCTTCGTCTTCTAAGATGCCAGCGTCTTCGTATTTTTCGATTTTACGAGCAATCTGCTTTTCGTTAAAACCTTTTTCAGCTAATAGCATCTTAACAATTTGCTTCTGATTACTTTCAATTGTAGTATCAAAGTTTTCATAATCGATCTCTGGAGTAAGAGTAAAATAATCATTAAGATCGCCGCCATTGCGTACAAATTCATCCAGTTTAGCTACGTCTTCATTGGCATACTGAGGAACTGATTGTTCTTTGATAACTTCTTTAAAATAGTTAACCAATTCTTCTACAGTCTTTGGTTTCTCTTCTTCTTCATCGTCATCAAATTCCCATTCTAATTCTTCAGCAATAGCATCGAATAATGCTGTAACTTTAGAAGATTCTTCTTCATCTACATCATCATCGTTATCATCGATATTATTGACATCATCATCTTCTTCTACTTTCTTAGTTTTCTTATTCTTTGTTTTATCGTCATCGTCGATGTTATCATCAATATCATTTACATCGTCATCATCATCAACCTCATCTTCTTCAGGTTCCTGCTTCTTGTTCTTGGCACCTGGAGTGGCTGGTCTAGCTTTTGCTGATTGTCTTTTCAATTCTTCTAACTCTTCATCAGTCATTGCATCGGGATCATCCGGAGTAGGAGTAATTGTAGTCGTGTTAGAATGATCTTCTACAAACATATTAGATATTGCTTCAAATCCAAATAGTGTATCATTACTATTGTTATCCATAATTGTAATTAATTAGATTATTTTTTCTTTTTACCTTTATTCCATTTAGCAGCGTTTTGCGCAAATATAGCTCTTTTACGTGTTAAAGGATTTTTACTATGAGTTAATTCTTCAGTACTTTTACCTGTTCTCTTCTTAAGAGCGTTAAACTTACCTTTGTTTTTCTTCTTTATATGTATCCCACCATCTTTATAAGTTGGTATTGGATATAAGGGATAAATTTCTTCCATATTGATTATTCTTTATTTATTTCATATCCGGCAACAGGTAATAATAATGGAGTAATAAATTCCATTGGAGTTAAATTATTTATCCTATCTACAAATCTAGATTTGTTTCTATACATGTTGTATTGCAATTTATTAGCATTATTAACAACACCTGTATTTCTAGGATCAAATAAAAAATCTTCAATAGTATTTTGATTAACCTTTGAACTCCAGTCATGTATCTTACCTTCATTTACTAAAGCTCTTTTCAAATGCAACATATGGGATTTTGATTCACTAGGATCTAATAAATACGCTTGCATGTTTGGATTAATGTTAATTCCTTTATTACGTAATTCTCCTGGACCCATAATATTACCTTCATCTAGTAAATATGTTAAATAACGATTGTTTGCATCTGATGCCAATTGATCAGCTAAATGCCCTAATTCATGATTTGCTGTTCCTGGTAAATATTGTAATGGATCTATAGTAATAACATAATCATCAACTACAGGTCCATAGTCTTGTACATCTCGTACTCTACTTATTTTTGCATTTTTATTACCTGGCAATTCTGCATATTTAATATATTTACCACGATTTGTCATATCTCTTGCAGCTATTCTTTTATATGCATCAAGATAATCTGTACCATACGCAGTATCAATTCCTTTTACTAACTCATAAGTTTTCTTATCTGGTAGTACCGCATCTTCTATAGTCTTATTAATTTCTTTTTCATATTTCTTGATATTTCTATCTCGTCTTATTACTTCAGAAAATTCAGAATCATAATCACTTTCCTCTTTGACTTTTTTCTTATTCTTTGATGTTTTACTACGAGCCTTTTCTGCCAAAATAGAAGGATACTCATCAACCATACTACTATGTATCTCAATAGGAGTATTTAATGTGTTACTTACTCTAGATTTTATTTTTCTTAAACCCTTACCAACACCCCAAGGAATGGCATTCATTAATGTACTTACTGCGGCATTACCATAATTACCTTTTTCTAATTCTTCTGCAGTAGTAATCGCATCTTTTATATAACCTGCAGGAGTTATATATGCTTCAGGTTGAACTAATTCTGCTTTACCAGATATTTGTTGCTGTCTCTTATAATACTCTGGAGTACCTGGAGTAAGACCTAACTCTTTAGGCGGCTTTACTTTCTTACCACCGTCTTCGTATGTAGGTACTTTTGTGAGATCGTCAAAATCAAAGCCGGTAGATATAGTGTTTATAATTTTATTTGAAGTGGTAGTTAGATCTTTAGAACCAACTTTTGATAATCCCACTTGTACTCCGTTAGTTACAGTAGGTTCTTCTATAAAATTTCCAATATCTGCAGCTAAACCGGCTTTTGATCCTGTTAATGCATTTTTAGCTGCAGCTAATCTCCAAGTACTACCTTTACCAATATTAAGTAGTCTAGCCGCATTCCATATTCCTGTAGTAGCTAAGGACGCACCAGTAAGAGCTGTACCAATTGTTTTATTTAAACCTGATAATAACTTTTTAAAATCTTCATTTGCTTTTTCCCAACGAGGCATTCCGCCACCTACTGGTTTTCTCCATTGTTCATTCAAATTTATAGATGAAACTCCATCTTCATATTCAGGAATTAAGTCAAATTGTGATTTAATATCAAAGTAGCTAGCATTAGGATTCTCAGCTCTAACGGCATCATATATTTGTTTACGCTCTTTTAATGTTAGTTCTGACCATTTCATTTTTCAATACCCATTAATTTATTAGCCCACATCTCTGTAAAGAAGTGGTAATAATTTTTATTCTTACACAACACAGGGTGAACCCACGCGTGCAATAAACTTGGTAAACCTATTACAAGCAAATATAATGGACCTAAGATTTCAGATTGTTTTGTGTGACCCAATTCGTGATTGAGATGACTAATATTATTGAGTATAATATACTGACCAAGAGTAATACCGCCAGACATTTTAATACTGAGCTTACACTTGATATCTTCTCCGCAAGTTTCTTTAGTACAGATTTCATAACCTTTGTAGTACTTATATAAGGCAAGCCCCAATAGATTTTGGGGCAATTGCCATATATACTTTAGAATCTTTTTCATATCTATTTCTTTTTAGATCTAGCTGCTTCTGCATTAGTTTTATTCTTCAGAGCTGTACGTGCTTTTAACTTCTCTCTTTCCATTGCAGCTTTATCCTTAAGAATCTGCAACTTCTTAGCTTCTTCTAACTTACGTTTTTCCAAAGCTATTCTTTCACGTTCAATAGTAGCTTTAAGTTTTTCAGCTTCTTTCTGTGCTTCTATCTTGCGTTGTTCTATTGCTTTCTTATTATCTTCAGCACGCATCTTATTTGCAATATCCATTTGTTTAGTCGTTGCATCAGATACAGCTTTTTGTCTTTCAATTTCTTGTTTACCTATTTCAATTGGATCGGGTATACCATTCATATCCTGATCCATATTTTCAGAACCACGATAAGCATTCAATTGAGCAACAGTAATCTTAGTAGCATTATCCTGATCAATCTTA
>ENA-UPXC01000163-UPXC01000163.1-human-gut-metagenome-genome-assembly--contig:-NODE-163-length-105567-cov-9.799953_pt1 | contig 105567 bp, 89 predicted proteins | sample MGYA00250047_ERZ773371 | MGnify/ENA primary metagenome ERZ773371 (study PRJEB29103, sample SAMN06111975) | human gut metagenome | biome: human gut; feature: ankylosing spondylitis patient; material... | reverse complement strand
TGGAGCTTGTGGCCGGACTCGAACCGGCGACCTGCGCATTACGAATGCGCTGCTCTACCAACTGAGCCACACAAGCACTTATGCGTCCTGCGACGAATCTCTGCCTCGTTCACAGTGTTCTCAGTATATCATGCTTTTGAAAGTTCGTCAATATTTTTTTGAAATTTTTCTTGACATTCTCCGTGTATCCGTTATAATGATATAGTATCCTTGCTCACATCAAAGGATGTGGGCCAAAAGTCCAAAAGGAGGTGCTAAGAATATGGCAAAGATTTCTGGCAAGTACGAGACTATCTTCATCGTTAACCCCAAGCTGGAAGAGGCAGCGGCTACCGCTGTTGTGGACAAGTTCAAGTCTCTCGTTGAGGCGAACGGCACGAACGTAGAGGTCGAGGACTGGGGCAAGCGCCGTCTGGCGTACCCGATCGAGGATCAGACGGAGGGCGTTTACACGCTGGTTCGTTTTGAGTCCAAGCCCGATTTCCCGGCTGAGCTGGACCGTATCTACAAGATCACGGACGGCATCATGCGTTCCATCATCGTCTGCCTGGACGACTAAGGCGGTGAACACCAATGCTCAATAAGGCGATTCTGATGGGTCGTTTGACCCGCGATCCCGAATTGCGCCATACCCAGTCCAACATGGCTGTGTGCTCGTTCTCGCTTGCGATCGACCGTGGTCGCAAAGATCAGAACGGCGAACGCCAGACCGACTTCATCGACTGTGTCGCATGGGGCCGTCAGGCAGAGTTCGTTGCACAGTGGTTCACGAAGGGTTCTATGGCAATCGTAGTCGGCCGTATCCAGTCCCGCCGCTGGCAGGATCAGAACGGCAACAACCGCACTGCAATCGAAGTAAATTGCGACGAGGTTTCCTTCGGTGAAACGAAGAAATCCCGCGATGCCTACAATGCAGGCAATCAGGGCGGTTTTGGCGGCTATGACAACGGATCGCAGATGCGGCCCGAGCCTGCCGCGTCCCAGGTTGCTCCGGCTTTCGATCTCCCTGCAGGAGATTCAGATTTTCAGGAGCTTGCTGATGACGACGGCGATGTCCCATTCTAAACTGAAGGAGGTTACGTGATCATGGAAGAAACCAAGAAGGAATTTACTCCCCGTCCGGAGCGTGCAGAGCGCCCGCAGCGCGGCCGTCGCCGTCGCAAGGTATGCGCATTCTGCGTAGATAAGGTTGCACACGTTGACTATAAAGATGCCGGCAAGCTGAAGAAGTACATGTCCGAGCGCGGCAAGATTCTGCCCCGCCGCATGACCGGTACCTGCGCTGCTCATCAGCGTCAGCTGACCGAGGCTATCAAGCGTGCACGTCACATTGCTCTTCTGCCGTACACCGCAGAGTAAGCAATTCGTTTTTTATAATTAAGGATACGCAAAGCGTCGTTTTCGCAAGAAAGCGGCGCTTTTTTGCACCCTTGTTTCTCGTTTGCGGCAAACAAAAAGGACGCCTGATGCGTCCTTTTTCGTTATTCCTGTGTTCAGTTCATCAGATCGAGCAGCTTATAGCAGTGTGTTTTGGTGTAGCTCTGCTTAAAGCTGTAGGATGCAAGCTGCTTTGCGGTGTCATCCTCGGTCTCCTTTGCGGCATTTTCCGCACCGGAATCCCGCTCCTGCACCCACTGCTTGTAGCTTGCCTCCTCGGAAGCGTACTGATCGGCGTTGAGCACAGTCGCAAGGTAGTCGTACATCTCACTCAGCAGGTTATCCCATTGCTCGAACGAGCTTGCGGTCATGGCCAGCTCATCCTCCTGATTCTCTGCCGACGAAATTTTCAGATCGTCACTTTCCAGCTCATCCATCTTTTTGCTGAACGCATCGCGCTGCTCGGCCTTTTTCTGGCTGCTCTCTTCCTGCTGCTTTTCCTGCTGCTGTGCATCGGAAAGCTGCTTCTGCAGCTCCTTGACCTGCTTTTTCTGGTCATCGGTCAGCGAATCATCATTTGCCAGGGAATCCAGCTTGCCGCTAGCGGCATCGTACTTTTTATCGTCCAGATAGCTCTGTGCCTCGTCCAGATCGGAGTTGAACTGATCGTCCGACTGGGCAGACTGCGCCTTATCGAGCAAATCCTCGATGGCCTTGTACATCGCGGAATCCGGGTCGGTAACACGGTTCTGCAGCTGCTTGAGCGCCGCAATGGCCTCGGTGTACTGACCGTTATTGACGTAATCCTCGGCAGACTGATAGTCCTTGATCAGCTGAATGGTCGCATCCAGAGCCGCCGGATCCTTGGCTTCCGCCTGCGCCTTCTGGTAATACTCGAGCGCCTTGTCGAAGTCACCGCGATCCATATACTTTTCGGCCATGACGAGGTTTTCGTCGGTCTTGTGTGAATTTGTAAAATACCACACACCGCCGCCAATCAAAGCCGCCACGATGATGACCACCAGCGCAATGATCAGGCCGCGTTTTCCCTTGGACGGCTTTTTGTAAACGCTGTCCTTCGGATCGGCCTCACCGTTGTAGTAGGTCGTGCGGCGCTCGGGCGTGCCCGCAGTACGGCGGACCGGCGGCGTGTCGATCGGACGCATGGCAGCCTGCGTGGGAATGTTCGGATTCGGAATATTGGGATTGGTGTCTGCCAGCGGATCGGCAGCCGTGTCGTCCACCGGGAACTGCTGTTTTTCGTCCCGCATAGCCGCGTCAAACGCGCTGGTGTCAATCGGACCGGTCTCAACAGGGTCCTTCATATCATCCGGCAGGGTGGTAAATACAGCTGTTTCGTCATTGACACCGGTCTGCTCGACAGCTGCGCCGCAGAAGGGGCAGAATTTTCCGGCGATCGGCAGCTCCTTGCCGCAGTTTTTGCAAAGCATGGGTGATTTCCTCCTTTGAAAAAGGGTCGTTTTTATGCTTATTTTATAGTATAACATGCTGTATTCAGATTGTAAAGCGTGGATGGCTGTTCCCAGTATTGGGATTGCCGCTTGCGGACGGCGGGAATGTCGCCGCGCCCCGCGGCGGGGCAAGAGGGTAGACACCAATGGTTTCTACCCTCTTAACTCCCACTTCCTTTTGTTTCTTAGTCTGGCGCAGACCAGAGACCGGCGACCGCTGCAAAATGGGGAACGGCAGTCGGGTTACCGCAGCGTGTCTTTCTCCGCCTTTTCGCATTTCACAGACAGCTTACTGCTACACATATGGTTAAATCTACGCAGGGTGCGGCACAAGGTGAATTGCCCGAAGGGTAAGAGAGAGTCCCCTGGGGGATGACAGTGCCGCACAAGTCTTTAACGCGTTATATTGTAGGACGGGGTGACCTCACCCCGCCGTTTTTTACGATTTGCTGCCATTTACATACGGCGGGATGGGGTCATCCCGCCCTACAAGATAGATTCTGCAACGGATGAAATCCGCAGGTGCCATGCACAACAACGTGCAAACGAGTTGCGCAACACTGTTATGTTGCGCCTGCGGAAATTGAACCGCCTGTGTAGCAGTACGAATACAGCTTGAGCGATGAAGGTGGAGAAATGGGCGGACACATTGGTCCGCCCCTACGGAAGCTGAGCAGTACAGCCGTTCCCCCTGGCGAGTCTCAGTTCTCCGATTTTCGCCGTGCTCTCCCAAGGGAAACTGGAGCCAAGAGGGTAGAAACCGAAGGTGTCTCCCCTCTTGCCCTCTCGGCGTGGGTACGCCGTCCCCAGCGGGCAGCGAAATGTTTCGGAACTGAAACCTTACTCGTCTTGACAAGCTATGGTCAGGAACGTAAAATATAGGTAATGATAATAAGGTAAGGCAGAATGTCCGCATTCTGCAACTGTCAAAAAGGGGATAGTATTTTGAAGTTGACAAAACGCATTTTCAGCGGTCTGCTGGCCGCCATGATGCTGTTCACCACTGCTTTTGCCGTAAATGATTCGGCGACCACCAAGGCTGCAAACGCGCTGACGTTTGCGTTCAAGCCGATCACCGGCAGCGAGTATGACAGCACCGCTCTCCAGACCGATCTGGCAGCAGCGCAGAAGATCATCTCGCAGCGCATGCAGCTTGAGGGTCTGACCGGCGCGTCTGCCGCCGTTTCCGGCGATGTGATCACCGTTTCCATTCCGAAAACAGCTACCGGCAACACTGCCGCTTACTGGGCCGCTCGTCTGGGCGACCGCCGTCTGTGCAGTGTGACCGACTTTCTGAACGAGGAATGGCAGTTCGACCGTGCAGATTTTGCCTCTGCCAAGGCAACCACCGAGAACGGCGCAGAAGCCGTTGAGATCGACCTGACCGACTCCGGCAAGACCAAGCTGACCGAGGCCCACAACAAGGTAAAGGCATACCTTGCGGACAGCAAGAACGACGCTGACAAGGCGCAGTGGCTCACCTTCCACTGGGGCACCACCACCTTCCGCATGCTGGTGGACGACAGCTTCTCCGACAGCAAGCTGGTGATCGGCGGCGATTCCGATCCGCTGCGTGCCGGTGCATCCAAGTACATGCCGCAGTATCTGATGCTCGATCCGCTCCCGTTTGCACTGGAGCAGACCGCCGTTCCGACGACCACCGAGCCGACGACTCCGACCACTCCCACCGAACCCACGACTCCGACTGACCCGACCACACCTTCCGATCCGGCGACCACGGATTTCCCTGATATCGACGGTCACTGGGCTGCCGCTTCGCTGCGCAAGGGTGTTGAGCTGGGTCTTCTGAAGGGCATCAACGGCAAAATTATGCCGAACAACTCGGTCAAGCGTTCCGAGGCTATCGTTATCCTCAACCGTGCGCTTGGCGCAACGCAGGCCGACAGTGTATCCGGTCTGGCTGCCAGCCAGCAGTCCGCATGGTACAGCGGGGATCTGGGCAAGGCCATCCACCTCGGTCTGATTACCGCAAACGACAACCGCAGCTTTGACACTGCAGCTACCCGTGCCGAGGCTTTCGTGCTGATGGCTCGTGCGTTCGCGTACGACCGCGCAGAGACCGCTGCCGATGAGCTGAGCAGCTTCACCGATACCTCCTCCATGACCACCGAGCAGAAGCAGGCAGCTGCCGCTCTGATCAGCCAGGGTGTTGTAAACGGTACCTCTGCTACCAAGCTGTCTCCGTCGAACAAACTGACCCGTGCACAGTTCGTCACCATGATCGTGCGCATTGCAGCTGCCACCAACGCAGACAGCGCACCGACCGAGCTGGCCGGCGGCACCGTACTCACCAATTCGAGCATCGCTCTAACCGGCGCTGTCGCAGACGGCGACTGGATCTTTGCCGCTCCCACGAATGAAATTTCGCTCGATTCCGTCAGCAGCTCGCACCGCATCGTCCTCAAGGGCGAGGAGCACGCTGTACTGAACGGCACCAAGCAGACCAGCATTTCCACGCTTGCTGTTGACCCGGCAGGCACGGCGGATGTTAAGCTGGACAACACTTCGTCCGTAAACACGCTTATTATCGCAGGCAAGGGCGGCTCCGTTGGCTACAGCGGCGCAGTCTCCAACATCGAGATCACCGCTTCCGGCCGCACGATCGTGCTCGAAGGCATGACCTCGGATGCCATCACCATCACCGGCAGCAACAACACCATCCTGCTCAAGGGCGACGCGGATACCGTTTCCGTACTGCGCGGCTCCGGCAACCGCATCACGCTGTCCGGCACGGTCGGCACGATGGTTCTGGCTGGCAAGAACACCACGGTTGACGGCACCGGCAAGATCGGCACCGTAGACACCCGCATGGTCGGCTGCACGGTAACGGCTAAGTCCGACCACACGATCGACAACATCGATCCCGGTCTGGATGGCGTTCAGATCACGATGACCGTTCCGGATAAGGTTAAGGCCGGCGGCTCGCTGACTGCCAAGGTCAGCTTCTCCGGCGTAAAGGAAGGCGTTACCTGCACTGCAATCTGGTATCAGGACGGCTCCGCGATCAAGGGCTGCACGAACAACAGCTTCGAGCTGACCAACGACAAGACCTCCAGCCACACCAGCACCTTCACCTTCACCAAGAATATGAAGACCAGCACGGCGATTGGCTTCAAGCTGCTCTACAACAACCCGTCCACCGGCGAAACCGAGCAGGTTTACGCCCAGAAGACTGTTCCGATAGAGAATTACTCTGCCGAGTGGTATGCACAGCGCGATGCTGCCGCTATCCTCAAGCAGGTATCCTCGGTTTACCGCGGCAACTACACCACGTCCTACGCGGCCAACAACGATTACTCCAAGACCACCAAGGAGGTCTGGATCAACGCCAAGGGCTACTCCAGCAACACCAATTATCTGGTCTGGATCAACCGCGCCTATCAGCATGTAAACGTATTCACCGGCTCCAAGGGCAACTGGAAGCTGACCAAGAGCTTTATCGTCGGCACCGGCGCTGCCTCCACCCCGACTCCGGTCGGCGTGACCACCGTCAGCTACAAGCTGAAGGCAGGCTGGACCACCGGTACTTACACGGTTCGTCCGGTTGTAGGCTTCTACCCGGGCACCGGCTACGCGTTCCACTCCCGCCTGTGCTATCCCGGTACCGACACCGAATACGACTTCAGCAGCGGCTATCCGGTTTCGCACGGCTGTGTACGCATGAAGCACAATGACATCAACTGGATTTACAACAACGTACCGATCGGCTCGACTGTCGTAATCTACTAAACCGCAGCTGCAAACACCGATATTCTCCGTTTTTCCGGAGAGTATCGGTGTTTTTTTGCTGCAAAGCAGTGTGTACATCATCAACATCCTATTTTGCACTGCAATGATAAATTCTCACCCTGATAGTGTAATTCGTCATTTTATACGCATTTTTCGCAAATGCAATTGGTTATCGTTGTGACATTTTAATGTTGACACCGACAACATCAAGGACTATAATAAACCCATCACAACAAACAACGAGGTGAGGAAATGGCCGATCAGTATCATCATGGAAATCTGAAAAGCAAGCTGCTGGAGGAAGCGGTCACGCTGATCTCGCAGGACGGCCTCGAAAATCTTTCTCTCCGGCGACTGGCAACGCAGTGCGGCGTGAGTCACAACGCCATCTACCGCCATTTTGACAGCAAGGAGCGCCTGATCGACGCCTGCCGTGCCTATGTCATGCAGGAGCTGACGCGCACACTCGAGCTGACGCTCAGCGGTCTGGACGAAAGCCTGCCGCAGACCATGGAACAGCTCGGCACCGCCTATCTGGATTTTTACATGCGCAATCCGACGTATTTCAGCGCGTATTTCCGCAATGCGTCCCAGAAGCTGACGTTCTCGCTTGAGCCGATCGAGGGCAACTACCCGCCGTTTTCCGTTTTCCGCCGTGTGGCTGTCGCTATCGCGGAAAAGCAAGGCATTCCGCTGGATGAGACACGATGGCGGCTTCTGCGCTACTGGACGATGCTCAACGGCATGTTCGCCATGTGGATCTCATCCAACGTGGAACTGCCCGAAAACTGGAAAACCTGTCTGAAAAACGAATTTTAAGGAGCGTTTACGATATGAAACAGATCATTCTTACGGGCGACCGCCCGACCGGCAACCTACATGTCGGCCACTACGTCGGCTCACTGGCCGAGCGCGTGAAGCTGCAGAATTCCGGAAAATATGACGAAATTTACATCATGATTGCAGACGCACAGGCGCTGACCGACAACGCCGAGCACCCGGAGCGCGTGCGCCAGAACATTATGAAGGTCGCGCTGGACTATCTTGCGGTCGGCATTGACCCGGAAAAGTCGAACATCTTCATCCAGTCCATGGTGCCGCAGCTGACCGAGCTGACGTTCTACTACATGAATCTTGTCACGGTGTCCCGTGTACAGCGCAACCCTACCGTTAAGGCAGAGATCCAGATGCGCAACTTTGAAGCCAGCATTCCGGTCGGTTTTTTCTGCTATCCGATCAGCCAGGCGGCGGACATCACCGCATTCAACGCTACGGCTGTTCCGGTTGGCGAGGACCAGGAGCCGATGCTCGAGCAGTGTCGCGAAATCGTGCACAAGTTCAACACGGTTTACGGCGAAACGCTGACGATGCCGCAGATTGTTCTTCCGTCCAACAACGCCTGCATGCGTCTGCCCGGCACAGACGGCAAGGCGAAGATGAGCAAGTCGCTCGGCAACTGCATCTACCTTGCGGATCCGGAGGAGGTCGTTCGTGAGAAGATCATGTCCATGTACACCGATCCGGATCACATCCGCGTGCAGGATCCCGGCAAGCTGGAGGGCAATACCGTGTTCACCTATCTGGATGCGTTCTGCCAGCCGGAGCACTTCGCAGAATTCCTGCCGGACTACCAGAACCTTAACGAGCTGAAAGCGCACTACCAGCGCGGCGGACTCGGCGATGTGAAGGTAAAGAAGTTCCTGAACAACGTCATGCAGTCGCTGCTGTCGCCCATGCGTGAGCGCCGTGCACAGTGGGAGGGTCGCCTGCCCGAAGTCTACGAGATTCTCAAGAAGGGCAGCGAAATCGCCGCTGAGACCGCTCAGGGTACGCTCGATCGAGTCCGTCACGCGATGAAGATCGACTATTTCACCGATAACGGCCTGCTCAAGTAAAAACAGCAAAATAAAGGACGAACCGCTTTGGGCAAGTCCCATAAGGAAGTATTTTCTATGTAAGGTTCGGTGCAATCTCTAAAGAGGTTGCACCGTTCCTTTATTATGCTGCAAAACGATATTCGTGTGGATTTTTACAGATTTCTTCCATCATTATAATGATTTCATCTTCGGTTGGGATTTTAAACATTCCTACCGCTGTAAAGTAAATATCCACTTTTACATAACAATGGCCGCTTGATTTATCGTTGTTGTGAACTTCAATGCGCTCAATTAGAGAATTGACCAGAGTTGGTGTTAGTTCCTTAATATCCGTCATTTCACGAAAGGTACGGAGCAGCAATCTCAAATCAAGACTTTTTTGTTCGGCTTTGTCTAAAACGGCTTGAGCTTCGGATACAGTAATTGCAAGTTCTTTTTGTTCTTTTTCATATTTTGAAACTCGTCTTTCGTAAACATCATCTGATAATCTTCCAAAAGTATTATCCTCGTAAAGCTTATCCATCAAGCGTTCCAATTCTTCAAGTCTTCGCTTGCCGTATTCAACCGTTTCCTGCATTTTTTTAAATTCAGCTTTGCGAATCGCCTTGCTTTTCATTGCCATCATATAAAGAAAGACGGGTTCATGACAGCGAACAAAATCAGCAAAGTCGCTGATAGCTTCCATTACAATTTTTTCAAGTACTACATTTCGAATATAGTGAACTTTACAAGTACCCCTGCCAGATCTATAGTTGGAGCAACAATAAAATTCTTGATTTGTATTCAAACTTTTAGCAGAGCAAAAATAAAGTTTCGCACCACAATCAGGACAAAAAACAAGACCTGAAAATATACTTTGCCGTCCTGTCGCAGTAGGACGGCGTTTATTTTTGCGAAGTTCTTGTACCCTTAGCCAATCCTCCTCCGGTATAATCGGTTCCTGCATATTAGGAATAACTTGTTGCTCTTCAATAGGGTTATAAATGACCTTGTGGACCTTGTAACTGACAGTAGTGGATTGGAAATTTACCGCACATCCTGTATATTGTCTATTTTCAAGAATGTGCACTATAGTTTTCTGATCCCACGCACACGGATTTAGCGGTATCTTTTGAGAGTGTTTTCTACCTACAGATTCATAATAAGCAGATGGAATTAAAATATTTTCTTTTTCCAACTGTCTTGCGATTTGTGACGGTCCTCTTCCGCCAAGCGCTAAAGCAAATATTTTACGCACAATTTCTGCGGCAGGTTCATCAATTAGCCACTTTTCCCGATTTTCAGGATCTTTCACATATCCAAAAGGAACAGATGATGAAACACGCTTTCCGTTATCTGCTTTGGACTGCCATACAGCACGAATTTTCTTGCTTGTCTGAGCTGCATACCATTCGTTAAAAATATTGTAAAACGGCAGCATTTCCATCCCTTCACCTGTAGTGCTGTTGACATTCTCCTGAATGGATATAAAGGTAATGCCAAGTGAAGGATAAACGATTTGTGTCAGTCTGCCGGCTTCGACCTGTTCACGACCAAAGCGAGACAAATCTTTCACGATGATTCTGCTGATTTCTCCGTTTTCAGCCATTCTCTGCATACGCTGAAAAGCTTCCCGATCAAATCGAGTTCCCGAAATCCCATCATCCACGAAGAACATTGTATTCTTGTAACTGTGTTTTTTGGCATAATCAAGTAAAATCTGTTTTTGATTCGTAATTGAATTTGATTCATCAATCTCGCCTTTCTTTTTGTCATGATCTTTCATGTCCTCAACAGATAAACAACAATATAGGGCGGTGATCAATTCATCAGGATTTGCAATTTGTCCCTTGTTTTTATTTTTAGTTGTCATAATATTTTTCTCCTTTCTGACAACCGGACACTGCAAAGGCATTCTTATTTTACAGTGTTCGGTTATCTTTTTTCTATTGTGTGGTTAAATTAAATTTTCAGAAAGAATCAATTTTTTGAATTGTTCCATAACGCTTTGTGTTCCTTTGGGATTAAAATGAGTAGATACTTCGTAAACTGTACCTCCAATTTTGGTTTTGAAGGTACCTTCGCTAAATTTGCAAGCGTCTTCATAATTTAAGATTTTTCCATTTTTACAGGGAATAAAGTAATCTGCAATGCAGGCAGTCTCATTATTAGAATGAATATCTATTTTTTTAGTCATAAAAATTCTCCTTATCTTGAATCTCTGTCACGCAGCCGTTTTCGATGGTACGCTTCGCAAAGTTTTACAATGGTTTCTTCCATTTGAGTAATAGTGTAGTCTTTCGGAAAATATTTGCGGATACGTTCAGCGGGAATCTTCACACGCTCTTTCTGATTGGCCTTTTCTTCGCTCATAATGGCGGATAACTGTTCTTTCGTGAATAACCCCTGTATACTGAGAGCCTTTAAACGCTGTGCCTGAGATAAATTAGGCGTACAGTCACCGTACTCCATTTCCGACAGCAGCATTGTCTGTTCTTCGGGGAGCAGATAGGATAGCTCGACAGCAGGAGTGAAAGCAATCCGCTTTTCATCAACCATATCCAAAATAGGCGGGATAAGGTTAGTGAGACGGATATAGCGTTTAACTGTGTCTTTGCTTGTGTTATCACTCTCAGCAATAATTTCAGTTGCCAACTTCGGTGCAACCTGCTCCGAAGTTAAGTCAGAGCGTTTCCCTTGATGTCGTAATGCTTCGGCTTTCAGCTTGTAAGCGAAGGCTTTCTCCGATGGTAAAATATGTTCTCGGTGCAGATTGCTGTCTACCACTGCAATGGCAGCGGCGTCACGATCAAGGGGAACAATTAAGGCAGGGACTTCTTTTATCCCTGCCTTTACTGCTGCACGGAACCGTCTGTGTCCCGATACGATTTCATATTCATCTGCGGTGTTTTCTTTTGGTCGGACAATTAACGGAGACAAAATACCTTGCTCCTGAATGCTCTCGATCAAAGCGTTCATTTCTTCGTTGTCCTGAACCTTAAACGGATGTCCCTCAAAGGGGAAAAGTTTTTCTATTGCAATATTTTTTGGTGTGTTTTTCATCGTTCATAATTCCTTTCTCTGTTTTTGGTTTTTACTTGTATTTCCATAGCACGCTCGGTTTCAAGCAATTTCAAGATATGCGGATACCGCTCGGTGATGGATTGTGCAGTTTTGAGATCTTCACGCAAAGGTTTTAACTTTGCAGAGATTTTTCTTGTCGCCGTTTTGTTCTGTTCTTTTTCTTCTTCTGATTTCGGGCGGCGGATACGGTTATAAATTTTCTGCCGCTCTGATTCCAAAGCAGAAATATCTGCGGATTTCTTCTCGATAAATGAAACAAGCTTCTGTGCGGAATCGATTTGATTCTCACAAAGAAGCTTGTATTCCTTTAAGGTTTGATCTAATTTTCTGACTTCCTGACGTAGTGCCGGAGATAGAGGCTTTTGGGATGACGGCTCTATATTATTGCCTGTAATCAGCTTCCAAAGCTCAATAATCAATGCAAACGCAAGCTGCATCCCGTCCATACGCTGCGCTTTGTTAAATTCGTATTCAAGCTGTAACAGCGGTGCATATCGTTTTGGAATACGAATTGCGTAAAGAGTAATATTTTTCTGATTATCAATCAGTCTCTGCCGTATTTTCTCCTGCGTGTATTGCTCGCCTAACGAATCAAGACGGACAGAGCGTTTCCAACTGGGAGCGATAATGGAGGGATGACGGTAATCGCTGTTTCTTGCATAGCTGTAACCGAGATTTTTCAGGTATAAATCGAATGCTTTCCAATTGGTTGTATTTGAAATTGCTTGATCAATATCCCGTTTTAAAATATCTCGGTGAGTTAAACCACCGCTTTTGTGAATCCAATAGTCTTTCTTTCGATTACCTGTGAATTTACTCGGCGGCAGTACGCTTTTCCCTCGTTCTAAGCAAACTGCATCGGAAATCTCTCTTAACTTGTAATGGTCGGAAATATGGTTCTCAAATTTCCGACCGGTGCGAAAAGATACTGAATTAACCACAATATGATTGTGAAGATTATCTGTGTTCAGATGGGTGGTGACGACTATCTCGTAATCCTTGCCCCACATACGCCTTGCCGTTTCCAGTCCGATTTGATGTGCTTCTTCAGGCGTAACCTCGCCACTTACAAAACTCTGATAACCGTGATAGGCAACATTCCCGCCGAGCTTGCCGTAACGACGCTTAGTAGCCATCATATATTCGTATGCTCTTTGTTTCGGACAGTTGATACCAGAAACATACATCGTTTGATCCGTCTTTTTATCATTCTCAACATAACGGAGTGCCGCATATAAATCTTCATCCAAGAATTTCTTGTCGATGGTTTTGTCAGGGTTACGGGCATAGTCGATTACTTCTTTCAGCCTGTTTTTGACAGGCCAGAATCCGGTGGTTGCCATTTGCGCATATCCTCCTTTCGTGGTAATAAAAGTTCCGTATGAATTTCATCAATAAGTGAAAGTAGTTTGTTTTCTGCTTCAGGCGTAAAACCCACTGTATTGCATAGCTCGCACAATTTGTTGTAGAAATCAAAAAAAGACATCAGGAAGAACCGTTCTCGGTTCATATCCCAATGCTCTTTGCACCAGATATTCGCTAATAGATAAATTGCATTTTTCGGCAAGTTGTTTGATTTTGTCTTTATCTTTTTGATTTACCCGAATGTCAATTCGGGCAAATTTTTCTTTTGGGTTTCTATTCATAGATATATCATTCCTTTTAAAATGGGGTGTTAGGGGCGGGAGTCCCTAAGGATTAAATCGGCTAAACAGCCGATTTTGAGTTGGAACTTGCCGTACAAGTTCCATGCTTGTTATGGTGTGAGACATCAAGCTTTTTTCATAAATTCAGATAGCTCATAGTCTTTCAAATAATCATCACAATAACAATATTCGTAAACCTTGTATGGCAGGTTTTCAGGCTTGTGCCGACACTTTTGTATTGTGACTACATATACAGGTGAACCAATTGCTGGAATACTCATCCTGAATTTATCTAATTCATTAAAGCTCAATGTTAACCATATATTCGGGAAGTCTGTGGATACAATGAGAATCTCACAGCTCTTTTTCGTGTGGTTGATAAACACATCACGAACCCATCCAACGGTTTCACCGTCGAAAAATGGCTCAATAAATTGCGTTCCGTCGTAATATTCAATCGCATTGCAAATATTACCGCTTATATCAACTATTTTCTTCTTGTAATAGCTATTAATCTGTTCCATAGAATTATCTCCTTTTTTGAATGAAAGTGTTTGTTAAATAAGGGACATCAAAGTGATGTCGCAGGATATTTCAGAGCACAAAAAAGCGGCACTACTCTGATGCCGTCATTAATTAGCCGTTTTCATATTTCCATAGCCGTGGTCAATACCGATGATATATGTTTCTTTATATTTTTTCATTGTGATTGTCTTCCTTAATTTTAATGATTTTGGGATTGGTTTTTGCAAAAGCAGGACAGACATTGTCTGTTAACATTAAACAGCTGCTCTGTCCGCATTGCATACATAAGGTGTTCTTAATTTTGATTTGTTGTGATTTTATCAGATTGTACTGCACCAAAAAGACCTCCTTTCTGATTTTGCACATAAAAAGAACACCTACCGATTTATACATCAATAGGTGTTGTCAGATAATTTCCTTATTGCTGAATCCCAAATCTTCACCGCTGAACTTTTCGTAAGCCAAGCCAATCTTTCGGATTCTTTTGTGAATAGCACTGTGCGTTTTGAAGCCTAATTCTTCTGCGATTTTTTCGAGTGTCACATCATCCATTCGCATTGTGAGTATTTTCCTGTCTGTTTCGGAAAGAGTGTCTAAAAATTTGCTGACTGCAATCGGTTCTAATACGGTACTCTCAACATTAACACTGTCATCGGGAATATCCCACTCCATGCCGTTTGTGTTCTCTGCATACTTTTCTTTTAAATCATCAAGAGATTCAACGGATATTTTCGCACGAGTGTGATACCACTTGCGGTAAAAATCAATTTTTTGTCGGCTCTTTCGGTAATCAAAATCTTCAAAGCAGCGATATTCAGCCGCCACAGCAATGACCTCATTCATATTGTGTTTTGCCATTATTTTAGGAACGAGCCAAGTGAATGTTTCTGAGATTTCTTCTTCGGATATATATCCGAGGTCTTCGTCTACATTGGTACTTTTTAATATCTCCTGTGACTTAGGGATAATCCCTTCATCTTCCATTCCTTTAATCCAAATAGAAGCTGCGTGCGCATATCTCCAAGACGGCTCATATCCTGAATAAATCTCCCTTTTTGCGCCAAGCCCCATAAAAGGCCACACCATAAAGGCGTAAGCATCAATTATTACAAGCTTAAATAAATCACTTTCTATTATTTCTATTGCACGACGATCTTGAAGCAATTTTCTTGGATTTCTTGAAATACTGTTTATTTCTTCTCCGCACTTATCCAAAATGCTTTTGGGGATGAAATAGAACGCAGAAATATATTCTGCATTGCGAAACGGTGTAATCTCGCCGTTTTTTCTTTTTAATAATATTGGCATGTTTTTTTGCCTTCTTTCCAGAGAGTATGCTCTCTATTTATTAAACGACATAGAAATCCTGTTTTGTTCCTGAATTATAAAAATATTATAGCAAATAAATTTGATTTTGATAAGCACCTTGATTTAATTGGCAATATAATATATAATATAAGTATGTAAGCTAACTAACTTACAATGGAGGTGATAAAGGTGGATGATTTGAATTTGAAAATGGAAAATGCTGAATTTGGTCAATATTTGCGTTCTGTCAGACAAGCAAAAAAAATATCAATTCGTCAACTTGCAAAAGCGGTGAGTAAAACACCTACATATATTAGTGATATTGAAAAGGGTAATAATAAACCTCCCGAAAGAGAGTTATTGGATAGAATAATTGCAGCATTGCATTTAGAAGAATTTCCGGATATAAGGAACAAGCTGTATGATTTAGCTGCAAAAGAAAGAAAAGATGTTCCAGCAGATATTAAAGAATATCTAATGGAAAATGAATCAATATTAAAAATTATTAGAACGGCAAAAGAAAGCCCAAATGAAAAGCAAATATGGGCAAAAGTATCGCAGATTATTTAATTGTGGAGGAATAGAAAATGGCTGAATTAAGAAAAGAAGATTTGTGGGTAATGGCGGATAAACTCCGTAATAATATGGATTCTGCAGAGTATAAGCACGTATGTCTTGGTCTTATATTCTTGAAATATATTTCTGATAGTTTTGAAAGAGCATATCAAGAAATTTCTCAAGATGAATACGCCGATCCAGAAGATAGAGATGAATACCTTGCAAAAAACGTGTTTTGGGTGCCGCAGGAAGCACGTTGGGAAACAATTAAAAACAGTGCTAAAGATCCAACAATTGGTCAGGTTATCGATAATGCCATGTATGTGATTGAAAAGGAAAACTCCTCTCTTCGTGGTGTGCTTCCTAAAGATTTTGCAAGAGCATCTTTAGATAAACGTTCTTTGGGTGAATTGGTTGATCTATTATCTGAGCTTGAGATTGGAAACGATAAAAACAAAGACACTTTAGGCTCTGTATATGAATATTTTCTTGGAAAGTTTGCACGTGCTGAAGGAAAACTGGGTGGAGAGTTCTATACTCCACGCAGTGTAGTTGAATTGATTGTAGCTATGATTGAACCTCATGATGGACGAGTTTATGACCCTTGCTGTGGTTCAGGAGGTATGTTTGTACAGAGTGAACGTTTTGTAGAAGACAGAGAGGGACGAATTGACGGACAATTAGCTATTTATGGGCAGGAATCCAATTATAATACTTGGAAACTTTGTAAAATGAATCTTGCTATCCGTGGAATCGAAGCAAACCTTGGTCAGCAAAATGCGGATTCTTTCCATAACGATCAGCACAAGAGTTTAAAGGCAGATTATATTATGGCAAATCCTCCTTTTAATATTAGTGACTGGGGCGGCGAGCGTTTAATAGATGATCCAAGATGGAATAAATACGGTATTCCGCCTACGGGTAATGCCAACTATGCTTGGATTTTGCACATGCTGTATCACTTAGCGCCAAGCGGAACGGCAGGTTTTGTATTGGCGAATGGTTCGCTTTCATCTTCTACAATCAGTGAATACAACATTCGTAAAAACTTGATTGAAGATGATAAAATCGATTGTATTGTTACTTTGCCGGGTGGACTGTTCTCAACAACATCAATTCCTGTTTGCCTGTGGTTTATGGCTCGCAATAAGCTGAAAAACGGACACCGTGATCGACATGGAGAAATTCTGTTTATTGATGCCAGAAATATGGAAACAGAACCTTATGAGGACAGCCGTACGCAGAGACAGCTGACTGCAAAAACTATTGATGAAATCACCTCCGCATACCATTCTTTCCGCAATTATGAAAAGAAAGCAACAAAGGTAGATGGTACAGAGATTGAATATGCTGATAAACAGGGATTTTGGAAGATAGCAACATTGGGAGAAATTCGTGAAAAAGATTATAATCTTACACCAGCGAGTTATGTGGGAATTGCTCCTGTAGAAGAAGATACGGAACCGTTTGATGATAAGATTAGTAGGCTTGTTCAGGAACTGGAATTAATCGTAAAAGAATCACAATCTCTTGATCAAGTAATTTTTTCAAAGTTAAAAGAATTTGAGGATTGTGGAGGAAAATAACATGAAAGAATATGTTGCATTGGATGAATTAATAGAATACGGTCGCAACATTGCTTATGGAATAGTTCAGCCAGGGAAACCAGTTGATCATGGAATTCCAATGATAAGAGTTAAGAATTTTGATCATGGTAGGATTGAGTTAAGTAATATTATACAAGTATCCCCAGAGATAGAAGAAAAATATTCGAGAACACGACTGCAAGGGAATGAAATATTGCTTACACTTGTTGGCTCAGTTGGACAGACCGCTTTAGTGGATGAGAACATGAAAAATTATAATGTTGCACGAGCAGTAGCTGTGATCCCTATTAAGTCAGGGATAAACCGGAATTGGGTAAAATATTACTTGGATTCGAATGTATCTCAGCAATACTTTAAGGAAGAATTAAATACAACTGTACAAGCAACTCTAAACCTAAAATCAGTTAAGAAAACACAAATTTGGATTCCAGATGACAAGTACATAGAGAAAGCTGTTGCGACTTTGTCAAGCATAGACAGAAAAATTTATATTAATAATCGTAGCAAAGGGGCTCTTGAAAATCTTATTTCCATTATTTACTATAAAACACTAGGAATGTATTCGTTTTCAAATGATAATAAAAAAGTTTTAGATAGCTGGTTTGAGTCAAATGTTTTGGATAACATTACTGAGGTTAGAGAAAAAAACAAAGATGAAAAAAATTATCCAGTCCTTTCAGTTGTAAAAGAAGGAGAATTTAAAGCATCAGAAGATGTTTTTACAAAACAAGTTTATAGTAAGAGTACAAAAAACTATAAAATTGTTCGCCGCAATCAAGTAGCATATAATCCGGCAAGGGCAAATATCGGTTCTATTGCCATGCTCAAGGAGTATGATGTGGGGCTTGTTAGCCCGATTTATACTGTTTTTGAGATAAAGGATACGATTACGCCTACTTTCTTCTATTACTATATGAAGCAGCCGATATTTCAGGAAATGATTAAACACCATGCCATTGGCACAACAAGGCAGAACTTCCCTTTCGAAGCGTTTAAAATGTTTCCTATGGTTGTACCACCGATGAAACTTCAATTGAAATTTGAAGAAATCGCAAAACCTATTGAGCAGAAAATTGCAAAGCTCAAAGAAGAAAACGAAGTGTTGTCAGAGATTAGAGATACCCTACTCCCCAAATTGATGAGCGGAGAACTGCCAGTGGAAGTGGGTGAAAATTAATGGATGAACGTGAACGATACAAAGAATATCTACAAGATGAGGTAGATGAACAATTTTTAATATATTCTGTTTCTCACTTACTGTCAAAGCTATCTGACTATAGTCGTATAATTTCTGAAAATGGAATACCTGGTACATTGCTGTTTCGTGGACAATCTGACATTGAATTCGGCATAGATGGAAGCATTTTTAGAAATGGACTATTAGCAAAAGAAACTACTATTGTTAATGAGCTGATATTGCAAGAGCCACTGGAATTTGGAAATCATATGACTGATTTTGAACAGTTGGTCAAAATGCAACATTACGGCTTACCAACTCGATTGCTGGATATTACAACCAATCCTTTAATCGCTCTCTATTTTGCTTGTTCTGAACATGAGGACAAAGACGGTGAACTGATTTTGTTTATCGAATCGCTACAGCGTCCTACACAAAAAGAAGTGAAATTGTTTTCTGCACTTGCAGAATATGATGGAAAAAGCGAAGGTAATTTTTTGGATTATTTTTCAAGAAAAGGACTCGAGGATGATATTTTATCGAGCTTTGAAGAGAAAGTGGAGCGACTGAAAACGCAGTTTCAAAATAAATATGTCCCGGTGGTAGCTCCTAAGAACAATGAACGTATAAGACGCCAAAATGGTGCGTTTTTAATATTAGGAATAGACATATCTGCTCCTGATTATTATCTAAAAAACAGTTTCAATTTAAAAGATAGTCTCAGTGAATATGTAGATGAAGGGATTCCAAGATATTTACGTATCCCAGCAGAGCAGAAATCTTCGATACTTCATGAACTTGATATGATTGGAATAAATGAAGCATTTGTCTACCCGGAATTAGAGCATCAGACATCGTATATCAAAAAAAGACATTTTGTAAAGGCAGGTGAATAGAATGTCCAAATTTATAGAAAATGATCTTGAACAAGCCGTATTGGAGTGGTTTCATGATTTAGGTTATCAAATTCAATATGGACCGGATATTTCACCGGGAGGAAGTTTTTCAGAAAGAGAAAGTTTTGGAGATGTTGTTCTATACGACAGGTTACATAGTGCATTAAAACGTATTAACAAACAATATTCCAATGATACGATTTCAGAACTGGTTAAAAAGATTACTCGTCAGCAGAGCTTGTCAATTGTCCGAAATAATGTTGCGTTTCAAAAATTATTAACCGATGGTATTGATGTAGAGGTTAAGCAGAATGACGGAAGCATAAAAACCGAAAAAGCTTATATTTTTGATGCCAAAGATATTGAAAATAATGAGTTCTTGGCAATCAATCAATACACTGTAATTGAAAACGGAAAAGAACGCAGACCTGATATTGTTGCGTTCTTAAATGGTATCCCTGTTGTTGTAATAGAACTGAAAAATGCGACAAACGAAGAAGTAGATATTGTTGATGGGTTTAATCAGCTTCAGACTTATAAAAGAGATATTCCTTCTTTGTTTTATTACAATGCCTTTATGATCACAAGTGATGGTATCAATGCAAAAGTTGGTACAATTACTTCTGATCTGGATCGCTTTATGTTTTGGAGAACAATTGACGGAGAAAAAGAATCGGGACTTTCTTTTCCACAATTGCAAGTTATGCTGTATGGAATGATGAATAAAAAGAGATTTTTAGACATTGTTTCAAAGTATAGCTTCTTTGTTCACGAGGAAGATAAGTCTTTCAAAATTTTGCCCGGTTATCATCAATTTTTTGCTGTAAATAAAGCATTGTATACCACTCACTTGGCAGCTTCTGAAAATGGAAGCAGAAAAGCGGGTGTAATTTGGCATACACAGGGTAGCGGAAAAAGTTATTCTATGCTCATGTATACTCGTCAATTGGTTTTAGAACTGAATAACCCGACCATTGTTGTTATTACTGACAGAAATGACTTGGATGATCAGCTGTTTACTACTTTTTCAAAAAGTGCCGATTATTTGCGTCAAACGCCCAAACAGGCAGACACAAGAAAAAAATTACGAGAACTATTGAGCGTTCAAGCTGGCGGCATTGTATTTACGACGATCCAAAAGTTTTCGCCAGATGAGAGTGACCAATCGATGGAAGCACTGACTACCAGACGAAATGTGGTTGTTATAGCAGATGAAGCACATCGCAGTCAGTACGGGTTAGAAGCAAAAGAAAAAGATGGAAAAGTTTCTTTTGGTTTTGCGAAACATATGCGAGACGCATTGCCGAATGCTTCTTTTATCGGATTTACTGGAACTCCTGTTGAGTTGAGCGATAAGAACACCCCTGCCCTGTTTGGTGACTATATTGATATTTACGATTTGACTCAAGCGGTTAAAGATAAAACTACTGTTCCGATTTATTATGAAAGCAGAATTGCAAAGTTAGATCTTCCGCAGGAATTAAAGCCAAAGATTGATTATGAGTATGACAGCATTGTTGAGGGACAGGAAGAAACTTACGCCGAAAGTCAAAAGCGTAAATGGGCAAGGTTAGAAGCCATTGTTGGAACAGATAGTCGTATTGATGTAGTAGTGAAGGATTTCATTGCTCATTACGACCTTAGACAACAAGCGATTAATGGTAAAGTTATGTTTGTGGCTATGTCCAGAAAGATTGCAGTAAAACTTTACTCAAAGATTATAGAATACCGCCCTGAATGGCATAGTGACGACATTGATAAAGGTACAATTAAGGTTATTATGACTTCTGCAGCATCTGATCCGCCTGAATTTCAGCCGCATTCAACTACTGCATCTCAGAAAAAGCTACTTGCAAAGAGAATAAAAGATGTTGAAGATGAATTAAAAATTGTTATTGTTTGCGATATGTGGTTGACGGGGTTTGATGTACCTTGCCTTCACACAATGTATGTAGATAAACCAATGAGCGGTCATAACCTTATGCAAGCCATAGCACGAGTTAATCGTGTGTTTAAAGACAAGCCCGGCGGTTTGATTGTAGATTATATTGGTATTGCAGATAATTTAAGAAGTGCATTAGCACAATATACACCGTCTGACCGAAAGACAACGGGTATTGATCCACAAGTAGCAATCGATCTCATGCTTGAGAAGTATGAGCAAATTCAAGGAATATTGCATGGATTGGATTACTCTTCTTATATAAGCGGCTCTGCAAGTGAACGAATGGCGTGTATTGTTTCTGGTGTTGATTTTGTTTTAGGTAAACCGGAAGATGAGAAAAAAGAATTTCTTAATTTGGTTGTAGAAATCGGCAAGGCATACGCATTATGCTCGACCTCTGAACAAGCTCAAGCAATCAATGTAGAGATTAGTTATTTTAAAGCCATTAAATCAGGTATTATAAAAATACTACCAAAGGACAAACAGAAGAAAACGAAAGATCAAATAGAATATGAAATTGGTCAATTGGTTTCCAAATCAGTTATTTCTGAAGAAGTCGTTGACATATTTGCTTCAGTTGGATTGAATAAACCGGATATTTCAATTTTATCTGATGAATTTCTTGAAGAAGTAAAAGGACTTCCACAAAAAAATTTAGCTCTGGAACTTTTACGACGTTTGCTTGATGGTAAGATTAAGGCGATAGCTAAAAAGAATGTTGTACAAGCAAAGAAATTTTCTGAAATGCTTGAAGCCTCAGTAATTCAATACGAAAAACGTTCTTTAGAGACGGTAGAGGTTATAAAGGCTCTGGTTGATATGGCAAAAGATATGAATGAGCTTCATAAAAGAGGAGAAAAGCTGGGATTATCAGACGATGAACTGGCATTTTATGATGCAATTTCGTCCAATGAATCTGCCAGAGATTTCTATGAAAATGATGTCCTAAAACAAATTGCTAAAGAACTAACAATCAACATTAAAAATAATATTAAAGTTGATTGGGATGTGCGAGAAAGTGTTAGGGCACAGATGAGAATTACTGTAAAAAGGTTGCTCAGAAAATATAAATATCCACCCGATAAACAGGCAACTGCGGTGGATTTGATAATAGAGCAAGCTGAAAAAATGTGTGAAAATGAAATTTATTAAAAATAGTCCGCTCAATGGAGCGGACTATTTTTAATAAATCAACTTAGAATTTACAATTTCTCTTGCTCTGTAGCAAACAGTGTTCATTTGTGCAACCCATTCCGTCTGATCTTTTGCCTTAAGTTCTTCTGTTATGCCTTCACTTTTTGCAAGTTGCTTTACAATTTGAAGAAACATATTTTGAGCCTGATTTTCAATATCAACAAGATAGTCGTTTAGTTTGCCACTTGTCAAAAGGTTCATATAAATAATTTTGCGGTGTTGTTTCAAATATCTTGCGTGTCGCTGTCCCCATACTCCGATCGGCTGACCTTGTTGTTCAGGTAAGATGAGATTTGGCAGTAGATAATCTCCTACCTGAGTGTATGTACCACCCATTTGTTCAAATAATGATTTTTCCATAATTCAAATATCCTCCTTTAATAAATTAGTAAATGGAGTATCATTACTGACGAAAGTATCAAGTGTAAATGCAGCGCCTAACCGAAAGCCTACAATAAAACTATCTAGTGCAGTCTCACCATTTACAACACTTGTTGCATTAACAAAATTAAGAAACTTTTTCTTTTCTTCGCCGGAAAGCTTAGATGTTAAATACTCCTCGGCATCGTTTAATACTCCAAGTTCTTTTGCCATTGTTTTATTTGTGCTAATGCCTCTTGCTTGCGGCTCGATATTGCCGTAATAAAACTGTTCTATAAATCCAGACATATCTTGTGTGCCTCCTTTCATTTACATTGTAAAAGAAAATGAGAATGATAACCAATGTGCCGATTATAAAAAATACCGAGAAAAACCGGTTACAGTTTTTCTCGGTATTTATCTTTGAGTTTGCCTTTGCTTAGTCCGATAAATGTGTGAAATAAACGATTTTCAAATTACTTCTTTATTGGGCGTTAGCATTGGTTCGTCCTTCTTTTTTACACTTTCGGGATTTGCTGGGTCACGCAGTGGATATTGCCGCCGCCGATCAGAATATCACGGGCAGCAATCGCAACTACCTTGCGGGTCGGGAAAAGCTCCTGCAGGATAGCTTGCGCCTTTTCATCCATCGGGTCACCGAAGGCAGGCATGACAACATCCTCGTTCGCAATGTAGAAGTTGACGTAGCTTGCCGCCAGACGCTCTCCCGGGGTACGGGTCGGCTCGCCGTCGCACAGGTCAAGGCCGTCGCACTCCTCCGCGGTGATGGTCACCGGCTTGGGCAGCGGCAGCTTGTGCACCTTGATCCTGCGTCCCTTGGCATCGGTCGCGGCTTCCAGTGCATCCAGACTCGCCTTGGAAAGCGCATACTGCGGGTCGGTCTCGTCGTCCGTCCACGCGAGAACCACCTCGCCCGGTGCGGTGAAGGCGCACACATTGTCCACGTGCTCGTTGGTCTCGTCGTTGTAAATACCGCGCGGCAGCCAGATCACCTTGGAAACGCCCAGATAATCGCACAAAACCTGCTCAATTTCGGTCTTTGTGAGATCGGGATTGCGTCCCGCGCTCAGCAGGCAGGCTTCGGTGACGAGCGCCGTGCCCTCGCCGTCCGAGTGGATAGAGCCGCCCTCGCAAATGAAATCGCGTTTATCGTATACGTCGTTGCTGACCAGGTCGCAGAACTTGCGCGCCACGCGGTTGTCCTTCTCCCACGAGGGATACAGACCGTCCACATCGCCGCCCCACGCGTTGAAACCCCAGTCGATGCCGCGGCGCTCTCCCCTGCCGTTGATAACAAAGGTCGGGCCAACGTCACGCGCCCACGCATCGTCAGTCTCCATCACGACCAGACGAACGCGGTCGGGCAGCTGCGCACGCGCGTTGTCATACTGCCCTTCCGAGCAGAGCACGGTCATGCTTTCGCTTTCGGAAATCGTCTCGATCACACGCAGAAAGGCTTTCCGGGCCGCATAGGCGCCGTACTGCCAGCTGTCGGCGCGTTCCGGCCAGATCATCAGGCAGCCCTCATGCGGTGCAAACTCCGCAGGCATATAAAACCCGTCCTGCGCGGGTGTGGTGTGCAAAATTTTCATGGTATCTCTCCTGTTCGGTGGTACATCAAGAGTACAACATTTTGATTGAATTTGCAATGGTCGTAGGCGGTTTGAAATGAAAAATTGAGAATGGAGAATGCTATACTATCGTAGCGGAACAATCGGCGGTTGAGGTGGAAAACCATGAACTTTTTGGGGCAAAATGGTCTATGTTCTGCCGCCTGAAAGTCCGCAGCTATGTATTGGCTGCGAATGTTGCAGGTACGTTAAAAGTTGCGCCGCTTCAAATTCTCAAGTTTCCGGTCGTCCTTCCACATAAGTTTTTGGATGCCGAGAAGTTCAATCTGCGGTTTTCGGACGCATCCGAGATCACGGAAATTGCGGACAAGCTGCGGTGGTATCGTTATCAAAAAGGACTTCGCCAGCGTGACGCGGCGGACTATGCGGGTATTAACCGCAGTACCTACATCCATTACGAAGAGGCAGGGCGGGACTTTTATCCGAAGGAGCATATGGAGAAGCTGGCGGAGCTGTTTGAGGTACCGCTTGAGAATTTGCTGGATGACTATAAAGCGGCTTTATGGTGGCTGCTGCCAGTTGTGTGGGGAGAACGCTTTTCGTGAATTTAATGCAGATATTTCCGAAGCGCATCATATTGCTTATTTTTCGGATTCCAAAATAACGATTCTTCAAATATAATCATTCTTTGCCCCAACCATCATCGGCTGATACATAAATTAAATCCGAAGTTTGATTATAACAGAGGTTGCTTTGTATTCTCAGAAAATTCCGAACTAAGAATTGAGCTTGATTTTCACCTGATGAAATGACATCGGAATAAAAATGGCATCCGCTGAACGATCTTTAATATTGAGAACTGGTCTTTTGATTGAGCTTACAAAACCTCTTGGGGGTGTCAATTAAGTCGCGCCCCATTATACCCTTGATTTCAAGGGTATAATTGGGTATAATTCTACATAGAATAGTATCTCACAGGAGGTGCGCTATGGACTTATCTGAGATGCAAACCCGCGTGGCGGAGTTGGAACAGCAGATTTCTGCTTTGCCCGCTGGCTCTGTCACGAAGAAAACCGTCAATGGTAAGGAGTACTTTTACCACCGTTGGACAGAGAACAAGAAGCGGCGGGAGAAGTATATTCCTGCTGACGAATTGGAGAATTTCCGTGCTCAGATCGAGCGGCGGAAGGCGCTAGAACAGGAGCTGAAAGCGCTGAAAAAGCAGCTGCCCAAGGCGAAATCTACGAACCCTGCTGCGTTTACTACCAATGTCCGCACCGGCGAGACGCTGCGTTCCTTTGCGGCATCTGTTCGCGGCTATCGCAGGCGCGAGTGCTTCCGGCAACTGCACGACTTTGTCTGCGGCGAGCCGCAGGACAAGGTGTTCATTCTCTACGGCCTGCGCCGGACGGGTAAAACCACCATGATCCGGCAGATTTTTGCGGAGATGAGCGACACGGAGCTTGCCAAGTCAGCGTTCATTCAGATTACCGCAAAAGACTCGCTGGCAGACGTGAACCGTGACCTCAAGGCACTGGAAGCACAAGGCTTCCGCTATGTGTTTCTCGATGAAGTGACGCTGATGGAGGATTTCATCGAGGGCGCGGCGCTGTTTTCTGACGTGTTTGCAGCCTGCGGCATGAAGATCGTGCTCTCCGGCACGGACTCGCTGGGCTTCCTCTTTACAGAGGACGAGCAGCTTTACGACCGCTGCATCCTGCTGCACACCACATTCATCCCTTACCGAGAGTTTGAATCCGTCCTCGGCATCCACGGCATCGACGAGTATATCCGCTACGGCGGCACCATGAGTCTCGGCGGTGTTCACTACAACGAGACCTCCACGTTTGCCAGCAAGGAAAGTACCGACGAATACGTGGACACCGCCATTGCCCGCAACATCCAACACTCTCTGCGCTGCTATCAGTATGAGGGGCATTTCCGTCATTTGCGGGATTTGTACGACAAGAATGAGCTGACCAGCGCCATCAACCGGGTGGTGGAGGACATCAACCACCGCTTCACGCTGGAGGTGCTGGCGCAGGATTGGAAGTCCCACGACCTCGGCATTTCCGCCAGCAACCTGCGCCGGGATCGGAAGAACCCGACGGACATCCTCGACCGCATCGACCTTGCGCTTGTCACCGACAGTCTGCGGAAGCTGCTGGAGATCCGCAACAGGGCAGAGCAGACCGTGGCGCTGGACGATGTTCACGCGGCGGAGATCAAGGAGTATCTGGACTTATTGGACTTAACGCGGGAGATCGATGTGCTGCACCTGCCGGATGTCAGCACGAAATCCAGCCGCACGGTGATCGCGCAGCCGGGTCTCCGCTATGCGCAGGCGGACGCGCTGATCCGCAGTCTGCTGCTGGATGAAACATTCAGCGCGCTGTCTCTTGCGGAGCGCACCGCCGTGCAGCAGCGCATCCTGACCGAGATCAAAGGACGGATGCTGGAGGATATCGTTCTGCTGGAAACCAAGCTGGCAAACCCCAAGAAGCAGGTGTTTGTCCTGCAATTCCCTGTGGGCGAATTTGACATGGTGGTGTTTGACCCGGAGGCGGGCTCCTGCCGGATTTTCGAGATCAAGCACAGCGAAGAAGCTGTCCCGCAGCAGTATCGCCATTTGATCGACAAGCAAAAATGCGCCCAGACCGAGCACCGCTACGGCCCGATCACCGGGAAGTTTGTCCTCTATCGCGGGGGAAGCCAAGAGATAGACGGTATTCAGTATCAGAACGTGGAAGAATATCTGCGAAGCCTTGCATAACAAAACCGCCGTCCCGATTTTTCGTTCGGGGCGGCGGTTTTTATGATGCAGCTTGTCATATGACAAGCTGTGACGCAAAACAAACTTGACGTATGACAAGTAATGAAGCGCAAAAATCGTGCGGCGCGACTGTACGAATGCAGTCGATGACGAAAACAATAATGTTCTAAATAACACGCATCGCTCATTCCATCAATCATTTTCTCGATTCACATGAGTGATGCCCTCCGAACTGGCACGATCAGCGCGCGAAAACCTCTGTCTATCCGCAGAAATTTTCAGATTCTTCCCTTGGGTAGCTTTTCAAATAGATTCCAATTCGATATATATATCTACCAACCTAACGAATAACGCAAGGTGCCGCCATGAAACCGAAAGATACGCCGAAACAATATGTCATCTACTCCCGCAAGTCCAAATTCACCGGCAAGGGCGAGAGCATCGAGAACCAGATTGAGCTGTGCCGCCAGTACATCGCCATGCACTTTGGCGAGGATGCATCGGAAAACGTGCTGGTCTACGAGGATGAGGGCTTTTCCGGCGGCAATCTGGCGCGCCCGCAGTTCAAGAAAATGATGAAGGACTCGCAGAAGATCGCGTTTGCGGCCATTGTTGTTTACCGCTTCGACCGGATCAGCCGCAACATCGGTGACTTCGCAAAGCTCATCGAGGACCTGGGCGACCGGAACATTGACTTCATCTCCATCCGCGAGCAGTTCGACACGTCCTCCCCCATGGGCCGGGCGATGATGTATATTGCGTCGGTGTTCTCTCAGCTGGAGCGGGAGACCATCGCCGAGCGCATCCGGGACAACATGTACAAGCTGTCCAAGACAGGACGCTGGCTGGGCGGCACAACGCCCACGGGCTACGCCTCAGAAAGCCTGTCCAGCGTGACGGTGGACGGCAAGGTAAAGAAAGCCTGCAAGCTCAAGCCCATCCCGGAGGAAATCCAGCTGGTCAAGACGATCTTCTCCGTATTCATGGAAACCGGTTCTCTCAGCAAGACCGATCAGTACCTGCTGGAGCATCGCTGCGTCACGAAGCGCGGCAAGCAGTTCACCCGCTTTGCTATCCGGGGTATTCTGACCAATCCGGTCTACATGATCGCCGATGGGACGGCGTATCAGTATCTGAAAGAAAACAATGTTGACCTGTTTGCCGAGCGCGCAGAATTCGACGACGAGCACGGTGTCATGGCATACAACCGCACCCTCCAGCGCCCCGGCAAGGCAAACCAGATCCGTCCCATGGAGGAATGGATCGTGGCGGTGGGCAAGCATCCCGGCATCATCGCGGGCAGCGATTGGGGGCGGGTGCAGGCCATGCTGGATGTCAACAAATCCAAGAGCTACCGCAGACCCCGCAGCAACGCGGCGCTGCTGTCCGGGCTTCTGCGCTGCGACGAATGCGGCGACTATATGCGCCCGAAGCTGACCAACCGCAAGAATGCGGACGGCGAGCTGATCTACACCTACATGTGCTCCACCAAGGAGCGCAGCCACGGTACAGTCTGCTCTATGAAAAACTGCAACGGCAACACGCTGGACGCTAAAATCATCAAGGAGATCCGCAAGCTTTCCGCCGACAGGGAGACCCTTACCCGGCTGCTGGCGCAGACCAAGAAGGTCATCAGCGGCAGCAAGGAGGGCTACGATGCAGAGCTGGCGCTGCTCCGGGAAAAGCACACCGAGACGGAAGAGCGCATCAAACGGCTGGTGGAATCCCTGTCCGTTGCCAGCGACACCTCTGCGAAGTACGTCATGGAGCAGATCGACGAACTGCATCGGGAGAGCGAGACTCAGCAGGCAAGACTTTCCGAGTTGGAAGCCCTCACCGAGCAGAGCCGGATGCTCCATCAGGAGTTCGCCTTCCATCAGGAGATGATCGAATCCTTCGCCAGCGCGGTGGATTCTGCCACGTTGGAGGAAAAACGCCGCCTGCTGCGCACCATCGTCAAAAAGGTGGTCTGGGACGGCAAAAATGCCTATGTTTACCTCTTTGCGGTGGATGGAGAGGCGGATTTTCCCCCTGTTGAGCAACCTATGTATCCGTTGGGAGAGGATAGCGAATGAAATCCTAATGATGTTCCGGACCGGAAAGAAGTTCTCCAGAGAAGTTTCCATCTATGATCCCATCGGAGCGGATAAGGACGGGGAGACCGTGAGCCTCTTGGATATCCTTGAGGCGGGGGACAGGGAAGTCCTTGAGACTGTGATCATCAAGCAGGACGTGAAGATCCTCTACGAGGCGTACAAGGAAAATCTCACGGATATGGAGCAGACCGTGATCCGCATGAGATATGGACTGTTCGGGACAAAGGAACACACACAGCGGGAGATCGCGGAAAAGCTCGGGATCTCCCGGTCCTATGTGTCGAGGATCGAAAAACGGGCGGTGGGGCATATGCGGGAGGCGTTTTATGAGCCTGCCGGGAACACCCGGTGATACATTTTGTAGAAAGTTTCTGCGGGAAGGGAGTTTAAGAATGATTCGGACGGAACGAGAAGTCCCCGGTTCGTCCGGCTTCCTTCCAGGAACGAGAGGTCCGGCAGCGGATCGGCAGGAGCGCAGCTGTAAAGGCACCCATTCGTTGTGTAAAAGTGGCTGAATCTCGGACCGCGCAGCTTTTCTATGACGGCGAAAAGGGCATCTTTCGGGACCGAGGTGCCCGCACAGATATAGGAGGGGATTGCCGGAGCGCCTTCCAGAGGCCAATAGGCCTTATTTTTTTTGCCGTCAGCCCGGAGCGCATAGACGGACGGAACCAGGGCGAGAGGTGACGCACCGATGGAAACCTGATGAAAGGCCTGGATCGGCATGTCGAAAACATTTGATGCAGTAAGAAAATGTTTTGCTGTTTCCATACCGAAGGACTCCCATGTGAGCTTTGCGACAGTCTTTACGGCAGAGTTGTTGATGCCGCCATAGGAGAGGGGAAAGGATGATTCAACGAGCCGGTTAAGAGAGATACTTTGCTCACTGTCTGCATCGGTTCCTGTGAAAAAATTAGCGTTAATGCTCCTGGCATCCATGCTGGTCTGGCGTAGAAGCTCCACGTCGGAGTAAAACACGAGAGGAATCGCAAGATAGGGAAGGAGAGCGGAAGCTTTTTTGAGTCCGCCAAGCTCCGGAATATCTTTTACCGGGAAGAACTCTTTTAATGGAAGAAGTCCATGCTCTCTAAAACGGTTCCAGATCCGCTCATCCTCAAATACTTCCAGATCCGTGGAGACCACGAGATCTGGAAGGACGGAATCTTCCTCCCTCAGATAGTCGGACATATGGCGGCCATATCCGAGACCGAAGCAGGTGATATCAAGGTCGATGTTATCCTTTCTGAGTTCCTCCCGGATCTCATTTAAAAATTGCAGCTCCTGCCGGTGCAGGACGCAGATATTGTTCCAGTAAAGTCTGATGGTTGTCATAAAAGTTCTTCTCCTTGTCGAAGTAATTCCTGAAGATGTTTCTGACACTCGTAGGCAGCATCCAGCTCTGCATAAAGCGTTTTTTCTGCCTCTGTCCGCTTTCTGATCCGGCAGACCTCCCCACCTTTCATTGCGAGGCGTGTGGATGCCATCAGGGCAGTGTGGGGATCATGAGTGACGATGAGGACAAGCTTGCTCTGGTCGGTGAGGAGCCGCAGCGCCGCTTTTTTGTCGATTCCTGCGTTTTCTATCTCGTCGATGAGGACGATAGGGCTGTCACAGATGCAGGCAAGGTCGGCGATCATAAGTGCCCGGGTCTGGCCGCCGCTTAGGAGGTTTAAACTTTCTTCCGGTAGAACCGGCTCCGGCGTGATCTGGTTCGCCATGGTTAACACATCATCCGGGGAGATCTCCGGATGGTTCCGGCACTGGCAGTGGAGCTTTAAAAATTCCCGGACGCTGAGATCCAGGACGAAGCGCATGCTCTGGGAGAGATGGGCGATGAGTTCCTTCGAGAGGCTGGAGCGGTCTGCCAGGGTGACCGGGACATTGTTTATGAGGATGCCCCGCCTGCTGATTCCGTCACCGTTTACAAGCTGCTCAATGTCTTTTATGAGACGGCTTTTTCCAGCCCCTGTGTTTCCGGCGATGGCACAGAGCTCGCCGGGATGGAGTGTGACCGGGGCAAAATGTTCCGGTTCCCCGGCTTTGTTGGTTCCTGGTAGAATCGTCAAAGATTCAAAGTTCATCTGTGGATACCTCCTTGAAAGATCTTGCCGACGACACCCTGCTGGTAGGCGGATCCCACCCGCTGTTCACCGACGCAGTAGGAGCAGACTCCGGCGGGCATGGTGTGGCGGAGCCGGTCTTCCTTCAGGGATTCAATTTCCGGCCGCTCCAAAAGCCAGCCCCCTAAAAATTCTGTCCCGTATCCGGCGAGACCGTCCGCAGGGAAAATCCTGGCACCCGGATTTATTTTTTTTAGCTGCCATTCGATGATCTCAAGCTCCGCCTGGGAGACCATATCGATCTTTGTGAGAACAATGAAATCAGCGCCAGAGACCATGGGACCAAGGCGCTCCGGGGAGTGGCTGCTGGCGGTGCAGTCCAGGACACATCCCGCGGTACAGAGTTCTGTCGCAGGAGAGCAACGGTGGCAGAGCCCGGCTGTCTCGATAAGAAGGCAGTCCCGCCCGAGGCTGTCACACCAGTCCCAGAGCTCTGGGAGATTTGATACGAGAAAATGGTCCGGGCAGATATCCCGGCTGAGTCCTGTTACCGTGGGGATATTGAGATTCTTATATACAGATTCATCGTTGGAGGACAGGCAGTCGATTTTACAGATGGCTGTCCGCATTCCTCCTTTTTCTAAGAAAGGGATCAGATACCGCAGGATGGATGTTTTTCCAACTGCAGAAGATCCGGAAAATAAAAATACATGCTTTGGCATTACAACTCCTTTGTCTGTCCTGAATGAACAGAACGTGTCACAATATGTAAAAAGCATAGCAGAGCCGGGGATTTTTCGTCAGTATCAAATGAGACTGGCGGGGGTATATTTTGGGCTTGTAAAATAATTGTTGTTGTGATACCATTCTAGTTAGATACAACTAACTAACGACGGATCATAGGAGAGACATATGATAAGAGAAGAAGAGATAAAGGCGGCTGTCGAGGCATCCCCTTTGCTTGGCGGCTGCAATCTGTCGGTTTCTGGTATGAATGTGAAATATTGTCATAAAGGTCAGATCGTGAGCGACAGACAGAAAAATGAGGAGATCATCGGTCTTGTCATGGAGGGCAGTATGGACGTTTACAGCATCGCCCTTGATGGGAGGGAGATCCTGCTCTCTCAATTGGAAAGGGGAGACTGTTTCGGAGTGGTAAATCTCTTAACAAACACGGAATTTCCGACAGTACTCCGGTGCCGTACGGATACCACATTGGCGACGATGCCGAAAAGCCAGCTTCTGGCGGTCATGGAGAAAAAAAGTGAACTGGCACTCCGGTATGCCGGATTCTGCAATCGGAAAATGCAGTTTCTGATCCGGAGGATTGAGTTCCTGACCATGCAGTCCGGAAAGAAGAAGCTAGTGCAGTACCTGTTGGAGGAACCGGATAAGGGCAGGGCGTTTGGAAAGAACGTTTCCAGAGATGAACTGGCATCGATCCTCGGAATCAGCCGCGCTTCCCTTTTCAGGGAACTTGCAAGTCTGACAAAACAGGGACTCATCGCCCTGCGGGACGGAGAGATCTGTCTGTTGAGGCCGGATGAACTGGAAGAGATCTTATACGCGTAAAGGGACGGCTGTGGTCAGAAGACAGGAAGGCGGTTTGTAAATCCGGAGACGGAACAGATTGCGGAAGAAAAATCGAAATAATATGAATGTTCCCGTGTATGGGAAATAACAGATAAGAAGCAGAGGTTTTGCGAATGCACGAATCCGTGTGCATGAAACCTCTGCTTTTTGTGCAGCAGGAAATTATGATAAAAGAAAGGTAACTATTCAGTACCTTCATAGTTACACGCAAAAATCCATTCCAGATCAGCTCCGCTGATGGGATTTTTGCCCTCCAGCCTATATTTTCTTACGGTCAGCGCAGCAAGTGCGCAGACCTACTGAACAGTTACAAAGAAAGTTTCATAAAAACGCTGCAAAAAGGCAAAAAAATACTTGCATAAATATACACATAGAGTTATAATTATGCAAAATTATTCAAAAATATTCACGGTCTCCATCCGCACCCCACAAATTCACGGCGGATGGAGGCGAACCTGGAATCCAGAACAATCTATGAGCGAGAGGAGAACAATTATGAAGCCAAAGGTATACATTGACGGAAAAGAAGGAACCACAGGACTCCAGATCTACGACAGACTTGCATCAAGAGACGACATTGAACTCCTGTTAATTGATGAAACAAAGAGGAAAGACCCGGATGAGAGAAAGAAACTCATCAACGCGGCGGATATCACCTTCCTCTGCCTGCCGGATGCGGCGGCGAAGGAGGCGGTGAGTTTTGTGGAGAAGGATTCCGCGAGGATCATCGACGCTTCCACGGCACACCGCACCGCGCCTGGCTGGGCATACGGGATTCCGGAGCTTTCCGATATGCATAAAGATGCAGTCGTTCATGCAAAATTCACAGCAAATCCGGGCTGCCATGCGTCAGGATTCGTGATCCCGGTCTATCCGCTCGCGGCGTCTGGAATGATCCCGAAGGAGACGCCCCTCACCGTATTTTCCCTCACCGGATACTCCGGCGGCGGAAAGAAGATGATCGCGGAGTACGAATCCCCGGAGAAACCGGAGCTCTACAACACACCGAGAATTTACGGTCTGAGCCTCAAGCATAAGCATCTGCCGGAGATGCAGAAGATCTGCGGACTTGATATTCCGCCGGTGTTCTGCCCGATCGTGGATGACTATTATAAAGGAATGGCAGTCACCGTCATGCTGCAGAACTCCATGTTAAAGGGAAATCCCACAGCGAAAGATATCCACGGGGCGCTGGCTGCCCACTATGACGGAAAGAAGGTCGTAAAAGTCCATCCGTTCGGATATGAGGATCCGATGATCGCCGCCGGGACCATGGCGGGGAAGGACAGCATGGAACTGGTCGTCAATGGACATGAAGGTCAGACGATCATCACGGCGCTGTTTGACAATCTCGGAAAAGGCGCTTCCGGCGCGGCGGTGGAGAACATGAACCTGATGCTGGGATTTGAGGAGACAGCGGGACTGAATTTATAAATAAATCGCCTGATTCTATTGGGTGCAATCTGAAAAGAAGGAGAAAATTTATGGAAAATCTGAAACCGGAGACAAGAGCGGGCGTCCTTGTGGAGGCGCTCCCGTATCTTCAGGAATATAATGGAAAGATCGTAGTCGTAAAGTACGGCGGAAACGCCATGATCAATGAGGATTTAAAGCAGGCGGTCATCCGTGACATCGTCCTCTTAAATCTCGTGGGTGTGAAAGTCGTTCTCGTCCACGGCGGCGGTCCGGAGATCGGGGAACTTTTAAAGAAGACCGGAAAAGAGTCCAAATTCATCAAGGGTCTGCGCTATACAGACAAAGAGACGATGGAAGCGGTCCAGATGGTCCTCTGCGGAAAGCTCAATAAGAATCTGGTAACACTCTTAAAAAATGCCGGAGGAAAAGGCGTGGGAATAAGCGGAATGGACGGCGGCCTGTTTGAGGCAGTCAAATTGAACGATCCGGACGGAACGGAATACGGCTATGTGGGTGACATCGTTAAGACAAATCCGCAGATCGTCCTTGATATGCTGGAAAAAGGCTATATCCCGGTAGTTACCTGTGTTGCCGCAGGAATTGACGATACCTGCAACTACAACATCAACGCGGATACAGCGGCTGAGAAGCTTGCCATCGCGTTAAAGGCGAAAAAGCTGATCATGCTCACGGATGTAAGAGGACTTTTGAGAGATCCGTCCGATGAATCCACACTGATCAAACGTCTGAAGGTTTCGGAAGTTCCGTCTCTCGTCAGGGAGGGCATCATCAAGGGCGGCATGATCCCGAAGGTCAACTGCTGCGTGGAGTGTGTCCGTCAGGGCGTGGAGCGCGCGAACATTCAGGATGGCCGTGTGCCGCACTCGATCTTAATCGAGCTGCTTACAAATGAAGGTGTAGGAACCATGTTTTCATAAAAGGCAGACGCAGATCCATGTGAAGATGCAGGTTCCTGTAAGAAAACGTATCCGGCGCGGAATGTGCCAGAGTACACGTTTTTTGCAGAGAGAACGCAGAAAAAAGCGTGGATCTGCCGAATCAGTTGCCACAGGAGGAACGATATGACAGCGGAAGAGATCAAGAAAAAAGATTCAGAATATATCATGCATACATACGGACGGTTCGACATCGTCCTTGACCACGGAAAAGGCGCGACGCTCTGGGATGCGGACGGAAAAAAGTACGTGGATCTGACCTCCGGGATCGGAGTAAACAGCTTAGGCCACGGAAATCCGGCAATCGTAAATGCCGTGACAAAACAGGCGGAAAAGCTCATGCACGCTTCCAACCTTTACTACACGGAGCCCATGGTGAGCGCCGCAGAGAAGCTCGTGACAGCCACAGGGATGGGAAAAATCTTCTTTGCAAACTCCGGTGCGGAGGCGAATGAGGGCGCTATCAAGCTCGCGAGAAAGTATTCCTTCGATAAATACGGTGAGGGAAGAAACACCATTGTGACACTGATCCAGTCCTTCCACGGAAGAACGGTCACAACATTAAAGGCAACCGGACAGGAGAAGTTCCACCAGTACTTCTTCCCGTTCACGGAAGGCTTTGCCTACGCGAAGGCAAACGACCTGGCGGATGTGACTGCGAAGGCAGATAAGACCTGCTGTGCCGTCATGATGGAGATGATCCAGGGAGAGGGCGGCGTTCTGCCGTTAAATAAAGAGTTTGTCCAGGGCGTCGCGAAATTCTGTAAGGAAAATGACATCCTGCTCATAGTGGATGAGGTCCAGACCGGCATCGGAAGATGCGGCAGCCTCTTCGCCTATGAGCAGTACGGAATTGCTCCGGATATCGTGACCATGGCGAAAGGCCTCGGCGGCGGTCTGCCTATCGGCGGCGTGCTGGCTGCGAAGTCCTGCGCGGATGTTATGGGACCGGGAACCCACGGTTCCACCTTCGGCGGGAATCCGGTGAGCGCGGCATCTGCGAATGTGGTCCTCGACACGGTGATGAAGCCGGAATTCTTAAAAGAGGTTGAGGAAAAGGGCGCTTACATCAAAGAAAAAGTCCTGGGATTTCACTCCCCGGCAGTGAAGAATGTCCGCGGCATGGGACTCATGTTAGGTATCATCGTGGATCCCGAAAAGCGCGCCGGATATGTTGCAAAGCTTATGGAACAGGGCGTTCTCGTCCTGACAGCCGGAACGGACGCGATCCGTCTGCTGCCGCCGCTTGTTATCACCTATGAAGAGATCGATCAGGCACTTGAGGCCATGAAAGGGGTATTTGAATCATGAAGAACTTATTAAAATTACTGGATCTCAGTACAGAGGAGATCATTGGAATTCTGGATCTGGCAGACCAGTTAAAATATGAAAGAAAGCACAACATTCCTCATGAGCTTTTAAAAGGGCAGACACTGGGAATGATCTTCCAGAAATCCTCCACAAGAACGAGGGTTTCCTTCGAGACAGGAATGTATCAGCTGGGTGGACATGCATTGTTTCTGTCCTCCAGAGATCTGCAGATCGGTCGTGGAGAGCCGGTTCAGGATACTGCCCGCGTGTTGTCAAGATACCTTGACGGTATCATGATCCGTACCTTTGAGCAGAAGGAAGTGGAGAACCTCGCAAAATTTGGTTCCATCCCGGTCATCAACGGCCTGACGGATTTCTGTCATCCGTGTCAGGTCCTTGCGGACCTCATGACGATCCGTGAGAAGTTCGGAAGCTTCTCCGGACTCAAAATGTGCTTCATCGGTGACGGCAACAATATGGCAAACTCCCTGATCGTCGGCGGCTTAAAGGTCGGAATGAACGTGGCGGTCGCGACACCGGATGGATACAAGCCGGACGGAGCTGTTCTTGAATTCACGAAGGGCTGCGGCGATAAGTTTGCCTTGGAGACAGATCCGTTTATGGCGGCGTCCGGTGCGGATATTCTGATCACAGATACATGGACTTCGATGGGAGAAGAAGCGGAGAAAGAGGAGAGAAAGAAAATCTTCAAGGACTACCAGATCAACAGACAGCTCCTCGCAGCCGCAAACGCGGGCGCTATGGTCCAGCACTGTCTCCCGGCATACCGCGGACAGGAGATCACCGAGGAAGTCTTCGAGGAACATGCCGACGAGATCTTCAATGAGGCAGAGAACCGCCTGCATGCGCAGAAGGCTGTTATGGTAAAGCTGATGAAGAAAGACTGATCGGACATGACGACCGTCTTGTAATTGAGGTTGGAAGCATTGGAAAGTTAGAAAGTCCCCGCTGGTGTGAGAGCGCCTGCGGGGCTTTTTTGCGCCTGCGCAGAGTGCAGCCCGGTGTGGGTGACCATACAGGATAGCGGAATGCGCCTGACACATTTAATTTCGGTTTAGATAAAGTTTATGAAATTTTAACAGATGTTTCCTAGGGAAAGTTTTGAGTGCGTGTTATACTAGGACTATATTTATAAAACTCTTCGATGAGTACTGATGACGGGCGGAACGGGTATTTGAGTGCCTGTTAGCTAAAATCGAAAATGTTTTATGCACAGGAGGCAGAAATTATGGAGATCCATGAATTTTATATACCATCCAGCAGCGGTCTTGCGAATCTCCACTGTATGGAATGGATTCCAAACGGCGAGGTGAAAGCCGTCGTCCAGATTGCCCATGGAATGATGGAACATGTGGGAAGATACCGGGAGTTTGCGGAATTCCTTGCGGGACACGGGATCTATGTTCTCGGGAATGACCACTTAGGCCACGGAAAGACCGCGGCAGCGGAGGAGGACAGGGGATATTTCGGTGACCATGCGGGCGCTGTCTCCGTGATCCGTGATATGCGCCGTGTGACGGTCCATGCACAGAGAAAATATCCGGGTGTGCCGATTTTCCTTTTGGGGCACAGTATGGGGTCGTTCTTCGCGAGACGATATCTGACCGTCTACAAGGACGGAATCGACGGTGTGATCCTGCTCGGAACCGGGGCACCGAAGGACGCTGAGGTGCGGTTCGGATATATGCTGGCGGACTCTGTCTGTAAGAGGAAAGGGACGAGATACAGGAGCAAAATGCTCTACAACCTGTCCCTTGGAAACTATAACCGGAAATTCAAGCCGACAAAGACGCCTTACGACTGGCTGTCCAGGGATGAAGAGAGAGACCGCGCCTTCGGGGCTGACCCGCTGACGAACTTTATTTTCACTGCGGGCGCGTACAGGGATTTCTTCGAGGTGATCTTAAAGACCGCAAAGCTCGAAAAAGCGGGCAAAATGCGCACCGACCTCCCGATCCTGATCCTCTCCGGAAGCAAAGATCCGGTGGGAGAGGAGACAAAAGGCGTGCGGAGAGTTTACGACCGCTATGATAAAGCAGGGGTAGAAGATCTCTCCATCGGCTTTTATGAGGGCGCGAGGCATGAACTTTTAAATGAACTCAACCGCGAACAGGTATCCGGGGATATTCTGGAGTGGATCGAGGAGCACGAGAACAACAAATAATTCAAGTCGAACGTCCGTGAGACTTGGCGCGTGATTCTGGTCAGCAAAGCTGACATATTCCATACAGAATCACTGTGCATCCTCGCGGAGCGTTTATCTCAGCCGGAGACCCAACTCCCACTGAGACAAATTTGCTATTACTCACCACCTAATGAGGTGGGAGTCTTCTCGACTGAGATAAAAAGCGGCAGACTGGCTGCGCTGATCTGCGGGTCAGTCTGCTATAAATTCAATATTTGTAACGATTCAGTACCTTCATAGTTACACGCAAAAATCCATTCCAGATCAGCTTCGCTGATGGGATTTTTGCCTTCCAGCCTATGTTTTCTTACGGTCAGCGCAGCAAGTGCGCAGACTTACTGAACAGTTACCAATATTTTTCTTAAACATTCTTAAATACATCTATATTATCAACAATGGTGAAAAATTCACCTGTCAAAAATAGTTCTGAAAAATTCAGCAAAGCAAAAACATCTTAAACATGTTTGGAAAGGAGTCTTTTTGTTCAGTAAAATCAACAGCATATACCTTCGCGGCATGGAGGGAAAGAATGTGACCGTGGAGGCGGACGTCAGCGATGGACTTCCTGGTCTGATCCTCGTAGGCTATCTTGCATCCGAGGTACGGGAAGGCGGAGACAGGGTGCGGACGGCGATCAAAAATCTCGGACTCTCCCTGCCTCCCAAAAAGATCACGATCAACCTGTCTCCGGCAGATTTTAGAAAGGAAGGAACCGGATTCGACCTCGCAATCGCCGTTGCCATTTTGTCCGCCTACGGTGGATTTCGTGCGAAAGACCTCGAAGATGCTGTTTTGTTCGGAGAACTGGGACTGGACGGGACTGTTCGGGGGATTCCTGGGGTTATGGCACTTACAGACCAGGCACGGGAAAGTGGTTTTAAACGTGTGTTTTTACCTGTAGAGAATGTGAAAGAAGCATCCGTTATAGGGGGAATGGAACTTTACGGTGTCCGGGATCTGAGACATCTCCTGGCGGTGCTTTCTGGAAAGCTTCCTATGCAGGCGGAGCCAACGATAAACATGGATGAATTGCAGAATTCCATGAACCGTTACGAGGTGGATTTTTCGGAACTTTCCGGTCAGCCGTTGCTCAGAAGAGCAGCAGAGGTGGCGGCAGCTGGAAAACACAATCTTTTAATCGTTGGTCCTGCGGGAGCTGGAAAGACCATGCTGGCCAAAAGAATGCCGACGATCATGCCGGGGCTTGATATTGCAGAGAGTATCGAGATCTCAAAAATTTATAGTGTGAGTCATCTTCTGACAGACAAAGAGCCTTTGATCCGGATACGTCCGTTCCGGGCACCCCATCACACAGTATCGGTTCAGGCACTGACCGGAGGTGGGAGAAGACCGAAGCCGGGGGAGATCTCTCTTGCAACCGGCGGTATTTTGTTCCTTGACGAGTTCCCGGAATTCTCCAGAGCAGCCCTGGAGACGTTGCGTCAGCCTTTGGAGGAACGGGAGGTGACTGTCTCGAGAGTGGAAGCTTCCGTGACATATCCAGCGAATTTCCAGCTCGTTGCAGCCATGAACCCCTGTCCCTGCGGTCATTTCCCCGACCGTTCCCGCTGCCGCTGCACCGATGGACAAATAACCCGGTATTTACAGAAAGTATCGGGACCAATGTTAGACCGGATCGATATCTGCGTGGAGGCAGCACCGATCACTTACGGAGATATCAAAAGCAGTGGAAATAACGAATCATCCCGTGAAATCCGTGCCCGTGTGGAACAGGCAAGGAAGATCCAGAGAGAACGTTTCGCAGGTGAAAATGTCCGCTGTAACGGTGAAATGTCAGGACGTCATATCCGGAAATTCTGCGGGCTCGGACGTGAGGAAGAAAAGTTTATGGAAGAAATTTTTGAAAAGCTCGCCCTTTCGGCCAGAATGCATGACCGAATCCTGAAAGTAGCACGGACAACGGCAGATCTTGCAGAAGAAGAGAAAATCCGGCTTGCGGATCTCTGTGAAGCAGTGTCTTATGTGAAGAGCCGCGATAAATTCTGGGGAAATTAAAAGGAGAATATGAAATTATGACAAGTAATACACTCACCGACCGCGAAGCTCTCTACTGCCTCTGCCACGTTCCCGGTTTCGGCGGCGTAACAATCAGAGGCCTGAAAGACACATTTGGGACCTGCCTGTCTGCCTGGACAGCAAGCCCCCAGGAACTGCGGAAATCAGGAGTCCTCACAGAGCGACGCGCGGAGGTATTCCTTGAGTCGAGAAAATATGAATCCGTATGGCGGAAGGAGTTTGCCGGCCTGGCACAGAAGAACATCCGCGTCATCGCGGAATGCGACCCGGACTATCCGACCCGGTTTCTTCCATATAAAGACCGCCCGGCAGCCCTCTTTGTAAAAGGCAGTCTCCCGGAAAACGAGGTCCCGTCGGTGGCCATCGTGGGCGCGAGAGCCTGCACGGAGTACGGGAAGGAAGCGGCAGGCTTCTACGCCGGGGAACTCGCCAACGCCGGAGTCAACATCATCAGCGGCATGGCAGCCGGCGTGGACGGCTATGCCCACAGAGGCGCCATCGAGCGTGGAAAGCCCACCTACGCAGTCTTGGGCTGCGGGGTAAACGTCTGCTACCCACGGGAAAATTACAAAATTTTCCATGCCATGGAGGAAAACGGCGGCATCCTCTCGGAGTTCGTCCCGGGAACCCGCCCCGCCGCCATGAATTTCCCCATGCGCAACCGGATCATCAGCGCCCTCGCTGATGCGGTTATTATAATAGAAGCGAGGGAGAAGAGCGGATCCCTTATCACGGCGGACTTTGCCCTGGAGCAGGGAAAAGAAGTTTTCGCCCTTCCGGGACGGGCAAATGACCCATTAAGCGGTGGCTGCAACCGCCTGATCCAGGGCGGTGCGAACATGCTTTTAAGCCCCTCGGATGTGCTGGAATTCCTTGGGATGAAATACGAAAGAAAATTAACGATTCATAAATTTTCACAAAATAGGCTTGCCAAGAACGAAAATTTGGTGTATGCTTCGGTTGATTCGCGCCCCAGATATCTGGAAGAGATCGCCGCACTCTGCGGACTCTCCGTGACAGAATGTATGGAAGCCCTTTTAAAGCTGGAGCTTGCGGGACTTGTTTTTGGAACCGGGAATCAATATTATAAAAAAGCGGAATGATTGCAGAAGGATGTGAAGAATATGGCGAACAGTCTTGTGATTGTAGAGTCTCCTGCAAAGGTTAAAACAATTAAAAAATTCCTGGGAAGCACATATGAGGTCGACGCGTCCAACGGACACGTGAGAGATCTTCCGAAGAGCCAGCTCGGAATTGATGTGGAAAATGATTATGAACCGAAATATATTACGATCCGGGGCAAGGGAGATATCCTTGCGAAGCTTCGGAAGGAAGTAAAAAAAGCAGATAAAATTTATCTCGCAACTGACCCTGACCGTGAGGGAGAAGCGATTTCCTGGCATTTGATGAAAGCGTTAAAGCTTGACGAGGTAAAAGATAAAAAAGTATACAGGATCAGCTTCAATGAGATCACGAAAAATGCGGTAAAGGCGTCCTTAAAGGCACCCCGCGATATCGATATGAACCTGGTGGACGCTCAGCAGACGAGGCGTATCCTGGACCGTATTGTTGGCTATAAGATCAGCCCGATCCTCTGGGAGAAGGTTAAGAGAGGCCTTAGCGCTGGCCGTGTCCAGTCTGCGGCCCTCCGCATGATCTGCGACAGGGAAGAGGAGATCTCCGCGTTTATCCCGGAGGAATACTGGAGCCTTGACGCGATGTTAAAAGCTCCGGGTTCAAAGAAACCGGCAGCAGCCCATTTTCATAATGACAAAGATGGAAAAACGGAGATCAGGAGCAAGGCGGAGCTTGACGCTTTACTTGAGTCCTTAAAGGGACAGAAATTTATCGTGACAGATATCAGAAACGGAGAGCGCACGAAGAAACCGCCGCTTCCGTTTACAACGAGTACCCTGCAGCAGGAGGCGTCCAAGGCGTTGAACTTTTCTACCCAGAAGACCATGCGCCTCGCCCAGCAGCTCTACGAGGGCGTTGATGTAAAGGGCCATGGCACCGTCGGTCTCATCACCTACCTGCGTACCGATTCCACCCGTGTGGCTGAGGAAGCAGAGAAGATGGCAAGTGATTTCATCGCTGAAAACTACGGCGAGAATTACCTGTCCCAGGGTGAAAATACAAAGAAGAACAGCGGAAAGATCCAGGATGCCCACGAGGCGATCCGTCCGACAAATCTTTCCTTAACACCTGTAAAGGTAAAAGAATCCCTGGCACGAGACCAGTTCCGCCTCTACCAGCTGATCTGGAAGCGCTTCACGGCGAGCCGCATGTCCGCGGCTGTCTATGAGACAACATCCGTAAAGATCGGAGCGGGCGGAAACGAGTTTACGATGACGGCATCCAGACTGAAGTTCGACGGCTTCATGTCCGTCTATATCGAGGCGGATGAGAAAGAGGAGAAAAACCAGATCCTCTCGAAGCTGGAAAAAGGTGAGGAGCTTGAGCTTGCGGATCTCGTGAGCGCCCAGCACTTTACCCAGCCGCCGGCCCATTACACAGAGGCATCCCTGGTAAAAGCCATGGAGGAACAGGGCATCGGCCGCCCGAGTACCTATGCGCCGACGATCACAACGATCTTAGCCCGCCGTTACGTGGTAAAAGAGAATAAGAACATCTATGTGACCGAGATCGGCGAGGTCGTTAACCGGATCATGAAGCAGTGCTTCCCGAGCATCGTGGACATTGCCTTCACCGCGAACCTGGAGTACCTGTTAGACAGTGTCGGAGAGGGCCTGACTCCGTGGAAGACCATCGTAAGAAACTTCTACCCTGATCTTATGGAAGCGGTGGAAGAGGCGCAGAGAACCTTGGAGACTGTCCATATCGCAGATGAGGAGTCCGATGAGATCTGCGAGCTCTGCGGAAGAAGGATGGTCATCAAATATGGTCCTCATGGAAAATTCCTCGCATGTCCCGGATTCCCGGAATGCCGAAACACAAAGCCGTATTTGGAGAAGACTGGAATCCCGTGCCCGAAGTGTGGAAAAGAAGTTATCATTAAGAAGACGAAAAAGGGAAGAAAGTATTACGGCTGTGAAGCTAACCCGGACTGTGATTTCATGTCCTGGCAGAAACCATCCACTGAGAAGTGCCCGGAGTGCGGCAGCTACATGGTGGAAAAAGGAAACAAACTCGTCTGCGCCAATGAGCAGTGCGGATTTGTGATGCCGATGAAGGAAAATAAGGAAGAAAAAGAAGATTAATATAACGAGATCAAGATCCGGCAGAGTGCCCAGAAGAGGCTCTGCCGGATATTTGCCGTAAACAAATGGTACAATTTCAATTGTTCAAACTTCCAAAACGTGATAAGAACTTGACAATTTATTTCGATTTATCTTAATTATCCGAAAAAGTCTTGAAATTCTGGAAATATCGTGTTACAATTTAATCGATCTAATATTATTCGTACGATATCAGAAAGTAAAGGAGGTTTTCGGAAATGAGTGTTGAATTATTGGATAAGACCAGAAAAATAAACAAACTGCTCCACAACAACAATTCGCACAAGGTCGTATTCAACGACATCTGTAAAGTTTTAAGCGAAATTTTGCTGTCGAACATTCTCGTGATCAGCAAGAAAGGAAAAGTCCTGGGTGTCAGCATCTGTCCTGGTGTTGATGAGATCCATGAGTTGATTGAGGACAAGGTAGGCGGCTATGTCGATAAAATGTTTAACGAACGCCTCTTAAGTGTCCTTTCCACCAAGGAAAATGTAAACCTTGCGACTCTCGGATTCGCTGAGGAGAATGTAAAGAAGTATCAGGCAATCATCGCCCCGATCGATATCGCAGGTGAGCGCCTCGGAACCTTATTTATGTACAAATCCGACGAGCAGTACGATATCGATGATATTATCCTCTGCGAGTATGGCACGACCGTTGTCGGCCTGGAGATGATGCGTTCCGTAAACGAGGAGAACGCCGAGGAGACAAGAAAAGTCCAGATCGTAAAATCTGCGATCAGCACCTTATCCTTCTCCGAGTTAGAAGCGATCACCCATATCTTCGAGGAGCTTGACGGAAACGAGGGAATCCTTGTAGCCAGCAAGATCGCCGACAGAGTCGGGATCACCCGCTCCGTGATCGTAAACGCACTCCGCAAATTCGAGAGTGCCGGGGTTATCGAGTCCCGTTCTTCCGGTATGAAGGGAACCTACATTAAGGTCTTAAACGATGTGGTATTCGATGAGTTAAAAGCCTTAAAGGCAGTAAATACAAAATAAGACAGGGAGACCTGTGGAAAAGAGGCGCGGCTGGGTGAAAAGCCGCGCCTCTTTTTTTAATATGAATTGTTGTATGATATCAGATAGATCAGGCTGTATCTGGTGCATGAGGGATTTAAGGAGAGAAAAGACTATTAAAAGGTCTATTATATATAGAAGAATCCCTGCCGCCGCATGCCCGAATGACCTTGTTTTTTTATAAAATCAAATGTAATGGAAAAAAATCAAAAAAAATAGAAAAAAGTGCTTGCAGTGAAAAATGACTTATGATATAGTGAAAAAGCTGATATTATGCACGTCTGCGGATTCTGCGAGTGGTGCCTGAGAAGCTCAGGTGTTCGTGGAAGTGAGATGCAGGCGGAAGAAAACAACCAAATGGAGGAAAAAAACATGAGCGTAATTTCAATGAAACAGCTTCTGGAAGCCGGCGTACATTTCGGTCACCAGACAAGAAGATGGAACCCGAAAATGGCACCGTACATCTACACAGAGAGAAACGGTATCTACATCATCGACCTTCAGAAATCTGTAGGCAAAGTTGATGAGGCTTACAAGGCAGTTGCTGATATCGCAGCTGAGGGCGGCACAATCCTTTTCGTAGGTACAAAGAAGCAGGCTCAGGACGCTATCAAGACTGAGGCAGAGCGTTGCGGAATGTACTACGTAAACGAGAGATGGCTTGGTGGTATGCTTACAAACTTCAAGACCATCCAGTCCAGAATCGCTAGATTAAAAGCAATCGAGAAGATGTCTGAGGACGGAACATTCGACGTACTTCCGAAGAAGGAAGTTATCGAGTTAAAGAAAGAGTGGGAGAAGCTTGAGAAGAACCTTGGCGGTATCAAGGACATGAAGAAGATCCCGGACGCTATCTTTATCGTAGATCCGAAGAAGGAAAGAATCTGTGTACAGGAAGCTCACACACTTGGAATCACTCTGATCGGTATCGCTGATACAAACTGCGATCCGGAAGAACTCGACTATGTAATTCCGGGTAACGACGACGCTATCAGAGCCGTTAAGCTTATCGTTTCCAAGATGGCAGACGCTGTCATCGAGGCTAAACAGGGCGAGGCTGAGGAAGCAGAAGCAGCTGAGGAGAACGCAGAGGCTTAAGTTGTTATAAGGAATCCAAGGAGGTGCTGTCAGTGGCAGCACCTTCTTCCGAAAAGACACGTTTTGATTCTTTAATATGATTCGGAGGAAATGAAACATGGCAGCAGTTACAGCTAAAATGGTAAAAGATTTAAGAGAAATGACAGGCGCTGGAATGATGGACTGTAAGAAAGCCCTTTCTGCTACAGACGGCGACATGGACAAAGCAGTTGAGTTCTTAAGAGAAAAAGGACTTGCAGGCGCTGAGAAGAAAGCTGGACGTATCGCAGCTGAGGGTATCGTTGACACAGCTATAGCAGCAGACGAGAAGAAAGCTGTTATCGTTGAGGTTAACTCTGAGACAGACTTCGTTGCTAAGAACGCTAAGTTCCAGGCATACGTTGCTCAGGTAGCAGCTCAGGCTCTTACAACAACAGCGACAGATATGGATGCATTTATGGACGAGAAGTGGACAGCAGATGAGAGCCTTACTGTTAAGGAAGCTCTTTCTTCTGAAATCTCCATCATCGGTGAGAACATGAGCATCCGTCGTTTCAAACAGGTTACAGAGGAGAACGGTTTCGTTTCTTCCTATATTCATGCAGGCGGCAGAATCGGTGTTCTTCTTGACGTTCAGACAGATGTTGTAAACGACGCTGTAAAAGAGATGGCAAAGAACGTTTGTATGCAGGTTGCAGCTCTTAACCCGAAGTACACAAACCGCAACGAAGTAAGCGCAGATTACATCGAGCATGAGAAATCCATCCTTATGGCTCAGATCCAGAACGATCCGAAGGAAGCTTCCAAGCCGGAGAAGGTTATCCAGGGTATGATCCAGGGTCGTATCAACAAAGAGATGAAAGAGATCTGTCTCTTAGACCAGGTTTACGTAAAAGCAGAGGACGGCAAGCAGTCCGTAGCTCAGTATGTAGCACAGGTTGCTAAAGAGAACAGCGCTAACATCGAAGTTAAGAGCTTCGTTCGTTTCGAGACTGGTGAAGGTCTTGAGAAGAAAAACGAGGACTTCGCAGCTGAGGTTGCTGCTCAGATGGGTAAATAATTCATAAAGCGAAAATGCAGCTTATATCGAATCATTCATATAAGCTGTTAAAAACAGCCGGAATCCAGTATTTCTGTGGGTTCCGGCTATTTTAATTTGTGTGAGCTCTTGCAATTTTCCTGAATATTCGATATAATAATACAGCACTTTAAAGTTTAATGCTTTAAATTGAAAAATGAGTTTCAGGGGAGAGAAAATTGTTATGAGTGAAGAAAAGAAACTGAATATGCCTCAGTCGCTTCTGCTCCTGCTTCTGATCATCGGATCAGTCGCAGTCTGCATCCGGCTGAAGACGGGAGGACCGATGATCGGACTGTTTTTCAGCTGGATCATCATCTATCTGTTTTGTAAATGGTTAAAGATCAAATATGACCATGTTGTGAGTGGTGCCTACGACGCGATCCGTGTGGTCGTTCCGACACTATGTCTGCTTATGGCGATCGGCGTCATGATCGGTACCTGGCTCCAGAGCGGTACGATCGCCACGATCATCGCAGGCGGTCTGAAACTGATCGATCCAACCTGGCTCCTGCCGTTGACACTTGTATTCTGCGCCGTTTTAAGCCTTGTGACCGGAACATCCTACGGCTCGGTCGGAAGTGCCGGTGTCGCGATGATGGCGATTGGAAATGCGATGGGAATCAATCCTGGAATGGTGGCAGGCGCAGTCATCTGCGGTGCCATGTTCGGGGATAAGTTAAGCCCGCTCTCCGATACGACGAATCTTGCCCCGGCTGTTGCGGGCGCGAAGCTCAACGATCATGTGCGGTCCATGTTATGGACAACGCTGCCGACCTTTGTGATCAGCCTGGTCCTGTTTGTCATTCTCGGGATCAGTCAGACCTCCGGTGGTTATGAAGAGGGAAACCTTCTTGTCTACACGGAGGCACTTCAGGGAGAATTTAAACTTGGTCTTGTGACATTGATCCCGGCGGCGGTTATCATTGTCCTGCTCTTATGTAAAGTCAACGCGATCGTATCCCTGGGACTGTCCTCGGTGTGCGCCGGTGCGGTTGCGTTCTTCTGCCAGAGCGCGACGCTCCAGAGCATCATCCGTGTTGCTTACAACGGCTATACGACCCAGATTGAGGAGGCTGTTCTGAAAACGATCTTAAACCGTGGCGGTATGAGCAGCATGCTGCAGTATGTGGCGATCATCTGTTTCGCGGTCGGAATGGGCGGCATGCTGGACAGATTGGGTGTTCTTGACAACATCCTGCGCGCGATCACCGGACGGATTAACAGCGATGGCGGCCTGATCTTCGCGACGCTCCTCGTCGGTTATATCACAAGCCTGATCAGCTGTTCCCAGCCGATGTCCCATGTCCTGACCGGAAACATGATGAAACCGTTGTTTAAGGAGAGAAAGATTGCCCCGGAGATTTTATCGAGAAGCCTGGAGGATGCGGGAACGCTCTCCGGACCGATGATCCCGTGGCATGGGTACTGCGTATACATGGCGGGAACGCTCGGCGTCGCATGGTCTGCGTTCTTCCCATATCTGTTCCTGTTATATCTGACTCCGTTTTTCAGCATCTTTTACGGCTTTACCGGAATCTCGATCCGGCATGTGGAGGATGAAAACGAACAGAAGCAGGGATGAAGCGCGGAAGGGAAAAAGGAGAGAGAATCATGATGGAGACAAAACTTGTACTTCTCGGTACCGGAACGCCGAACGCGTGCCCGGATGCCAGCGGTCCGTCCTCTGCGGTCGTTGTTGGCGACCGGGCGTACCTCGTTGATTTCGGTCCGGGGGTCGTCCGCCAGGCGGCGAAGGCATACCGGAACGGGATCGATGCGCTTCGCCCGGACAGGCTGGTGACCGCGTTCTGCACACACCTGCACACGGATCACACGGCAGGATACCCGGACCTGATCTTTACCCCATGGGTCCTGGAGCGGAAAGAACCACTCCGGGTATTTGGACCGAAAGGGATCCGGGATATGACAGAGCATCTGTTAAAGGCCTACAAGGTGGATATTGATTTCCGGATCAACGGTTTTGAAAAGGCAAATGAAGTGGGATACCGGGTGGAAACACAGGAAATAAATTCCGGAGTTATCTACCGGGATGACCGTGTGACGGTCGAAGCCTTCCCGGTGAGCCATGGGACGCTTGAGAGCTATGGCTTCAAATTTACGACGCCGGACCGGGTGATCGTGATCAGTGGGGATACCGCGCCGCTTGAGATCGTTGCGGAAAAGGCAAAGGGCTGTGATATTCTTCTCCATGAAGTAGAATACACGGCAGGTCTTGCCGCGAGGGAACCGAAGTGGCAGAAATACCATCGGGAGGTTCACACCCTGAGTGTGGATCTTGCAGAGATCGCGAAGAAGGCAGGACCAAAGCTTCTCGTCACATACCACCGGATCTATCACATGGAGATCCAGGACAACACGGTGGATGTGGGAGCCGAGATGGCGAGAAGAAACGAGGCGATCCTTGAGGAGATACGGAATGCCGGTTACGAAGGTCCTGTGGTGAATGGAATGGACCTGGATGTCTTTTAGAAAACAGGCACTGACGTGCCAAAGATGCGCACTCTTTTTCGTTACAGCCCAATGTCTTAAAAACACCTGACCGCAGCATTGCCAGAAACAGTAGTAAGCAGTATAATGATATTTAATAAAAAACGAAGAGGACAGGCAAAACCACAGTTTAGGCTGGACCGGGACGGGAAAGGGCGCGCAAACCTACCGGAGGGCTGGCTTGACGATTATATGCTTCCACAGTATAATTATACGTAACAGCGTTGTCGCCGGAAGGCGGCGTGCCCGTTTAGTATCTGAAAGAGAGGAACCTGATATGCCGGATCTCTATTTTTTTCTTTGACGGTTATCAATTGTTTTGTCCTTGGGTTCATGTGTATGCTCGTCAATTTTAGTGAAGCGCTGTTTCCGAGACAGAGAAGGACTTTTCTGCTGACCTTCATCCTGATCGGCGTGATCTCAGTCCTTGAGCTGGTTACCGTGATCGTGGATGGGACTCCGGTAAGACTCCGCCCGGTCAATATCATGGCAAAGTACCCTGATCTCAGTGCTCTATTACATCTACTGCAATGAAATGTGGAACCAGCTGGATGGATTGACGGGACTCTTAAGCCAGAAGAGCTATCTGAACCGGACACTGAACCTCCAGCCGGAGGATAAGATGCTGATCGTCCTCGACCTCGACAATTTTAAGTACATCAACGATACATACGGTCATCAGGCGGGGGACCAGTGCCTGAAGGTGATCGCGGAATGTCTGAAAAAGGCGTATTCCCGCTATGGAAACTGTTACCGGATTGGCGGAGATGAGTTCTGCGTCCTGTTCAGGAAACCGGAGAAGGAAAAATACTGCAGGGAGAAATTTTACTGGATCATAGAAAAACAGAAAAAATCGCTGCATATGCTCCCAGGTGCCTCATACGGCAGTGCCCTGATCGAGGAGCAGGAGAGCATTTCCGACACAAAAGCGCGCGCGGACGCGAATATGTATGCGAATAAAAAAGCACGGAAACAGGCAAGGTGGCCGGGGCGGATGAAAAGGATGGAATACATGCAGGACCTTGTTGCGTTGAATAGAAAGAAAAGGACAGGAGGGGGCAGGCGCTCTGTAATCTTTGGAGCCGTTATGCTCCTTCTCTGCACTCCGGGTCTGGCAGGCTGTCAGAATGGGGAAACGGCGGTTTCCGAAAAGGAGCGATCAAGGCGGGCATGAACGGTCATATCGCAAAACTGACCGATGAGGCGGTCATCCGGAAGCATCTGGAACAGATCTTTTAAAAGATAGGAGCAGGAAATGGACTTATACAGAATTATCCTTGTGGATGACGAGGAGGAAGTGCGTAAGAGCATTATCCGCAAGATCGACTGGCAGGCGGTTGGATTTACCGTTGTCGGGGACGCGGAGAATGGGGAGGACGCGTTGGAGAAGATCGAAGCCTTAGAGCCGGACGTGGTCCTCACGGATATCCGGATGCCATACATGGACGGGCTGACGCTTGCGGAGAAGATCCGCCAGAGGTATCCATCGATGAAGATCGTCATTTTTTCCGGATATGATGATTTCGATTATGCGAAGCGCGCGATCAAGCTGAATGTGACGGAGTATATTTTAAAGCCCGTGAATGTGGAGGAGCTGACGGCGATCCTGAGGAGGATCCAGGAGAGCCTCGACGAGGAGATCGAGCAGAAGCGCGATGTGAGCCTTCTGCGGGAAAACTACAGACGCAGCCTGCCGATCCTGCGCGAGCAGTTCCTGAAGGATCTTGTGAGCCACCAGATGGACGGGAAAACGGTCAATGACCGCCTGGAACAGTACGATATCCCACTTGCGGGAGCGAAAAAGTGGATCTCCATTGCGGTGAAAGCGGAAATTTCCGAAGTGTCAGGGGAGCTGATCCTTCCGCTCCACGAGGAGCGGGAGCTGATCCCGATCTCTGTGATGCAGATCCTTGAGGAGAACCTGAAACCGTACTGCAGATTCTCCCTGTTCTCGTTCTCCGGGGCGGCTGACGCGGAGATTGCCGGGATCGTGGCGATCGATGAGAACAACTCCCAGACCAGCATGATCGACATCTTAAGCGATATCTGCAAGGAGATCCGGAAGATCTTGATGATCCCGGTAACGATCGGGATCGGGCACAGCCGGACGGAGCTCGGTCTGATCTGTGAGTCCTTCCGGTCAGCGCTCGATGCCTTGGGCTACTGCGCAATTGTCGGGAGCGGCAGTACGATCTACATCAACGATGTGGAGCCGGTGAACACCGGAAAGCTCCAGTTTACCGCGGAGGACGAGTCTGCCCTCATCCAGGCGGTAAAATTCGGTCCGGAGGAGAAGATAAGGTCCGTGGTATCCGGGATCATCGGAAGGATGTCTGACGCGAAGGTCCATGCGCGGCAGTACCAGACCTACATGTTCAGCACCGCGAACTGTCTGGTCCAGCTCATCCAGCAGTACGACCTGGAGATGGGAGTGCTTTTTGGGGATACCGGGATGGGGACGGACCCGTTTATGATGATCCGGCAGGTGATGAACCGGGAGAAGTTCTCAAAATGGCTTCTTGAGGCGGCACTCAGGATCAACGGGGCGATGGACCAGGAGCGTGACAATACGACGCGCCAGAGCATGGAGCGCGCGAAGCGGTATATCATGGAGAATTACCAGGATCCGGACTTGTCTGTGGAGCAGGTCTGCCGGACGCTGCACATGAGTCCCGCCTATTTTTCGACGATGTTCAAAAAAGCGACGGGGCAGACCTATATCGGTTACCTGACGGATGTGCGTCTCAATAAGGCTGTGGAGCTGTTGAATAAGACGGATGACAAGACCTATGTGATCGCGGCAAAGGTCGGCTACCAGGAACAGAATTATTTCAGCTACGTATTTAAGAAAAAATTCGGCGTTTCACCGACGAAATTCAGAGGAAGCCGGTCGTAGGGCCGGCGGGGGAGAGAGGTATGAAACCGGAAAATGAGGGCAGCTTTTTCAAACGGACCAGCATCCGCTATATGATCTTCGTCTACTTTACGGTGACAGCCCTGGCGGCGAGCATCTTTATCGGACTGTCCCTGTACAGCCGGATGTCAAAGCAGATGTCGGATACGATGCAGGAGGAGAACCAGATCCTGATCGACCAGCTGAACCGGTCTGTGGATGTGTGGCTCCGCGGAATCATGAAGCTTTCGGACACCACATACTACGGGATCGTAAAAAACACGGATCTGAGGAATGAGAGTGTCAACAAAGAGATGACGCTTCTCTACGACAACAACAAGGATAATGTCGAGAATATCGCCCTGTTTTCCAGAGACGGAGAGCTTTTGGAGGCCGTTCCCGCCACGAGACTCAAGACGGGGGTAGATCCGGCAGCGGAACCGTGGTTTGAGGCGGCGCTGAAAAAGACGGAGAATCTTCACTTCTCAGTCCCGCATGTCCAGCGGGTGTTCGACGCGGGGGAGAACCAGTACCGTTGGGTGATCTCGGCGGCGCGCGCGGTGGAGATCACGGAGGGCTCGTCCACGGAGCAGGGCGTTCTCCTCATCGACATCCGCTATGACAGCCTGGAACAGCTGTTTGACGGGATCACCCTGGGAAACGGCGGCTATGTCTATCTTCTCGGCGCGGATGGGGAGCTGATCTACCATCCGCAGTCCCAGCTGATCTACTCCGGGCTCGAGGATGAGAACCTTGAGGCGGCAGCGGAATACAGGGACGGGATCCATCGGGAGGAATATAAAGGAAAGGGGCGTGCCGTGACGGTCAAGACGGTCGGCTATACCGGCTGGAAGATCGTCGGGGCGGCGGCACTCGGCGGCGCATCCTTAAACGCGTTGAAGACAAGGATTCTGATCGTGTTTATTGTTGCCTTTGTCGTATTCATCCTCGCGGTCATCAATGCTTACATTTCCACGAGGATTACGACGCCGATCGAAAAACTGGAGCGTTCTGTGAACGGGATTGAGGCGGGCAATCTGGAAACGGAAGTCTATGTGGGCGGTTCCTATGAGATCCGTCACCTCGGTACCTCCATCCGGAACATGACGACCCAGATCCGGCATCTGATGGATGACATCGTGGCGGAGCATGAATCCAAGCGGAAAAATGAATTTGATGTCTTACAGTCGCAGATCAACCCGCATTTCCTTTACAACACCCTCGATATCATCGTCTGGATGATCGAGAATGAGAAACAGGCGGACGCGGTGAAGGTCGTGACGGCGCTCGCCAGATTCTTCCGGATCAGCTTAAGCCGTGGGAAGAGCATTATTCCCGTTCGGGATGAGCTGGAACATGTGAGAAACTATCTGATGATCCAGCACATGCGGTTTAAGAACCGTTTTACTTATGAGATTGAGGCGGATGAGGATGTCATGGAACTCGCGAGCGTGAAGCTGATCCTTCAGCCGCTCGTGGAGAATGCGGTCTATCACGGAATGGAGTTTATGGACGGCGATGGGGAGATCCGGATCCGGGTGTACCGGGACGGGGATGATCTTTATATGAAGGTCTCCGACAACGGACTCGGGATGACGAAGGAACAGGTGGAAGGCATGTTCATGGATAAGCCGCATGTGAAGTCCGGAAGCGGCTCCGGGATTGGGGTGCGGAACGTCAATGAGCGGATCCGGCTGTATTTTGGACAGGAATACGGTCTGTCCATCGAATCCGAGCTCGATGAGGGGACGGTCGTGACGATCCACATGCGGGCGGTGTCTTACGCTGAGACTGCAGAGGGGGAAAAGATCCATGTCAAATAGAGAAAAAATCAGCTGGTGTGCCGGCGTCCTTCTCCTTGTGATGCTCTATCTGCTGTCGTCCACGGATCTGATCATCAAGGAAAAAAAGAGGGAGATCTGCCGGATCTCCGTCATCATAGACAACGTGAATGACAACTATTATGGGAGCTTCCGCGCGGGCATGGATATGGCGGAGAAGAAGTATCAGGCGGATGTCAATTTCATCACGCTGTACGCGGAAAACGATGAGGAACAGCAGGAAGAACTGATCGTCCGTGAAATAAAGGACGGAGCGAATGCGATCATCCTTGCACCGGTCCGCGAGGATCTCGCGGTCATGAAGCTCGATGAGATCTCGCCAGGCTGCCCGGTGATCTTTCTTGGTCCCACGGCGATCAACAGCTCGGTGGCGTGCTCCATCTCTGTGGACCGCTACGAGATGGGACGGACGCTTGGGGAGAAGATTGCGGAGAGCGAGGATCCGGCTGTGCCGGTATGCCTGTTCTCCGAGGGAATGGAGTACACGGGGAACCTTGACGCGTATGACGGGATCCGCTCTGTGCTGGACCCCGCCGGTTTTACCGTACGTCTGATCGAGAAAAAGTCAGAGGACACATACCGCAAGGCTATCGAGGAAACGGTATATCCGGAGAGCGGTGATTTTATGGCGGTCGGCATGGATGTTGGTGCCTTATCCGAACTTGCGGATATCCTGGAGGGCAGCAGTGTGTACCGGGAACATGTGACGGCTCTTTACGGGATCGGGAGCACGACGGCGCTCTTAAACCAGCTCGACCGGGGGATCGTCAAGGGTCTGATGGCATGGAACCGGTTCGACGAGGGGTATTTAAGTGTTGAAAAGGCGGTTCAGGCAGCTGGGGGAGAGTGGAAGGAAAAACGGATCACATTGACACCGGAGTATATCGACGGGGAGATCTTAAGGAGTGGGATCTTCGAAAAGATGCTATATCCGATGGAATAGGGGGAGGCAGGTATGAAAAAGGGAAATGTTCTGATCCTTGCCATTGCGGCGACGGCGCTTCTCGGGGGAAGCGCCTGGCTGTACGCGAAAAAGACCGGAGGGCATGAGGAAAAAAAGACGTCCCTGCGGATCGGTGTCCTGTTATACCGCGGGGATGACACGTTCATCGGCACTCTCCGGAATTCCATGGAGCAGGCGGCGAAGGAATATGAAAAAGAGACCGGGGTCCGCGTGACGCTGGATGTCCGGGACGCGAAGAGAAATCAGCTCACGCAGAACAGCCAGGCGGAGCGTATGATCGGTCTTGGCTGCGACGTGCTCTGCGTCAATATGGTGGACCGTTCCGCCGCGTCCGGCGTGATCGATCAGGCCATGGAGTCGGATATTCCCATTGTCTTTTTCAACCGGGAGCCGGTCGCGGAGGACATGAACCGCTGGGAGAAACTGTACTATGTGGGAGCGGACGCAAAGGAGTCCGCGGTTCTGGAGGGGCAGATCCTCGTGGACGCCTACCGGAAGAATCCGTCCACCCTTGACCGGAACGGGGACGGGGTTGTTTCTTATGTCCTCCTTGAGGGGGAGACGAACCACCAGGATTCCCTGATCCGCACGGAGTGGTCCATCGAGACCCTGAAGGACGGCGGCGTTCCGATCGAGAAGATCACAGGCGGGATCGCGAACTGGGAGAGAAACCAGGCCTCGGCCCTCATGGAACAGTGGCTTTCGGATTATGGGAACAAAATCGAGCTTGTGCTCTGCAACAATGATGACATGGCAATCGGTGCGATCGATGCCATCGAGCGGGCAGGGATCGTTGCCGGGACGATCAAGCTTGTCGGGATCGACGGGACACCGGCCGGTCAGGAGGCGTTCCGCGAGGGAAAGCTCTTCGGGACGGTTGAGTCCAGCAAGGATATCTACGCGAAGAGGATCTTCGATACGGCAGAGGAGCTCGCAATGGGAAAAGAGGTGACCCAGGAAAAATATTTCTGGTGTCCCCAGCATATCATCGCTAACTGACATCATTTTTTACAGGCATGTGTGAGGCGGCACATGCCTGTACTGTTATATTTAAGCTGATTTCTGCCATGATATGACAAAAAATTGTGGTTTTTTTACAGGAATCAAAGAATTTTAATAATTTATCATAAAAAATAGTATGGAAAAATGCACAAAGGCAGGCTATAATGAATTCATCGTTAAGGAAAAATGCCTAAACGGTCAAAATTATTTTTTGAATGGGAGGATTCAAAACATGAGAATGACAAAGAAAGTAACAGCAATGGCACTGGCTTCCATGATGGCCCTGTCTTTAGCAGGATGCGGAGGAAGCTCTTCCACAACAGCAACAACAGCAGCAGCTACTGAGGCAGCGACAACCGCAGCTGCAGCAGCATCCGAAGCAGCAACAACAGCAGCTGAGGCAACAGGAACCACAGATGTAGCAGACAAGAAAGTCGGCATCAGCATCTACAAGTTCGATGATAACTTCATGACTCTTTACAGAACAGAGTTAGTTCGCTACTTAACAGAAGACCTTGGATTCAAGGCTGAGAACGTAGTCGTTCAGGATGGTAAGGGCGATCAGGCAGAGCAGACAAACCAGATCCAGAACTTCATCACACAGAAATATGACGTTCTGATCTTAAACCTTGTACAGGCTTCTTCCGCACCGGAAATCACAGATATGTGTAAAGAAGCTGGTATCCCGGTTGTTTACATCAACCGTGAGCCGGATGCTGCAGAAGAAGAGAGATGGGAATCTGAAGGTCTTAACGCTACATACGTAGGATGTGACGCAAGACAGTCTGGTACATACCAGGGCGAAGAGATCCTTGAGACTGCAAACAAGGGCGATATCAACGGCGACGGCAAAGTTTCCTACATCATGATCCAGGGCGACCCGGAGAACGTAGATGCTCAGTACAGAACAGAGTTCTCTGTAAAAGCTCTTACAGATGCAGGAATGGAAGTTGAGGAGCTCTTAAAACAGCGTGGTGACTGGGATCAGGCTAAGGCTCAGCAGATCGCACAGGACGCTTTAAACCAGTACGGCGACAAGATCGAGGTTATCTTCTGCAACAACGATGCTATGGCACTTGGTGCATTACAGGCAATCGAGGCAGCAGGACGTAAAGTTAACGAGGATATCTACCTTGTAGGCGTTGACGCTCTGACAGAGGCTGTTCAGAACGTAATCGACGGCAAGCAGACAGGTACTGTATTCAACAACCACTTCGCACAGGCTCAGGCTGCAAGCGATATCGCTGTTAAGTTCTTAAGCGGTGAGAAGGTTGACGCTGTCAACATGGTCAACTACGAAAAGGTTACTCAGGATAACGCTCAGGAAATCCTTGATATGTTAAAGTAATTGATACTGTAACAAATGAGAACCGGGTGTGTCTGGCACACCCGGTTCTCTGAACTTAAAACTTAAAAAATATGCCACCCGGAGATGCGGGGGAGTGTATCTGAAAGGAGTTTTGGGATGGCAGAACAGTACAGACTCGAAATGAGAGGGGTCAAAAAAACCTTCCCAGGTGTTAAGGCACTTGACGGAGTAAATTTACGGGTTCGCCCCGGAACGGTCCACGCACTGATGGGAGAGAACGGTGCCGGAAAATCGACACTGATGAAATGTCTTTTCGGAATCTATAAAATGGATGAAGGCGAGGTCTATATCGACGGCGTCAAGACGGAGATCGCAAACCCGGATGACGCGCTGAAAAAAGGACTTGCCATGGTTCATCAGGAGCTTCAGCCAATTCCGGAGCGCTCCATCGCTGAGAATATGTATCTTGGACGGTATCCGATGAAAAACTACGGACCGGTCAAGGTCGTTGATCATGCGACGATGAACAAAGAAGCTGAGAAATGGCTTCGGGATGTCAAGATGGATTTTGACCCGAAAGCAAAACTCGGCACATTATCAATCGGACAGATGCAGTCAGTAGAGATCGCAAAAGCGGTCAGCCAGAGTGCAAACCTTGTAATTCTGGATGAGCCGACCTCCTCACTGACTGATAACGAGGTAGAAGCATTATTCCGGATCATCAGAGACCTGAAATCCAGAGGTGTTTCTATGATATATATCAGCCACAAGATGGCTGAGATCCGCCAGATCTCCGACGATATCACGATCATGCGCGACGGTACATACGTTGGAACCTGGGCGATCGAGGATATCTCCGATGAGGAGATCGTAAAACAGATGGTCGGACGTGAGTTGAACAACGTCTATCCGCCGAAGGATGATTACCGGACGGATGAGACGGTCTTAAAGGTCAGCCACCTGACAAGTATTCTGCCGAATTCCTTCAAGGACTGCTCTTTTGAATTAAAGAAAGGTGAGATCCTGGGCTTTGGCGGACTGGTAGGAGCGCAGAGAACCGAGCTTATGGAAGCGATCTTTGGAATGCGCCACATTGAGAGCGGTACCGTGGAGATCCTCGGAAAAGAGACTCACATCAAGAGGCCGCAGGATGCGATCAACAGCTCCGTCGGAATGATCACAGAGGATCGACGCGGAAACGGTATCTTCGGATGCCTGAGCATCGATGACAATACTGCGATCGCTTCCTACAAGAATTACACCCATATGGGTAAGATCAACAAAAAAGAAGTCGATGCGGTCGTAAAGGACAGCATTGCGAAATTAAAGATCAAGACACCGAGCGGAAAGACGCTGATCCAGTCTCTCTCCGGTGGCAACCAGCAGAAAGTAATTATCGCAAGATGGCTTGCAAACAATCCTGATATCCTGATCATGGATGAGCCGACCCGTGGTATCGACGTCGGAGCCAAATACGAGATTTATCAGATCATGATCGATCTCGTAAAACAGGGCAAATCCATCATTATGATCTCGTCGGAAATGCCGGAGTTGATCGGTATGTCCAACCGAATCATCGTAATGTGCAACGGTCACATCACCGGTGAGGTGGAAGGAGAAGACGCAACTCAGGAGAAGATCATGTCCTTTGCCACAAAATTCACTTTAAGCGGCAAGGAAAACAAGTAGATTACAGGGAGGTTCAGTCATGACAGCGAAAAAAGTAAGTGCAAAAGATTTCCTTATCAATAACGGAATCATCGTCGTTCTTTTATTACTTGCAGTATTTACTGCGATCAAGCAGCCTACATTCTTTTCACGCGGCAACTTAATCAACATCGCATTAAACGTAGCTCCGCGATTCATCATCGCCTGCGGTGTATCCGGATGCTTAATTACAAAAGGTACAGACCTTTCCGCAGGACGTATGGTTGGTCTTTCTGCCTGCTTAGCAGGTACCTTACTTCAGAAGCCGGATTACAGCGGCAAGTTCTTCCAGAACCTTCCGGATTTCGGAAATGCCTGGGGCTTATGGGTTCTCGCGGTTCTTCTGATCTGTGTGGCAATTTGCTGTATCTTTGGTTTCATCAATGGCATCGTAATTTCTTACTTACAGGTTCCGGCCTTCATCGGAACACTTGGTATGCAGCTTATCGTTTACGGTGTCTGCCTTGTTTACACAAACGCGACTCCGATCGGTGGTTATCATAACGCATACACAGCAGTAGCAAAAGGAAAACTCTTTGGCGCGATCCCGTTCCTGTTCCTGATCGCCCTTGCGGTTGGTCTTGTTATGTGGTTCATCTATAACATGACTCCTCATGGAAAATATATGTATGCGATCGGCGGCAACGAGCAGTCCGCAGAGGTTTCCGGTGTAAACACAAAGAAGACAAAGATCATCATCTACATGACAGCAGCAGCGCTCTACGCACTGGGCGGTTTCCTTGTAGGCGCAAAATCCGGTGGTTCCTCCGTCAACATGGGTCAGGGCTGGGAGCTTGAGGCGATCGCAGCCTGCACCATCGGCGGTGTATCCGTAAACGGTGGTATCGGACGTATCTCTGGTGTTCTTATCGGTGTTCTTGTATTCGAGATCTTAAAGACCTGCTTACAGTACCTTGGTGTTGATACAAACTACCAGTACATCGCACAGGGTATCGTTATCGTAGTTGCGATTGCACTCGATATCAGAAAGTACATTGCAAAGAAGTAATAGACTGACTGTTTCGGTACAGTTAAAAAACGGGCGGAGGACGAGTTCCAACGCCCGTTTTTGCACACTCGCGCGAAGATGCAGATTGTTGGAAACGGCCGTGCGAGACGCTCGGGTGTACCGCGGCACATTTTTGCGTACATCATGTATCAGAAAGAAAATACCGATGGCTGGTTTTAGCAGCCTGCCTCATGGAAAGAAAGCCGGAGCGGTTTGATAAAACCTGCACCGGGAGAGTGGAGGTGAAGGAATGGAAGAAGAGATTGAGAAGGTCAGCGGAATCGGAACAGTGACCGAAGCCGCAGAAAAGGCTGTGGAGGCCTTTGGTGAGAAGACTTTAGAAGAACTCACTGAAGAGAATAAACGGCTGCAGGAGGAAAATGAGCGCCTGAAGAACAGATCCATAAAAGAACGGATGTACGATAAGATCAATGTGTCGGTGCGGACCATTGATATCTTTATCGGGTGCATGTGCGTATTGTTTGTGGCTGTTGTGGTGATGGGGATGCTGAAGTAAGAGAGTGAAGCGCTGACAGAGATCATGCCCGCTGCAGCCTAAACATTCAACGACAGGAAAAGATCCTGATGCCAGAAACTGAACCTATCGAAGTGGATAACAAAAAAGCTCTGGAGAACGATATGAGAAAGGTTCTCCAGGGCTTTTCTTTGTCTTGTCTGCTGATTCCCTAAAGAGGAAAATTACAGCAGGAGTCTTATTTCTTATAAAGAATTCTGATGGAATTCAGCACGCAGAGGATCGCGACACCGGTGTCGGCGAATACCGCGAGCCACATGGAGGCGATTCCCATGAGACCTAAGATCATGACAAGAGCTTTTACCGCAAGGGCGAATACCACATTCTGGTTGGAGATCGCGCCTGTGCTTCTCGCGATCTTGATGGCTTCCGAAATGGCATCCATGCTTGATGTCATGAAGACGACGTCGGCGGCCTCGATGGCTGCGTCAGCACCGCTTCCCATAGCTGCGCCCACATCAGCGCCTGCAAGCACCGGTGCGTCGTTGATTCCGTCACCGACGAACATTGCGCTTCCGTTCTCCGCGCGGAGCTTCTGCAAGATCTCGAGCTTATCAGCCGGGAGAAGCTTTGCGTATACATTGTCGATTCCGACCTCGGCGGCTACCGCCTCAGCGGCTGCCTCGCCGTCGCCTGTGAGCATAGCGGAGCGGATCCCCATGGATTTTAAGGACCTGATGGCATCCTTTGCCTCCGGCTTGATCGTATCGGCGATCTGGATCGTTCCTGCAAGCTTTCCGTTTACCGATATATAGACGGTGGTGACAGCACCGTTCTCATCGTAAGCACCGCAGTCCACGTTAAACTCGGTGAGAAGCTTTCTGTTTCCGCAGAGCACTTCGCCCTGGGAGAGCCTTGCATGGATGCCTTTGCCGGAGATCTCCTCGATCTCGGCGGGCTTTTCGATCACAAGTTTCTGATCCTTTGCAGCAGAGACGATGCTGATTCCGATCGGATGAGTAGATGCGGTCTCGCATGCTGCCGCGATCTGAAGGATTTCCTGCTCGGAAGCTGTGCCTGCCGGAAGGATCGTCTGAACCACGAAGTTTCCTTTTGTGATGGTTCCTGTCTTATCCATGACAACCGTTTTTACAGCTTTCAGGTTTTCAAGTGCAATTCCACCTTTAAAGAGGATTCCTTTCTTGGAACCTGCGCCGATCCCGGAGAAGAATGCCAGCGGAACGCTTAAAACAAGGGCACACGGGCAGCTGATTACGAGGAAGGTAAGAGCTGTGTAGATCCAGTGGGACCAGTTTCCTGTAATTAAGGACGGAATGATCGCTGTCGCAGCCGCCAGGGCAACGACGAACGGGGTGTAAACTCGTGCAAATTTCGTGATGAAGCGCTCGGCCTGCGGCTTGCTGGCTGCGGCGTTCTCCACGGAATCGAGGATTCTTGTGACCATGGACTCGGAAAGTTCCTTCTCGACTCTCATCTTTAAGAGACCGGAAGTATTGACGCAGCCGGATGTCAGCTGGCTTCCGACCTTTACCGATACCGGGACCGGTTCACCTGTGATCGGTGACGTATCGATCCGGCTCTCGCCCTCTACGACAACGCCGTCAAGCGGAATGCGGTCACCGGGACGGATCTCTACGATATTGCCGACAACGGCGGAACCGGCCGGAACCTCGCGGACAGTACCATTTTCGTCAAGAAGAACGGTCTCCGGACGAAGATCAACGGCTTCCATGATCTGGCTGCGGCTCTTTTCAACCGCGCGGTGTTCGAATGCTTCACCGACCCGGTAGAAAAGCATAACTCCGACCGCCTCCCCAAACTGGCCGACACAGAAAGCACCGATGGTCGCGAGGCTCATCAAAAAGTTTTCGTCCATCACGTGGCCGGTCTTCATGTTTTTCAGGGCTGTTAAGAGAACTTCCCGTCCAAGGATCAGGTAGGCGATCACAAAGCATATGGCGGAGATCTGCGGCATGGAGTGGGAGAGAAGCTCTCCGACGATGAAGAGCAAGCCTCCGGCGATCAGCTCCGGAAGATCATGGGCATGCTTGTCGTCACTGTTTGCATCTGCCGGTTTTCCTTCCTCGCGGATCTCGATGATGGTGCCTGGTTCGATCTTGTCTGCAATCTCCTGCATCTTCGGGAGCAGCTTTGTTCCTTCAGAAGAGTAGACACGGAGCTGTCTCGTCGCGAAAGTCAAAATACAGTCATCGACTTCCGGGAGCTCCTGGATTTTTTTCTCGATCTTTGCGGAGCAGTTTGCGCAGTCGATGTTTTTCATTACATAGACGGTGCAGATCGCTTTCGGATTCTTTGGGCGGACCTCAATGACGGTGCCGGGCTCGATCTGATCAGCAATCTCCTGCATCTTCGGGAGCAGCTTTGTTCCCACGGAAGAGTAGACCCGGAGCTGTCTCGTCGCGAAAGTCAAAATACAGTCATCGACTTCCGGGAGCTCCTGGATCTTTTTCTCGATCTTTGCGGAGCAGTTCGCGCAGTCGATGTTTTTCATCACGTAGACCACACAGGTGGATTTCGGTGCCGGACCGTGGTGGTGTTCGGCGTGCTCGTGATAATGATCGTGTTCGGAGCAGCAGCCATCGTCATCGTCGTGATGATGGTGATGTTCACAGCCGCAGTGCTCTTCGTGTTCGTCATCATCATGACCTTCGTGATGATGGTGTCCGCAGTCGCGGTGATCTTCATGCTCGTCACCATGTTCCTCGTGATGGTGATGGTGCCCACAGCCGCAGTGCTCTTCATGCTCGTCATCATGCTCATCGTGATGGTGATGGTGTCCGTAGCCGCAGTGTTCTTCGTGCCCGTCATCATGCTCATCGTGATGGTGATGGTGTCCGCAGCAGCAAACCTCTTCGTCCTCGTGGTCTGCTGATTTCTGCTTGGATTTTTCTAATTCCTCCATAGAGTAGACCTCCTCAGAATTATAATTTTTAATTATCATATTAACATATGAACCATCGTTCATATGACAAATATAGTACAGCTCCATGGGAAATGCAAGACTGTTTTTTAATATTAGGAAAAGAATTAAGAAAATAAGGTGGGAGAGCAGAAAAAGCTGCCTGGCGATATTCCGCAGGCAGCTTTGGCTATGTACGTATAAATATTAGATTTCCTTAAACATCCGCGCCTCGATCAGATGGATTCCGTGAAGGAAACACTCGCAGACCGGAGTCTCAACGCCAAGCTCTTTTCCGAGGCGGACAACCGTTCCGGCGAACATATCGACTTCCGTGCGTTTTCCGACCTCAAGATCCTGAAGCGTTGACGGCTTATTTTCATAAGGAAGACGTCCGAGCGTGTGCTCCTGACGGTCGATCTCATTCTGACCGATATCAATGCCCAACTTATTTGCAATGCGGATCACTTCCCACATGGCCTTGTGGCGGAAGAAATTGGCGTCATCGTTCTTCTGGAATGCTCCGAAGGGAACGCCGAACATGGCGCATGTCATATTCTCGGCAACGTTGCACATGAACTTGAACCAGATTCCTTTTAACATATCTGCATCGATCTTGTAGTCGATCCCACAGAGATCAAAAAGACTCTTCACAGCGAGAACATTCCCGGAATAGTGTTCCGGATCATTCTTAAGATCGCCGAAGTGGATCAGACCCTTATGCGGATCGAACTCCGTCTTTCCGTCCTTCATGACAATGCTGATCCGCATATAGGAGTACAGCAGATGTTCGCTGCCGTAGACGGCGGCGATCTGTTTTTCGCTCTCCACACCATTTAATACGGAGAGGATGATCGTATCTTTGCCAACCTGATTTTTAATATCCCTGATCGCCTGCTCCAGGTCATATCCCTTTACCGCAATGATAACGAGATCTGCCGGATCCCCCTCGACATCAGGTGTGATGATCGGAAAACGGTAATTGATCGTATTGACTGTTACCCCTTTTCGCTCCAGACGCTCTTTTCTTGCGCCGTCTGCAAGGATCCGGAAATCAGCCCCCAGCTTTTCTGAGATACGCGGTGCGAAAAATACCCCCATCGCACCGAGACCGATCAACGTCACCTTCTTTATGTCCTTCATAACTCCCTTTTCCTCCTTAAAAGTAAAACAAGCTGCGTTCCTTCTATTGTATAGTAAGACCGTTGGGGTGTCAACGAAAACAACCTTGTCTTTAGGGATAAAAGATGATATGATGGAAAAGTATGGAGAAAAATTAACAAATATGTGTGGGGGAGAGAATACTGGATGGAAATCACAAAAGAAGATAAACGGTCGGTGATCGACCACTGTTATCTGACCTATTTTATCAGCGGAATGGTCATCCTGATCTTCGGTGTCATTCTGCCAAACCTGATCGAGGAGAGAAATTTAAGCTTTACCGCGGCCGGCGGACTGCTTTCCTTTCTGGCGATCGGAAATTTATGTTCAAGCCTGGTATATCCGGTATTCTGTGGGATGATGTCCCAGAAGACGGCGGTAGTCGTACTGGCGGTCCCCTATCCGGTGTGCCTCTTCCTGTTTACAATGGGACTTCCGGTCCCGGTGCTTTATGTGATGATCTTCCTGATCGGAATCACGAAGGGCATGATCACGATCATCAACAATCATGCGATCCGTCAGGTGACGGGAAGTTCCAATCAATATCTGAATCTGCTTCATATGTGGTATGCGGTGGGGGCTTTCCTGTCCCCATTCGTTACGATGCTCCTCATGGGAGCGGGTATGAACTGGAAGACGATCCTTCGCCTCCTTGCAGTCCTCACGGTTCTCATCGTTCTTTCCTACGCCACAATGGATTACAGAAAGATCGAAAAAGAGGTGGAGAAGAAGGCGGGAGAGGAGAACGGCGGATCGTCGATGACAAAAGAAAAATTCTGGTTTTTAAAGAACACGGGATTCCTTCTGGCGGTTGGGGCATTGTTCTTCTATATGGGCCTTGAAAACTCCGTAAACGGATGGTTTGTTACTTATTTAAAAAGTACCGGCTTTATGTCCACAAGTCTTGCGACTGTGATGGTATCCGTGACCTGGATCATGATCATGATCGGAAGGATCGTCATTGCGTCCATCTCAAAGAGCGTGCCGCCGGCAAAGATTCTGGCAGTGATCTCCGCACTCCAGTTTGTCTCGGTATTGATCCTTGTCTTCGCGGATCATACCACAATGGCAGTGGCGGCCCTGATCCTTTTAGGACTTGGAATGGCGGGGGCGTTTCCGACAACTACGGCCTTTACCGGCGATCTCATGGGAAATTCCCCACTTGGAATGTCAGTGTTTACAGGGATCGGTTCCCTCGGCGGGATCCTTACCCCGCAGGTCATTGGAGTCCTTGCGGATAAGCTTGGATTCCAGGCGGCGATCCTGTTTTTAGTGCTGGACGCATTCCTGCTGGCACTTTTTGGAGCCGGGGCTCTGAGATATGCCACTAATCAGAAAATTCAAGTCGAACGTCCGTGAGACCTGGCGCTTGATTCTGGTCAGTAAAGCTGACATATCACTGTGCATCCTCGCGGAGCATTTATCTCAGTCAGAGACCTGACTCCCGCTGAGACAAATTTACTATTACTCACCACCTAAAAGAGGTGGGAGTCTTCTCGACTGAGATAAAAAAGTCAACCGGGATGGCATAAAACCGTCCTGAATATAAATAAGGGGTAAAAACATATGGATATTCGTTATTCCGCAAATCAAAGAGACGTAAAACGCTACACAACCGAAGAACTTCGGGATGAGTTCCTGATCCAGGATCTCTACCATCCGGATGAGGTGGTATCCGTATACTCCCACGTGGACCGCATGGTGACATTGGGATGTATGCCGGTGAAAGAACATGTCTCCATTGAAAAGGGGATCGACTGCTGGAAAAATTTCGGTACCCACTATTTCCTTGAGCGCCGCGAGATCGGAATCTTCAATATCGGAGGTGCCGGATCCATCACAGCGGACGGAATGGAGTACCGCCTTGGCTATAAAGACTGCCTGTACATCACAAAAGGCACAAAGGAAGTGATCTTTTCCAGTGACAGTGAGGAGACTCCGGCAAAATTTTACATGGTGAGTGCGCCGGCCCACACGTCCTACGAGACAAAGCTGATCACCTTGAAGGATGCCGCAAAGCGCCCGCTGGGTGATGCCAATACTTCCAATAAGAGAGTCATCAACCAGTTCATTCATCCGGATGTGCTGAAAACATGCCAGCTTTCCATGGGAATGACAGCGCTGGAGCCGGGCAGTGTCTGGAACAGCATGCCGTGCCACACCCATGAGCGCCGCATGGAGATCTACATGTACTTTGAAGTCCCGGAGAATCAGGTGGTCATGCACTTTATGGGTGAACCGACTGAGACGAGACACATCGTCATGAAAAATGAAGAAGCTGTGATCAGCCCGTCCTGGAGCATCCACTGCGGAGCAGGAACCTCCAACTACACCTTTATCTGGGCTATGGGCGGAGAGAATCAGGAGTTCGACGATATGGACAACATCGCTCCGATGGATTTAAAGTAAGATATCGCAGAGGCCGATAAAAAACTGATATAAAATAGGAAAGGTAAGGATCAAAATGGATAAGAAGAACATGTTTTCTCTGGAAGGAAAGATTGCTCTCGTAACAGGAGGTGCCCACGGAATCGGCTTTGCCATCGCGGAGAGCTATGCAGAAGCAGGAGCAACGGTTGTATTTAACTGCAGCAGCGAGGCGTCCTTAGAGCGCGGACTTGCCGCATACAAAGAGAAAGGGATCGATGCTCACGGTTATGTCTGCGATGTTACGGACGAGGAAGCGGTAAAGAAAATGATCGCGGATATCGAGGAGAAGATCGGAACGGTCGATATTCTTGTAAACAATGCGGGAATGATCAAAAGAATTCCGATGCATGAGATGAGCGCGGATGAGTTCCGCAAGGTTGTCGATGTTGACCTGAATGCTCCGTTCATCATGGCAAAAGCTGTCCTTCCGGGCATGATGAAAAAGAAAGCCGGAAAGATCATCAACATCTGCTCCATGATGTCTGAACTCGGAAGAGAGACCGTATCCGCATACGCAGCGGCAAAGGGCGGTTTGAAGATGCTCACAAAGAACATCGCCTCCGAGTACGGCGAGTACAACATCCAGTGCAACGGCATCGGACCGGGCTACATCGCCACATCCCAGACAGCTCCGTTAAGAGAGCGTCAGGCTGACGGTTCCCGCCATCCGTTCGATCAGTTTATCATCGCGAAGACACCGGCAGCAAGATGGGGCACCGTGGAAGACCTCAAGGGACCGGCGGTGTTCCTCGCGTCCGAGGCTTCTGACTTTGTAAATGGACACATCCTCTATGTGGACGGAGGTATCCTCGCTTATATCGGAAAACAGCCGTAAAGGCAGAAAAAAGATTTTGTCGTTACAGTTCAGCCATGCGCTGGTTTGAATGAGGAAGTGTGTTGCAAGCTTGCTTGCATAAGCACTTTTTCATCCAAATCAGCATATGGTGGAACCACCAAGCTTCTTGTTTTCGTGAATATGAAAACAAGAAGATGTAATGGCTGAACTGTAACCACCAGTTTGTTCTTGCGTCGTTTTCATGCACATGAAAGCAAGAAGATGGCAGGCATCAATCCACTAATTTCCCTCCGCAAAATAAGCATCCACCGCCCCGGCGATCCCGCTCGCGATCTTCCCCTGGTAGCCGTCATCCTGCAGCCAGGTATCCTCGTCAGGATTGCTCAGGAATCCCATCTCAAACACACAGACCGGGATCTCGCACCAGTTGATATCGGAGGAGCTGTCCGTCTCCTGGACACCGCGGTTTTTCGTGCCTGTGGTGCCGCAGACGGTGTCAACGATCTTCTTGGAAAGATTATAGCTCTTGTCGTGAAGACTGGCGTTATAAGGATTCTGGGCCGTCATACAGGTGGACAGTGCGCCGTAGACGCTGGAGTTATCCATAGAACCGGCATGAAGACGGATCAGGATATCCGCTCCGCTCTTGTTTGCCGCCACAGACCGCTCCGCGCTGCTCATATTCACATCATGGCTCGTGCGGATCATGACGACATGATAGCCGCGGTTTATAAGCTCTTTTTCCAGCTTTTTCGCCACTGTCAGCGTCACCTCGTACTCCGGGACTCCGCTGGATGTCCCCACCGCGCCTTCCGGCATCTTTGCCTTCATGGTCGTGGAGGATGGGCCGATAGGCTCTTTTGAGGTGTTCGCCTTTGCCTGATGTCCCGCGTCGATGGCAACGGTGTGACCGTTAAACGGGATCTCCGGCGCAGTCTCAGCATCATCGCTCGCAGCCGCTGTGTACGCCGCCGCAGCCGCCTCTCTCGCGGCCTCAACGCTCTCTGCCTCGGACATCTCTGAGGACAGTTCTTCTGATTCTGAAGCTGCTTCCGCCAGTTCTGAACTCTCAGAAGCCACATCACCACCCTCTGGATCTGCGCTTAGCGGTTCCCCGGCAGCTTCTCCGAGCGCCTGCACGTCCGCATCCCCGGATCCGGAAGCTCCTGTATCCGTGCTTTCTGCCGCCAGGTCTGCACCATTCCCGGACATTTCAGCCCCCGCCGCCGTCTCACTGCTCAGATCCACTGCCTCATATTTCCTCGCCCCATTGCAGCCGGTAAGCACCAGAGCAAAAAGGGCTGCAACGACAAGGAATCGGAGGAGTCCGTTTCCCTTTTTCATCCTACTCATAGGATCGTTCCTCCTCCGACTACGCATTCATCCTCATAAAATACAACTGCCTGTCCCGGCGTGATCGCACGCTGCGGTTCCTTAAACCGGCACTCCACCGTTCCATCCGGGAGTTCCCTGATGATACAAGGGGATCCCTTGTGGCTGTAGCGGATCTTCGCGAGAACCTCTTTCTCCTCTCCATGAAGACCGTCGATCGCCATCCAGTTCACATCCCTGCAGATCAGATGATCGGAAAACACATCATTCCCCTCGCCGATCACAACCTCGTTCGTCTCCGGGCGAATTCCTGTGACAAACACCGGATGGCCCATCGCGAGGTTTAAGCCCTTTCTCTGACCGACCGTGTAATGAGTGATCCCCTTATGTTTTCCAAGGATCACACCATTTTTATCCACAAAGTTTCCGCTTTCCGGAACACTTTCGGCTTCCCGCTCGATAAATCCGGCATAATCGTTATCCGGAACAAAGCAGATCTCCATGCTGTCCTTCTTCTTTGCCACGGTGAGACCACGGTCCTCGGCGATCTTTCGCACCTCATCCTTCGCGTAATCACCGATGGGCATCAACGTCTTGGAAAGCTGGAACTGGGTCAGGTTGTAGAGCGCGTAGGTCTGGTCCTTCGCCGCCGTCACGGAATTGCGGATCGTGTAACGTCCGTTCGGCAGCTGGCTGATCCGGGCATAGTGACCGGTCGCAATATAATCGGCACCGATCTCCAGGCTGCGCTCCAAAAGCGCCTCCCATTTTACATAGCGGTTGCAGGCAATGCACGGATTCGGTGTCCGTCCGTGCAGATACTCCGCAACAAAATAATCAATGACATTCTTCTGGAATTCTTTCCGGAAGTTCATAACATAGTAGGGAATTCCAAGTGTCCACGCGACACGTCTCGCATCCTCCACCGCACTGAGTCCGCAGCATCCGCCGTTTTCCTCAACCGTACAGGAATCCTCTTCCTGCCAGATCTGCATGGTGACCCCGATCACGTCGTATCCCTGTTCCTTTAAAAGGCAGGCAGCAACCGATGAATCCACGCCTCCGGACATTCCTACCACGACTTTTTTCTTCATTAATATTCCTCGTCCTCTTCATGCTCACTGATATCGGACACTGGCTTCTGTAAGCCTTTGATCTCGATATGGTGCTTTTCTGCATAATCCCAGAGTGCTGCATGGATCGCTTCCTCTGCAAGCAGGGAGCAGTGAACCTTTACCGGCGGAAGTCCGTCAAGTGCTTCCATAACTGCCTTATTGGTTACTTCCATCGCTTCCTCGATCGTCTTTCCCATTACCATCTCTGTCGCCATGCTGCTTGTAGCAACTGCAGCGCCGCAGCCGAAGGTTTTGAACTTGCAGTCACGAATGATGTGGCTCTCGTCATCGATATCGAGATAGATTCTCATGATATCGCCGCATTTTGCGTTTCCGACAGTACCTACGCCGCTGGCGTCCTCAATTTCTCCCATGTTTCTCGGGTGCTGGAAATGGTCCATTACTTTCTCTGAATACATTATTTTTTCCTCTTACTTTCTGTTCTTCTTAATGAAATCCTCATAGAGTGGGGACATTGCGCGAAGCTTCTCCACGATCTTCTTAAGGCAGTCTACAGTATGGTCGATCTCTTCCTTCGTTGTCTCCTCGCTTAAGGTAAGGCGTAAGGATCCGTGCGCGATCTCGTGCGGAAGTCCGATAGCTAAGAGCACATGGGACGGATCCAGGGAACCGGATGTGCATGCAGATCCGCTGGATCCGCAGATTCCGTCCATGTCCAGCATGATGAGTAAGGACTCACCCTCGATGAACTGGAACGCGAAGTTCGCGTTGTTGGAGAGACGGTTTGTGCGGTGACCGTTTAAGCGTGTGTACGGAATCTCGTCCATAACACGTCCAATCAGGTAATCGCGGAGTTCTGTCTCTTTCTTCTTATTATTCTCAAGTTCTGCCATTCCGATCTCGACAGCTTTTCCGAGACCGACGATTCCCGGCACATTCTCAGTTCCGGCACGGCGTTTTCTCTCCTGGGCACCGCCATGGATGAAGGAGCGGAGCTTTAAGCCTTTTCTGATGTAGAGGAAGCCGACTCCCTTCGGTCCGTGGAATTTGTGACCGCTGGCACTTAACATATCGATATGGTACTCATCCACATTGATCGGCTCATGGCAGAATGCCTGAACCGCGTCTGTGTGGAAGATGATCCCGTTCTCATGGGCGATCTCACCGATCTCCCTGATCGGCTGGATCGTTCCGATCTCGTTGTTTGCAAACATTACAGAGATCAGGATCGTATCCGGACGGATCGCCTTCTTTAACTCGTCAATGGAAACGGAGCCGAACTCGTCTACCGGGAGGTAGGTGATCTCATAGCCGCGCTTCTCAAGATACTCACATGTGTGAAGGATCGCGTGGTGCTCGATCTTTGTTGTGATGATGTGTTTTCCTTTGGACGCGTAAGCCTCCGCAGTCGCGATCAGAGCCCAGTTGTCGGACTCGGAACCGCCATTTGTGAAGTAGATCTCATTGTCCTTCGCGCCGAGAGCGTTTGCTGCAGTCTCTCTTGCTTTTGCGAGGGCTTCCTTACACGGTGTGGAAAACTCATATACCGCGGAAGGGTTTCCGTAATATTCTGTATAAAACGGCAGCATGGCTTCCACGACTTCCGGACGTACCTTTGTCGTAGCCGCATTGTCGAGATAGATTACTTTTTTCATTGTTCCGCCTTTCTGTAAAGCTTGATCATCCAGTCTTGCTGTTATACCGCCGCAAGGCTGAACTGTTACCATTTATTTTATGCCATGACCCGTGAGTCAGCGCCCAAAAAGGCGCAGACAAGCCACAGATATCCTACATTATATACGAAACCGGTTGGGAATTTCAACCGGTAATCTTATGTTTTTTCAGAAATACACAGTAACTCGCTAAGTATTTAGGAAATCCCCGTATTTTCAGCGGTTTCAGCCGTCATATCCCTCTCTTATTTCCACATATATATAACAGAATCCTTCTGCCTCAACGGAGCTGCCCATGCCTTCTTCCCATAAAACTCACCCACTGATCACCGGAACCATTCTCCTCACCTCCGCCGGACTCCTCTCCCGGGTCCTCGGTTTTTTCTACCGGATCTTTCTCTCCCGGACGATCGGTGCTGAGGGACTCGGAATCTACCAGATGATCTTCCCAGTCTACGGAATCTTTTTCTCCCTCTGCGCCGGGTCGATCCAGACCGCCATCTCCCGCTTTACCGCGGCGGACCCGGACCATGCGAAGCGAACGCTGCTCTCTGGTTTTTCTTTATCTTTCGCCATGTCTCTGGCCGCCGCCTTTGTGATCCGGCACTTCTCGGTCCCTCTTGCGGAACACGTCCTCATGGAACCGCGGTGTGCCCCATTGCTCTCCGTCATGGCCTTCACGATTCCGTGTACCTCCGTCCATGCCTGCATCTGCGGGTACTATTACGGAAAAGAAAAAGTCTCCGTCCCCGCTGCCGCCCAGCTTTTTGAACAGATGATCCGGATCTTTACGGTATTTCTGCTGGTGTCTGTCTGCATCGAGAAACGGATTCCGGTCACAGTGTCACTTGCCGTATTCGGGCTGGTTGCCGGGGAAGCCGGATCGGCATTGTTTGTGCTGATATTTTTTCTTTTATTTCATGAATTTCACGAAAATACAGGCAGATCATACAGTGTTGGCCAAAGTTCCATAAAAAATCCTCTTTTCGGGAATTCCGGACGAATTTCAGATTTCTCAGGCAATCTGTTCTCTCCCATGGCCGCCCTCCTTGCCCTCGCCGCTCCGCTCATGGCAAACCGTCTCATCCTGAACCTTTTGCAAAGCGCGGAGACGATCATGATCCCGGAGCGCCTGACCGTCTACGGACTCACCCGTTCCCAGGCCGTCAGTACATATGGAACGCTCACAGGCATGGCAATGCCCTTTGTCCTCTTTCCATCGGCCCTTGTAAACTCTCTGGCTGTGGTCCTGTTGCCAGTCACCGCGAGGCATCAGTCCGCCGGAAACGATTCCGGAATCGCGGACGGGATCTCCATGGCCTTCCGGTACAGTCTCTATCTCGGGATCTTCTGTGTTGGGGTCTTCACGGTCTTCGGCGAAGCACTTGGCTTACAGATATTTAAAAGCCAGGACGCCGGATCCTTCATTCAGATCCTCGCCTGGCTCTGCCCGTTTCTCTATCTCGCCACCTCATCCGGCAGCATTTTAAATGGGCTCGGAAAAACGAAACTCACGTTTTTCCATCACCTGGTCTCACTTCTCATCCGCATCGCCTTCGTGTGGTTCGGGATCCCGGAGTTTGGGATCCGCGCATGCCTATGGGGGATGCTTGCGAGTGAGATGCTTTTAGCCCTGCTCCATATTCTGGCACTCCGAAGAATCGTCCCATGTGACTGGAACGCATGGATATTGATCGGAAAGCCTGTTTTCTGCCTGCTTTGCGCCCTGTGGCTCTTCCGGCTCTTTCCGGAAACGCTTCCGCTTCCGGCAGGACTCCCGGATTTTTTCCGGACTGCAGTGCAGATACTTCTTTTATCCACCATGTATCTCCTGTTTCTGCTGTTTTTTCACAGAAAACAGAGTCCGGCCTCTACATGATCACTCGTCGAATTCCACCGTCACATAATACCCGCGGTCATTCTGGATAATATCCTTCACAATGCCCTTTCTGCTCTTCAAACGCTCCGTAAACCGAAACAGCCCTGACATCGCCACCGCCGGTTCGATCATGTAATTCACATTGACCGGCGTGATAGACTCGCTGACATCCACCTCCTGGCCGACCTCCACAAGGCCCGGGCGTTCCATTTTAAATACGATCTCTCTCATTTTTATCCTCTTTTCTATTTACGGTAACAGGCATTCCAGAAGCCGTGAAACATTTCGTCGGTACCTTCTGGTTCTCACTTTCCGCCTTGTATCATCGCCACAGGCAGTTTCTTCCGGATGCCCAGTGACGTAAAAATGCCGCCAGACCGCTTTTTAGCGCTCCCTGGCGGCATTACCTTTTTACTTTCCCGGCATTGCTGCCATGTTCTCTCAAACCTGTCTGACGAGCTTATTTCCCCTCGTAAATGATCGCAGAATCCACATCATATTTCTGCAGTTTATCTCTTCCCTTTAATCCCGCAAGCTCCATCACAAAACAGATCTTAACGACCTCTCCGCCAAGCTCTTCCACAAGCTTTGCGATTGCTTCCACGGTTCCGCCTGTCGCGATCAGGTCATCGATGATCACGACCTTCTGGCCCGGTCTGATGGAATCTTTGTGGAGCTCGATGGTTCCGGTGCCGTACTCAAGAGCATACTCCATGGAAACGGTCTCTCTCGGAAGTTTTCCCGGTTTTCTCGCCGGAACAAAGGATTTTCCCATCGCGTAAGCGACCGGTGTTCCGAAAATAAATCCTCTGGACTCCGCTCCAACGACCACATCGAAATCTACATCCTTCACCATATCAAGGAGAGAATCAATCGACAGCTTTAATCCGTCCGAATCCTGTAAAATTGAAGTGATATCACGGAAAATAATTCCCGGCTCCGGAAAATCCGGGATGCTTACTACATAATCTTCCAGCTTTTTCATAATATTTATGGTTCCTTTCTGATTCGATCCACGATTGCTTCTATTTTATCACATGTGTTTTTTTCTGGCAACCTTGAGAAAAAGCAAAACGTCGGTTGAATGCCTACCTTTTTTGTAGTATAATCAGAGCAGTTCCGGATTCCGCATGTGAGCGGAATCTTTGTTTGTTTCATCTGCAGATGCCCTCTGAGCGTATTTCTGCAGAATAATATCGCAAAATTGTTCCGTATCGGCACAATTATAACATTTTTTAGGAAGTCCAGTGATCTGAGCATCTCACATCTTGTCAGATCACTGTTGAAATTGGTGAAATAATCATGAAAATATCTACAAAAGGTCGTTATGCACTGCGCATGGTCATCGACCTGGCTGAACATGCCGACGATGGCTTTATCTCCTTAAAGGACATCGCCGCCCGCCAGGGTCTCTCAAAAAAATATTTAGAGCAGATCGTTCCACTCTTAAACAAGACCGGAATGCTCTCCACCACCCGCGGCTACCAGGGCGGATACAAACTCGCAAAATCCCCGTCGGAATGCACCGTCGGTGCGATCTTACAGACCACTGAAGGCAGCCTCGCCCCGGTCTCCTGCCTCGAGCACACTCCAAACCCCTGCGAACGTTGCTCCGCCTGCGACACGCTCCCGGTCTGGGAAGGCCTAAACCGCGTCATCATGGACTACTTAGACGGAATCACGATCCAGACGATCCTGGATCAGAAGCATGAGCTGGAGGAAAAGCACAGACTGGCGGCTGAGGAGATCTTAAACAGTGTGAAGGGTCCGTGTCAGTCATAAAATCTGCGGCTTTGTGACTTTTTTATATTGTATTTTATATATCGAAACAAAAAAGCTTCGCAAAAAATTGTCTTAAGGCAGTTTCTTACGAAGTTTTTTCTGTGCCTGTTCAACGGCACAGACCGTTACAGATTTATATATTGGGGACGGCAGCATGGCATCCACATATATTCCACTTCCGTCCAACAATAGAACAGCGGTCACACATATTGCTACGCAGTGACCGCTGTCCTGTATTCGTTCGTTAATTGAGGGGGATTTTTTCCAGCACAGCTCGACGCACGGCTGAACTGTTGGGGGATTATTCCTGTAATGTCTTAAACGCCTCGTCCAGATCCTCGATGATGTCGTCGATGTTCTCTGTACCGATGGAGAGACGGATCGTATTCTGTTTGATGCCCTGGTCCGCTAACTCCTCGTCATTTAACTGGGAGTGAGTTGTGGAAGCCGGATGGATCACGAGAGACTTCACGTCAGCAACATTTGCAAGTAAGGAGAAGAGTTCGAGGTTATCGATAAACTTCTTCGCTGCCTCTGCGCCGCCTTTGATCTCGAAGGTGAAGATGGAGCCGCCGCCGTTCGGGAAGTATTTCCTGTAGAGTCTCTGCTGTTCCGGATCATCGGATACGGACGGATGGTTTACTTTTTCTACAAGCGGATGGTTGTTTAAGTACTCAACGACCTTCAAGGCGTTCTGTACATGGCGCTCTACACGGAGAGACAGTGTCTCGAGTCCCTGCAAGAAGATGAATGCGTGAAACGGGGAGATCGTTGCTCCTGTATCACGAAGTAAGATCGCACGGATCTTTGTAACGAATGCTGCTCTTCCTGCTGCCTTTACGAAGCTTACACCGTGGTAGCTCGGGTTCGGCTCAACTAAGGACGGGAACTTTCCGCTTGCTTCCCAGTCAAAGTTGCCGCTGTCGATGATCACACCGCCGATGGTGGTTCCGTGGCCGCCGATGAATTTTGTCGCGGAATGGAATACGATATCTGCGCCGTACTCGATCGGTCTTACAAGGTACGGAGTTGCGAATGTGTTGTCGACAACCAGCGGGATCTTATGTGCGTGGGCGATGGAAGCCAGCTTCTCGATATCAACGACATCGGAGTTCGGGTTTCCAAGTGTCTCAACATGGATCGCTTTTGTGTTCTCCTGGATCGCATTCTCTACCTCCTCGTAGTTGAACGGATCAACGAAGGTTGCTGTCACGCCGTACTCCGGAAGTGTATGTGCTAAAAGGTTGTATGTTCCGCCGTAGATGTTCTTTGCCGCAACGATGTGGTCACCTGCATGAGCAAGGTTCTGGAATACATAGGTTGCTGCTGCCGCGCCGGAGGCAACTGCCAGTGCCGCAACGCCGCCCTCCAATGCTGCGATCCTCTTCTCAAATACATCCTCGGTCGGGTTTGTCAGCCTGCCGTAGATATTTCCTGCGTCTGTGAGTCCGAAACGTGCTGCCGCATGCTCGCAGTTTCTGAATACATAGGAAGAGGTCTGGTAGATCGGAACTGCTCTCGCGTCTGTCACCGGATCCGGCTGCTCCTGTCCTACATGAAGCTGTAATGTCTCAAATTTGAAGTTTCTCTCTGCTCTTGTTTTCTTTGCCATAGTGATTTTCCTCCTCTTATTCCGGATCGGGACATCGCATTTCATTCCCGAAAAATTTCTTATTTTCATTTACCAACCATCCTATCTGGTTGCAAGGAAATAGTACCATATGTTGGAAAATCTGTCTAATTGGATGTACTCAGGGTCTGCTATAGGTTTTTCCTATTGCTTTATGCTGCGTCAAGGCACCGCAGGAATCATGATCTTTTGCACCCTTTCCGGCATTTCTCATACACTGAACATATAGAACGATCGCAAAGAGAGGTCTTTTGGTATTATGAGAAAAATTCTTGCACCGGTTCTTTTTGTGTTTACGGCGGCGGCTCTGCTTGCCGGATGTAAGAAGAACACGGAATCATCTTTAACTCCCGTGACTTTAAATGAGGTTGCCCACTCCATCTTCTACGCCCCCCAGTATGCCGCCATCGAGCTGGGGTATTTTGAGGAGGAGGGAATCGATCTGACACTGGTAAACGGTGCAGGGGCTGACAAGGTCATGACAGCCCTGGTATCCGGAGATGCGGACATCGGGTTCATGGGATCTGAGGCGAGTATCTATACTTATATCCAGGGCGATGATGACTACGCCGTAAACTTCGCCCAGCTCACCCAGCGGGCTGGGAACTTCCTCGTTGGACGGACACCGGAAGCTGATTTCAAGTGGGAAAACCTCATCGGAAAGAAAGTTTTAGGCGGCCGCGCCGGCGGCATGCCCCAGATGGTCTTTGAGTATATCTTAAAGAAGAACGGCATCGATCCCACAAAAGATCTCTCCATCGACCAGAGCATCAGCTTCGGTCTCACCGCGGCGGCGTTCACCAGCAATGATTCCGACTACACCGTCGAGTTTGAGCCCTTCGCCACTGCCCTGGAGCAGGAAGGAAACGGCTATGTAGTCGCATCCCTCGGAAAAGATTCCGGCTATGTGCCCTACACGGCCTACAGTGCCAAGAAGAGCTATATCGAAAAGCACCCGGAGATCATCCAGAAATTCACAAACGCGATCCAGAAAGGCCTCGACTACGTGAACACCCACTCCGCCGAGGAGATTGCCGAGACGATCAAACCGCAGTTTAAGGAGACCGACACCGAAAAGATCGCCATCATCGTGGACCGTTACAAAGAGCAGGATACCTGGAAAGGAAATACGGTCTTTGAGAAGGAAAGCTTTGAGCTTCTTGAGAACATTCTGGAGGAAGCCGGTGAGCTTGACACGCGGGTTCCTTATGAGGATCTTGTGAAGACGGAGTTTGCGAAGGCAGCCGCAGAGAAATAACTTTTTAATCGGAGAGATCTGAATTTTTTTAATCATTGTAACTGTTCAGCAGGTCTGCGCACTTGCTGCGCTGACCGTAAGAAAACATAAGCTGGAAGGCAAAAATCCCATCGGCGCAGCCGATCTCGAATGATTTTTGCTTGTAACTATGAAAGTACTGAGGTTACTAATCATTTAAATTCAGATCTCTCCGATATTTTTATACTTCCTCTCCTCTCATTCTCCACCATCCCATCATCCACTTCACATAGTCAGAAAATCCCGCGGGATCCACATCCCGGACCGCAATGACAGGGATGTTTCCGATCTCCTCCCCATTAAACCGGTAGCGCAGCGTTCCAAGCTGGTCTCCCGCCTTTACCGGGGCCTTTGCGCTCTCTTCCAGCATCAGTTCCCGCTCCACGCCGGAAAAGTCCTCGCCGTGGAGTCCCAGATATGTAAAGGTTTCGCCGTAGGAAAGTTCCACCTCCGGCTCTTTTCCGCCTGTCACCGGAATCTTCGGAAGCTCCGGCGGCATCTCATCTTTATAGAGCCTGCAGTTTCCAAACCCATAATTTAAAAGCGTCACCGCGTCCTTAAATCTCGCCTTGAAGTCCGGTGCCGCCATGATCGCGGCGATAAGCTCCACGCCGTCCTTTTTTGCTGTGGCGGAGAGACAGTATTTTGCGATACTGGTGGAACCTGTTTTCAGCCCCGTCACCTCGAAATTCGTCGCCATCTTTAAGAGCTTATTTGTGTTGGAGAGACCGAACTCCTTTGTCCCCTGCTTCGTCACATGGGTGATATTCTCCATCCAGATCGTCGTATAGTTTGTGATCTGCGGGTATTTTGTGATAAGTTCCCTGGACATCAGCGCGATGTCCCTCGCCGTAGTCACATGTTCCGGGGAATCTGTGAGTCCGCAGCAGTCAATGAACTTCGTGTGCTCCATCCCCAGGCCTTTCGCCCGCTCATTCATCATCTTCACAAAAGTCCCCTCATCGCCTCCGATAAACTCAGCCATTGCCACCGACGCGTCGTTGCCGGAGGCGATGACGATGCACTTGATCAGTGTCTCCACGGTCTGGATCTCGCCCTCCTCCAGGAACACCTGGGATCCGCCCATGGATTTCGCGTGGGCGCTTGTCACCACCTCGTCTGTCAGACGGATCTTCCCTGACTGCAGGGCGTCGAAGATCAGGATCAGCGTCATGATCTTTGTGACACTGGCGGGATTTCTCGGCTCATCCGCGTTTTTCTCGCAGATCACGGTTCCTGTGGATGCCTCCATGAGGATCGCGGATGGGGCCGTGATCTCCGGGCCGGTGTACGGTGTCAGCTCCGGCTGCATCTGCTGTATTTCCATGATCTGATTTCTTATATCCTTTTTCCATGTCCCTTCCCTCATCATCCCGTATCCGCTCAACGGTTCCATCATGAACAGGATTCCGGCCATGATCCCACAAATGCTTCTTTTTCCCACTCTCATATTTCTACTCCCGACCTGCCTGCTGTTCCATAAAATTTCTCCGCCCGGACGCCATTTTATTCCGCCCTGCGGCACGCTTTTCATGTTCTCAGCCAGTTTTCTCCTTATAAAATATGGCCCGGACATCCCCCTTTATGTCACTGCTTACAAAATGCTTAATTTTTCTATTTCTCGTAGCGTCGGACATGGGGTTGTGCTATGATAGAAGTAATAAATACAGAATTTTATCCGTTGTTCTGTCTGACAAAGGACGGCGGTTACGAATTAAATTACGAGGTGATATTTTGGAATACAATAATGATTTTGAAAGGCGCCGCGCATATATTTCAAGCCGCGAAAAGCTGCGGAAACGGCGGCAGACAGTTCATATTACGATACTGCTGATCGTTCTCGGAGTTCTTCTCCTGGGAATCGGCGGACTGCTCCTCTTTAAAAAAGGAGGCCACTTATCCACACAGTTGAAAAACAACACTTCTGAATCTTCGGCGGAATCCGATCCGTCCGGAGATGATAAAACGACTGTTTCACTTGCGGAGAGCGGATCCGGAGAAGACGCTTCTCCGGAGTCACAGGAAGCTGCCGCACCGGCTGCCGCCTACAATACAGGCGATACTGCCCTGGATGGGATTTTAAACAGCGCTCACGCAAAATTCGTCACCTACGACTACGATGCTGCCATCGAGATCTTAAACTCCAACCCGGATTACGCGGAGAATTCCGATGTGAAGGAGCTTCTCGCCGCCTGCGAGGAGACAAAATCCACACTCGTCCGGGCGGATGTAAACAAGATCACCCATGTGTTCTTCCACTCCCTGATCATGGATAACTCCAAAGCCTTCGACGGGGACGCGGATTCCAAGGGCTACAACCAGGTGATGACCACGAAGAGCGAATTTTTAAAGATCCTGGATTCCATGTACGAGAAAGGATATGTTCTCGTAAAGCTCCACGATATTGCCCACGAGGTGACGGACGAAAACGGCAATACGAAGATGGTGGCGGGAGATATTATGCTGCCGCCCGGAAAGATTCCTTTCGTCATGTCCCAGGATGACCTCTGCTATTACGAGTATATGGACGGTGACGGTTTCGCAAGCCGGATGATCGTGGGCGGGAACGGAAAGCCGACCTGCGAGATGGTGATGGATGACGGCTCCGTGTCGGTGGGCTCTTATGATCTCGTGCCGCTCCTTGAGGACTTTATCACGGAACACCCTGATTTTTCCTACCGGGGTGCCCGGGCGGTCCTGGCGTTTACCGGATATCAGGGCGTTCTGGGATACCGGACGGATCCGTCCTATGAGAGTTCTAACCCAAATTTTGAAGCCGATAAAGAGACGGTCCGCCAGGTGGCACAGTGTCTCAGGGACAACGGCTGGGAGCTCGCCTCCCACAGCTGGGGACATATCAATTTCGGGAAACGCTCCTTTGAGGATGTGAAGACAGACTCCGATAAGTGGGCCTCCAGGGTGGAATCCCTGATCGGAAAGACGGATATCCTGCTCTACCCATTCGGATCAGATGTTGGCGACTGGCATCCGTACACAATGGAAAATGAAAAATACGCATATCTCCATGAGCTGGGCTTCCGCTACTTCTGCAATGTAGACTCCAGCCAGTACTGGGTACAGTTTGGATCTGACTATCTCCGCCAGGGACGCCGGAACTTGGACGGCTACCGCATGTACTACGACCTGCCGGAGACGAATCCGGAAAAAGACCACTTAAGCGACCTCTTCGATGTGACCCAGGTCTTCGACCGCGAACGGCCAGTTCCGGTGGCACCGATGAATTAGACCTGGAATTAAAAACGGACTTCAAAAGTCATATCTCATATGGCTCATGAAGTCCGTTTCTTTTGTTTATATCCGCTAAAGCTTTCACTGGCAGTCCCTTCTGAATACATGGGAACTCGCAGAGCCTGCCAACGGCAGCTTCTTCGGAATTCGAGAAAATCAAAATACGCTGGACAGTTTTTCCCATCCAGCGTACCAGGTATTATTCTGCATTTTCTGTTTTTCAGCTGAAATCTTCATTTAGAACTGCACAATATCCTTGATCTCCTGCGCCGGCTCCACGCTCTCGGCGTAGAGCACCGGACCGACACCGTCGTAGTCCGGCCAGAACTCATATGCGATCTTCGCGCGGACCTTGACCCACTGCTTTGTCTCAAGGTTTTTCGCCTCACGCGCCTTGCAGATAAATCCTAAAAATGTCATATCAGCCTCGCAGCATGTCATCGCCATTCGGCCCGGAACGAAATAGTTCTTCGGGAATTCCGGGGATTTTAATACCATACCGGTGAACTCCACAACTTTTCCCTCGTAGCGGTCCTGCTTATCCATGGCGTCGATGTACCAGATGCCGTAATCCTTCGGATCGATCTTGATCACATCTGCCTTCATGTCGTACGGAAGATCCTCTTCCAGAACCTCCTGCTCGATCTCGCCTTCCGCATCCTCGAAGATCAGCTCTGCCTGCGGGTTTAAAGCCTTTAAGCCGCGGCGGTAGCGGGTGATGTTCTCATCGCTGACTTCATCGCAGCGGTTCATGATCACAAGCTCGGAGCGCTTTACAAGGAGCGCTAAGAGCGGCTTCATGTTGCTTAAATAGAGCTCGAAGGTGGAGCCGTCGATGATCGTGATCTGCTGGAAGAGTTCCCAGGTATCCGGGAGCTGCAGCTGATCCTGCGGCCACATTCCGTTCCACTCGATGAGAACGCGGGCCGGGTCATATAATGCCTCGATCCGTCCGTAGAAATCCTCGTCCATCTCGGAGATATCTTCCACGGTAACGATCTTTGTTCTTGTTTTCTTTAAGATTTCCTTATCGTACTCCGTATCGCCTTCCTCGCAGAGGATCAGAACGGTCGTACCGTCGGCCTGGAAATAGTCCTGCTGTAAAGTATTTGTGATGAACTGGGTCTTTCCCGCTTCCAGAAAGCCGTTGATGACAAATACCGGCATTTTTTCCTGCTGTTTCACTGTCTTATTCTCCTAATTATATAAAATGGTTCCTGCCCACGTCTTGCGCAGACAGGAACTGCCACTGAACAGGTTCTGCAGATCTGGCAGCCTGACCCTGGCAGAATACGTTCATTAAGCCTCAAACGCAGCCTTTAACTCGTCTTCCTTCAGGTTGGAACCGATCACGCACACTTTTCCTGTGTAGATCGGAGCGCCTGTGCGGATCTCGGTCTCTTCCGGTACAAGATCGAAGTAGTACCATGTTCCGTCCGCATCCGGCAGCATTCCCTTTGCGCGGAGAACCTGGCCGTACTTCTCGGAATGTGCGAGTTCCTGTAACAGGGACTCGAGTTTCTCCTTTGTGATGGTACGGTTTGTCTCAAGACCCCAGCTTGTGAATACCTCGTCGGCGTCATGATCGTGGTGGTGATGGTGGTGGCCGCATCCACACTCGCCGTCATGATGATGGTGATGCTCGTGCTCATCATCGTCATCATCGTGGTGATGGTGATGGCCGCATCCGCACTCTTCGTCATCGTCATGGTGGTGATGATGGTGCTCATGCTCATCTTCGTCGTCATCATCGTCATCGTGGTGGTGATGGTGGTGGCCACAGCAGCACTCCTCGTCGTCATCGTCATGATGATGGTGATGGCCCTCTTTTACCTCCTCAAGGAGCTTCTCAGCCATATCATCTGTCGGCTTCTCAATGATCTCAAGAAGCTGCTCGCCGGTGAGCTTGTCGATCGGAGTTGTAACGATAGCTGCCTTCGGGTTCTTCTCGCGGATCATCTCTACACACTGAGCGACCTTGTCTGCGTCAGCGACATCGGTACGGCTTAACACGATCGTTCCTGCGCTCTCGATCTGGTTATTGAAGAACTCACCAAAGTTCTTCATGTACATCTTACACTTCTGAGCGTCAACGACTGTCACGGAACCGTTTAATACAACGTCGATCTCGCCCGCAACGTCGCAGACTGCCTTCATGACGTCGGAAAGCTTGCCGACACCTGACGGCTCGATAATTACACGGTCCGGTGTATACTTTGTAAGGACTTCATTTAAGGAACGTCCGAAATCACCGACTAAGGAACAGCAGATGCATCCGGAGTTCATCTCACGGATCTCGATGCCGGAATCCTTTAAGAAGCCGCCGTCGATACCGATCTCACCAAATTCATTCTCGATCAGGACTACTTTCTCGCCCGCAATTGCTTCTTTCAGAAGCTTCTTTATAAATGTTGTTTTTCCGGCTCCGAGGAAACCGGAGATAATATCAATTTTTGTCATAATGACACCTCTTTCTTGCCATCCGCGCGGCATTCCTGTATTTTTATCTGTCCGCCTTAATTTTATACTGTATACAGACCAGATCCACTGCCGCACTTTCATTTTTCATTACCAATTACTAACTTTAACACATTTTCTAACAAAGTCAAGTACTGCCGCTTCCAGCGGATGTCTGGAAAGCGGCAGAAATACGAGAAATTTTCTCATATAATATTGTTTTCTTGTACAGTCTTCAGGATCTGGCAAAATCCAGCCTCATTGAGCGCTTGCGATTACGTATCTGCTGGCATCCTGCTGTTTCTCCCCTATCTCGACTGCTTCACCATCTGAACGACACTGAACACCCCGAACATCGCCAGGTTCACCACAACAACGCTGGCTCCCGCCGGAATTGAATATACATAGGAAAGAATGAGCCCGATAAAGAAGCACACCACAGACACAACGCCCGAGGATACCACAACGCCGAGGAAACTCTTAAATACCCGCATGGATGTCAGTGCCGGGAAGATCACAAGGCTCGAGATCAGCATGGCACCCATCATTCTCATACCGAGAACGATCGTAATGGCAGTCAGGACCGCGATCAGAAGGTTATAGGCGGAGACCCGCACACCCGTCGCCTTCGCGAAGCTCTCATCGAAGGTCACGGCAAAGACCTTGTTGTAGCAGATCACAAACATGCCGAGGACCACCAGGGACAGGACTACGCTTAAGCACATGTCCTCGCGGCTCATTGCTAAAATACTTCCGAACATATAGCTGCTGACATCCGTCGTCATTCCCGTCGTCAGGGATGTGACGATGATACCGATGGCGAGAGATCCTGCGGAAATCATCGCGATCGCCGCGTCACTCTTGATCTTTCCGTTTCCCGTGATCCGAAGAAGCAGGACCGCCGCCGCTGCCACCACCGGGATCGATACCGCGAGAGGCGCCCAGTTAAAGGCCACCGCGATAGAGAGTGCCCCAAAGGAAACATGGGACAGTCCGTCACCGATCATTGAATACCGTTTCAGCACAAGGCTGACTCCCAGGAGCGATGCGCAGAGCGAGATACAGATACCGCCGATCATCGCCCGCACGAGAAACGGATAGGAAAACATTTCCTGTAAAAGTCCCATTTAGTTCTCACCTCCGAGGAATTCTCTTCCGAATTCCGATTTCTTATACTCATCCACGGTCCCGTAAAACTGGACCGTCTGTTTCAACTGTAAGATCTTGTTGGCCTGGGTCACGATATTTCCGATATCGTGGGAGACCATGAGGACAGCCACCTTCTCGTCCCTGTTTAGATGGCGGATCACCGCATAGAAATCCTGGGTGGATGCCGGGTCAAGTCCCGTGATCGGCTCGTCCAGGATCAGGAGCTTATCCGTAGCGCAGAGGGCCCTCGCGATCAGGGTACGCTGTTTCTGTCCGCCGGAGAGATCCCGGTAGCAGCTCTTTTTGAGATCCGTGATTCCGAGCTTTTCCATATTGACTGCCGCAAGCTTCCGCTCTTCCATCGAGTAAAACGGTCGGTTTCCACGCTTTCCAAGGCAGCCGGAGATCACGACCTCCTGTACCGTCGCAGGGAAATCCTTCTGGGCCGGGGTCTGCTGCGGGAGATATCCGATTCCGGACCGTCTCAACTCGTCCGCCAGCGTCAGGACACCGCCGGTGGGCTTTATAAGTCCCAGGAGTCCTTTCATCAGGGTGCTCTTTCCGGATCCGTTCTCGCCGACGATGCAGAGGTAGTCCCCAGGATTGATCTCCATGGACACGTCCTTCACCACGTCATAATTTTCATATCCAAAGTCCACATGTTCACATTTTAATAATGGCTGGTTCATCGATAAAGTCCTTCCCGTAAATTGACAACATTCTGTTCCATCAGTTCCAGATAGGTGACGCCGTTATCAAACTCTCTTCTCGTCACGTTATGACAGGAGTGAAATAACAGCGGCTTCGCACCGGTCTCCTCGCTGATGATCTCCGCCACCCGGTGGCTGGAGAGTTCCAGGTAATAGACCGCCGGGATCTGTTCCTCCCGCACCTTGTCGATCAGGTATGCGATGGTCTTGGCGCTTGGCTCAGTGTCGGAGGCGCAGCCGGAAAACGCAGCCCTGTACCGGAGTCCGTAAGTGTCCGCAAAATAGCGGAGCGGAAACTTGTCCGCCATGACAATGAGGTCTAAGTCCGCGCCGTTTACCACATCGCGGAATTCCTGGTCGAGATTCTCAAGTTTCCCGAGATAATCCTCTGCATTTGCCGCAAAGATGTCCGCGTCTGCCGGGTCCATCTCCTGAAGCGTGTCCGTGATCACCTGAGTGATCTTCATGGCATTCACCGGAGCGGTCCAGATGTGCTCGTCATATTCGATCTCGTAATCCGCGTCGTCATCATCGTGCGTGTGTGTGTGATCTTCCGCATCATGATCGTGTTCATCATCCGTGTGGTCATGATCTTCCGCATCATGATCGTGTTCATCATCCGTGTGGTCATGATCTTCCGCATCGTGATCATGATCATCGTCATCAGCATGGACCGCCTCATCATGGTCGTGGTCATCATGGGTATCGTCTGCCGACGCATGGCTGTGGTGATGTTCCTCACCTGCGTCCTCCATGCCTTCCACGATCTCTTCCTCCACGGTATCCACATAGTCCATCATCGTGATGACCTTTAAGCTCTCCGAATCCAGGGATGCCACAACCTGGCTCACCCACTGCTCCATGGCACCACCGTTGCAGATCAGAAGGTCCGCGTTCTGGATCAGGCGGATATCTGCCGGTGTCGGCTCAAAGGAATGGCTGTCCTGTCCCGCCGGGATCACCATGGAAAGATCTACGGCATCCCCCGCGATCTGTCTCGTGAAATCGTAGTACGGGAACAGGGTCGTTACAACTTTCAGCTTTCCATCATTCGGAGTTCCCACATCTCCGTGTGTGTCACTAACAGAGCCACAGCCTGTCAGGGTACCAAAAAGAAACATCGCTGCGGTGAGCCATGCTTCTATCCGTTTTCGTCTTGTTTTTCTAAAATACTTCAATCCATTTCCTCCGGTATCTAACGCGCGGGCTGATGTTTTAAACATAGTTTACGCAAGGTCCGAATTTTCATGTTACTGTCTTTTACTTTTAATAGCAGCTCTTTGTTTTCCTGCGCAGTTTTTCCTGCAGTCATCACTATATATAAATAAATCCGCTTACTGCTGTCACCTTTTATGGCACATTGATAAGTCATGCCGCATCTGCACAGGTCTGCCAAACAGCTACTTTTCAATCTCCGTTAAGATATCAAGCGGTTTCTCAAGCAGAAATTCCGGCTGGAATGCCGCAAGCTCCTCACGGCCCCTGAATCCCCAGAGAACTCCCACCGTCGTCATCTTCGCGTTCTTTCCAGTCTTCATGTCCGTATTCGTATCTCCAAAATACAGGCACTCTGACGGATCCGCGCCACAGATCTTCGCCGCCTTCAACGCTCCCGACGGATCCGGCTTCTTCGGAACGCCCTCCTGCTCCCCGATCACCGTGTCAAAATATCCCGCGCCGAATACATATTCTACGGTCTTCTTCGCCTGGGCATCAGGCTTGTTGGATACAACAGCAATCTTTAAACCCAGCTCTTTCGCCTTCGATGTGAGCTCCACGATTCCATCGTAAGGATGCATCTCATAGTTACAGTATTTTCCGAATATCTCCATATATACAGGGAGGATCGCCTCGTAGTGCGCCTCATCCGTATCCCCGCAGGCCGCGAGGGAACGTTTCATCTGCATTTTATATCCATCGCCGACGATGGTCATCATCTGTTCCTCTGTCAAAGGACCGAGCCCAAACTTCTCCAGTGAAAGGTTCGTACAGTATGTCAGCGCATGGATCGAGTTTACCAGCGTTCCATCCAGATCAAAGATCAGACACTTATATTTCATATCTGCCTCCATATAAAGCAAAAACGAATCAAAAACTGTGCCACTCATTTTATCACACTAAAAAAAAAATGACAATACCTTTCTGCGCATATATAGGGCTCCGAAAATTTCCTTTAAATCCCATTGACTCTTTCCAGTTTCCATATTAGGATATATCTATATGAAAAGGACAAATCTACATATATTTTATGTGCATTTTTGTACCAAAAGACGAAATCCCAGGAGGTACGTTTATGAAAAAATTTTGCATCGCAGCTCTCGCTGCAACACTGGCTCTCGGAACCATGATCACAGCTCAGGCTGCTGATACAATAGATGGAACTGTTGTATCCGGCACATACAAACGCAGCACAAACGGCGGACGCCGCCGCGGTTTAAAGTCCCCGGCAGGCGGTGCCTGGGAGAAGCTTTCTGACGGTACCTATAAATATCACTTTGCGGAAGGTCTCGAAGCTACCGATTACTGGCTGGAGATCGATGGAACCTGGTACTATTTCGGTCATGACAATATCATGCAGACCGGATGGGTAAAGGATGACGGCAACTGGTACTACATGGACCTTAAGACCGGCGCTCTCTTCACCGGCTGGCACGAGATCAGCGGCAAGTGGTACTATTTCCACGAGGAAGGCGATGGCTTCAAGGGCACTCTCATGGTAAACTGTGAGACTCCGGACGGATACACCGTTGACGTGAATGGTGCGCTTGTAGAATAGTCACTGGCATAAATTTTAAAAATCCCCGCAGGATCGTTTTTCCGCATCCTGCGGGGATTTTTTTCCGGTCCATATAGCATCCGTTCCAATAATACGTTTCTTGCATATGTCCCATTGATCGGCAGTTCCTCTTTATTCATATCTCAGAGCATCGATCGGATCCGCCTTTGCGGCTTTCGACGCCGGGTAAATCCCAAAGAAGATGCCGACTACGGCCGAAAAGGATACCGCAAGAAGGATGATCCCAGGTTTGATCACAACAGGGAGTCCAAGCGCCGCACCGCCTGCCGTCACGAGACTCACAGCGAGAAGAACGCCGATGATTCCGCCCAGAGCGGACAGGATCGCGGACTCTGTCAGGAACTGGATCAGGACATCCCGGGTCCTTGCACCGAGCGCCTTTCTGATACCGATCTCACGAGTCCTCTCCGTGACGGACACCAGCATGATGTTCATGATCCCGATGCCGCCCACCAGGAGAGAGATCGCAGCGATCCCGCCCACAGCCATGGAAAGTCCGCCCATGAGGCTGTCGATGGATCCCATCTCATCCGCCACCGTACTCGTATAGAAATCTCCCGCGTTTCTATTCTTGATTTTCCCGAGATACACCGTCAGTCTGGACATGAAATTTACCATGTCCGTTCCTTCTTTCGCGTACAGACGGCAGTAATAGAACTGGTCATTCGGCCACGTGAGCAGTGTATACGGGATATACGCGGATCCCGTATCGCCGGAGCCTCCGGACAAAAGCTTCTGGAACGCGCTCATCTCTTTTTTGTAGACGCCGACTACCGTATACATGTCTGTATCCCCGTAGACGGTGGTCCGGAAGGTCTTTCCCACCGCGTTTTCCGTTCCGAAAAGCTTTCTGGCACTCTCCTCCTCTATCACCACATTTTTCTTTCGTCCAAGAATATCTCCTTTGTTTAAATAACGTCCGGAAATCATGGTCACCGGCTGGACGTCGCCAAAATTCCAGTCGATCCCCTGGAAGTCAAATTTCATGTTTGTCCGTCCTGCAAGGACTTCTGAATTTACGCTGGCGTAACTGTCGATATAGGATATCTCATCCCCGAAGACTTCCTTGATCTTATCAAGTTCATCCAGGGTAAAGTAATCGCTGTCCCGCACATCCTCCACATTGTATCCGATGGACACCACCGCCTGGGTGGCCCCCGCGTCCTTATAGAGGTCCGCGAACAGCCCGCGCATCGTATCGCCGATGGAAACGATGGATATGACAGAACCGATTCCGATGATAATGCCCAGCATCGTCAGGAATGAGCGCATCTTGTTCGCCATGATTGCATGGAAGGCCATGATCATATTTTCGCCTAGCATCCGACCACCTCACTCTCTGTTCCGGCTGTTTTCTGGAAGTGTCTGTAGAGACCTTTCATGTGGACTTTACCGCTTCCTTTTGTCGGGTTTTCGTTGATCTCATCTTTGATGATCTGACCATCCGAGAAGTGGATGATCCGGTCCGTAAAGGCGGCGATATTTTCCTCGTGGGTGACAACGATCACTGTGGCTCCCGCTTTGTGGAGTTCCGAGAAGATCTCCATGATCTCGATGGACGCGGCTGTATCGAGATTTCCCGTCGGTTCATCCGCCAGGATCAGCGGCGGCTCGTTCGCCAGCGCTCTCGCAATGGCAACGCGCTGTCTCTGTCCGCCGGACATCTCATTGGGCATGTGTCCGGCGCGTTTTTCCAGCCCCACGCACTCCAACAGTTCCATGGCCCGCTCCGTCCTTTTCCTTTTCGGGATCCTTGCGTAGGTCATCGGGAGCTCCACATTTTTTAACGCCGATGTCCTGGAGATCAGGTTGAAGGATTGGAACACGAAGCCGATCTTTTTATTCCGCACCGCGGAGAGTTCGTCCGGGGACAGGGCCGCCGTGTCGATCCCGTCGAGGTAATAGTGACCCAGTGTCGGGCGGTCCAGGCAGCCTAAAATATTCATCAAGGTAGATTTTCCCGATCCGGAGTGTCCCATGATCGCAACGAACTCACCGCGGTGGATCGTCAGGTTGATTTTCTTTAGTCCCATGACCCGGATCGCGCCTGTGTCGTAGATCTTTACGAGGTTTTCCAGGCGGATCAGCTCGTCTGTCACGTTTTCCGTCATGTAGCGGGATCTTGTCAGTTTTTCAAACATTGTTTATTCCCCCTGTTTTCCGGATGATGTGACTGCCATTCCATCTGTGTACTGCTCTCCCGGCTCCGCGATCAGGACGGAGTTTTCATCCAGGGAGCTCCCTTCCACCGGGATGATCTCCATCTCCACATCGCCTTCCACACCGATGTCCACCGGAACCCAGGATACGGTTCCGTCACTGATCTCCTGTACGTAGTTCGTTCCGTCTTTTTCCATCACGGCGGAGACTGGGACTGTCAGGGCGTTCTCGGATTCTTCCAGGACAATGGACGCGCGGGCGGTGATTCCAGCGATCAGTTTTGTGTCCTGATCTGTGACGCGGATCTTTGTGGGGATGACGCGCTCGCTGGAACCGCCGCCTTTTTCTTCGCCGGTCGGGGAGATCGAGATGACTTCGCCGTGGACGGTCTCACCGTTTAAGATGTCCGCGGAGATCTCGGCTTCCTGGCCGACGGCGACTTTTCCGATGGTGTACTCGCTGACTTTGATCTCGAGTTCCAGGTTATCGAGGTTTTCGATCACGAAGAGTGGGGCGTCGTTTTCCATTTTGTCGGCAAAGCGGCCTACTTTTGTGTTGACGCGGACGACGGTGCCGTCGATAGGGGCTTTTAATATCGTATTATCTAACTGCTCTACGGCTTTTTCGTAGTCGAATTTTGCTTTTTCGATCTGGAGGCGGTAGGAGTCATCGGCGACGGCGGATCCGTTTTTTATTGTGTAGGAGTCGCATTCCCGTTCTGCGTCGTGGAGACCGTTTTCCGCTGTCTCAAGATCAACTTTTGGGACGCTGCCGCCATCAAAGAGGGCTTTTGTGCGGTCGTAGTTGGCCTGGGCGGTGTTCAGGTCCTGGATGGCTTTGGCGTAGCCGTTTCTTGCTTCTTTATCTTTTTCGGCGCAGGTGGTCACGGCGAGGTCGTAGTCGTTTTTGGCGATGTCGGCTTCTTTTTTTACGTCGGAATCGTCGAGGACTGCCAGGGGCTGGCCTTTTGTGACTTTGTCGCCTTCTTTTACGGGAATTTCGAGGATCTCAGCGTGGAGGTTTGAGACGACGTCTACGCTGTCGGTTCCGGAGATGGGGCCGGTGACGGTGAGGCGGTTTTGGATGGTTTTGCGGGTTGGGGTCACAGTGTCCACAACGGGAACCATGTCTTTTCCGCCGGACAGGAGTTTGATGCCGGTGATTCCGAGGATGGCAATGGCGGCGGCGATTATGATCTTTTTTCTCTTTGGGTTTTTGGGTTTCTTTTCTGTGGTTCCGGCCAGTAGGGAGTCTAGTTCTTTGTCGAATTCTTCTGGTGAGATTTTTTCTTCACTGCTCATACTCATGTGTTCCTTCCGAGGTTTTCTATGTTAAATGTGATTATTTTAACACTGGAATTTAGTATAGCAGGGAAATGTTTCTTTCTTGGGTCTTTTATCTGGCGGTTTTCTTGCGATTTTCTTACGGTTTTTTGGGGAGAGGTGAATTGGCGGGGGGTACGCACAGACCAGCTTTCAGATTCGGGCTCAGAGGATCTGAAAGCTGGTCTGTGCTGTGTACTGGCGGGAAAGCGCAGGCGCTGCGCTGTGCGTTAGGTGGATGGCTGTGCTGAGGGACGGAACAGGATACGGCAATGCTGCATAATAGTTGTGTACTGTGCTGTTGTTTTTGACGGTTGGCTCACGGATGAGAGGTTTTTACATATTTTATAGTAAGTACGTTTGAGTGAGGTATCCATGACTCCGAAATTGGAAGTTAGAGGGGTGGATTATTCCTACCATACCATGGAGGGAGAGACGAAGGCCCTTTCTGATATATCGTTTCATGTGAATTCCGGCGAGTTTCTTTGTATTGTCGGGCCGTCCGGGTGTGGGAAGTCTACGTTGCTTTCTCTGCTTGCCGGGCTTTTGGCCCCTGAGCGGGGGGAGATTCTTTTGGACGGGGTTTCTGTCGGGAAGGGGGCTTCGGGGATCGGGTACATGCTGCAGAGGGATCATTTGTTTGAGTGGCGGACGATCCTTTCGAATGTTTCACTGGGGCTTGAGGTGCGGAGGAAGTGTGATTCAAAGCATTTGAGCCGGGTGAAGGAGCTTCTGGATTCTTATGGACTTCAGTATTTTTACGATGCGCATCCGTCGGAGCTTTCCGGGGGGATGCGGCAGCGGGCTGCTTTGATCCGGACTCTTGCTTTGGAGCCGGATCTTCTGCTTCTTGATGAGCCGTTTTCTGCTCTGGATTATCAGACGAGGCTTTCGGTCTGTGATGATATCAGTTCGATCATCCGCAGCAGAAAGAAAACGGCTATCCTGATCACCCATGATCTTTCGGAGGCGGTGAGCACAGCGGACCGGATCCTGGTGCTGACGAACAGACCGGGGACGATCAAGGGGGAGCTTGTGATTCGGTTTCCGAACCATGAAATGAGTCCTTTGAAGCGGCGGAATTATCCGGAGTTTTCTTCTTATTTTAATGAATTGTGGAAGATTCTTGGGAACGGGAATGGTGATGATACGTCAACTGTCGATGGGGCCGGATCTGGAGATACAGATATTATCAATGGAACTGAATCCGGTGATGAGAATCCACCGGCAGCCAGAAACGGACTCATGACCGCTGTCAATGTGGGAGGTGAGCCGGATGAGATTTCATAGTATCGCTTCTTTTATCCTGCGCAGGCACCGGGCTGTGATCCCGGCAGCGGATCTTGCGGTCTCCCCGGCCCAGTGCCGGTATCTGGAGCAGGAGCGGCGGATCCGGAGGCAGATCTTCATCTGCAGGATCTTATTTCTGGTCCTGTTTCTTTTTTCCTGGGAGATCAGCGCCCGGATCGGGATCCTGAACGATTTTATTTTCAGTTCCCCGTCCCGGGTGCTCTCCTGTTTTCTTTCCATGGCGGCAGACCGGACGATCTTTTACCACACGGGAGTCACGGTTTTGGAGACGCTTTTGAGCTTTTTTCTTGTGACATGGATCGGGATCTTCGGCGCGGTGGCGCTCTGGTCCAGCAGGCGGCTGGCAAAGATTCTGGAACCGTACCTTGTCATGCTAAACAGTCTGCCGAAATCTGCTCTCGCGCCGGTACTCATCGTATGGCTGGGCAACAACATGAAGACGATCATCACGGCGGCGGTCTCTGTGGCGGTATTTGGCTCGATCTTAACGCTCTACAACGGCTTTCTCTCCATGGATCCTGACCAGATCCGTCTGATCTACACGCTGGGAGGAAAACAGAAGGATGTCCTCACAAAGGTCCTGCTGCCCGGCTCTGTTCCACTTATCATCAGCAACATGAAGGTCAACATCGGTCTCTGCCTCGTCGGCGTCATCATCGGCGAGTTTCTCTCCGCCCAGGCAGGCCTTGGCTTCCTCATCATCTACGGCAGCCAGGTCTTTAAGCTGGATCTCGTGATCATGTCCATCGTGATCCTCTGTATTCTGTCCGCAATCCTGTATCAGGCGGTGGCAGTGCTGGAACGGAGGTGTAGGCAGTAGAATCCCATCCACAGCTTCTGGTATCGGTAGGTTTTTCGGATGTATGACAATCCGTTAATCCATAAAATCTTTCTAAACAAATTTTTTTACCAACATCATGCACCGCTCTCATCAGTGACTGGAAGAAATAGTCTCACAAACAAAAATCCCCAGAAAACACCGCCCATATAATGGAGCATGTCTTCTGGGGAATATTTTTTGATTTTAAGCTAGTCCAAGGACTCTCTGTAGAATCCGCCGTAGAAGTCTTCTGTTTTGAATACGTTTATGATCACGTTTTCATCTACTTCCTGGATCAGCTGGACGATATCGTTGATCTCATAGGAAGAAATTACGGTGTGGAGCAGGTACATTTTTTTGTGGCTGTAGCCGCCGATGGCGTCCACGCAGGAAATACCGTGGTGATACTTGCTGACATACGCCTTCATGACCTCTTCCGCTTTCTCCGTGGTGATCTGTAAGGTCACGCGGTCATAGCGGTGATGGAAGGTGGAGATCATCTTTGTGGAGATGAACTGGAACAGGATGGAATATCCTGCATACTCCCAACCGAACATGTGTCCAAAAATTACAAGGATACACACATTTCCCATGAACACATAGTTCCAAATGGACTTTCCGGTCTTATTGGAAACATAGAGGGCAATAAAGTCGGTACCACCTGTGGATGCGTTTCCTTTTAAGGAAAGGACAACGGACAGTCCGTAAAGCACACCGCCGAAGATCACATTCAGGGTCAGATCCTCAAATAGCGGAGTATAGTGGCAGACTTTTAAGAAAAAGCTTGCAAAAAATACCTGCAGCAGCGAAAACACCGTGAATTTCACGTTGATGCTGCGGCAGCACATCAGGGCAACAGGCAGGTTTAAAACAACGAGCGCCAAAGATGTCGAGACGGTAAATCCATACAGTTCAGCGATTCGGTCGATCAAAATCGCAAGTCCCGTAAATCCGCTGGACAGAAGGCCTGCCGGACGAATAAAGGCCAGAATTACATAAGACTGCAGAAGGGCAGATGCCAGAACTGCCACGAAGGAAATCGCACAGCGGACAACAAAATTTTTCCGTATTTCACGTACCTTTTTGGTAACATCATTCCAGGAACTCATAAGTGGGGTACTCCTTTTTCATACTCTTGGTGCTGCGATCCGGTATTGTTGTATTTGATAAATCAAATGGTGTATTTTCCCGAATCGGTCCATCGTTTTCAGATTCTTTGCCGTTTTGTATGGGGTATTAGAAAAACGACCTTCCTAACTTTATCATGATTTTTTTGATTGTCAATCGGTCTCTTGAAAAACGAGAAAAAAACAACCGGAGGAGAACTCCGGCTTAATAATGTTAAAAATTCTATTCTCTTGTTTCCGCATCTGTACAATTATTTTCCGCGGTTTTCCCCGATCGCCGTGAGGTACCGGTTGCACGCATCCTTCATGCACGCGATCAATGGCTTCTGCGTCAAAGCAAAATAGCGCTCCCTGATCTCCTTCTCGATCAGCGGAACGTCTGTCCTCAGGCTCTTCCCCACAAACATGGATGCCACGAACTGCTTCGTCACCTCAAGGATCGTATTGCAGTCCAGTTCCAGGATCTTCCCCGTATCCCGCTCCACGATCAGACTGATATAAAATTCCCCGTGGAGATTGTAGATCGCATCCTCTTTGCTCGGCTTTGCCTGGCCGACCACAAGGATCGTGTTTTTGTTTTCCATATAATATACCCCTTTTTGTTCCCCGATATAAGAAATTGCTCATAGTGACCGACCTGCCCGCTCACGCAGACGAAACCTTTGCTGACAGCGCAAGAAAAACAAATGTCATCTGCGGTGCCGCTTGTTTTACTTTTGCGCCCGTTACATAGTATATCACAAAATATATTCGTTTTCCATTGACTTTTCTATGCATTTCCACTAGACTAGAGACAACGAAAACAGATTCTTTTATTTATCGGGACTCCTGCCCGGATGTTCCCTCCGTAAATAAGAGCCATGAATCTTCCAACAGGGGATCAGTGGCTTTTTTTGTTGCCTGAAATCCGAAAAACGATCCATATCGGCTTTTTCATACACACGGCAGTGAAAAAAGTTTTCCCCCTCATCAAACATATTTGGAGGATAAATACCATGACATTTTTTAAAGATCTGGATACCATTATGAAACAGGATTTCGGAAACCGTGGGCTCTTAAAAGCACTCCCGGACAATCCGATCCAGGAAACCTTAAACACGCTCGCGGACGCCCGCCGTGTCATTCTCTTAACCGGCTTTCCGGTCCGACTCAGCGACGGCTCTTTTGTTGGTGAAACCGACGGCCCCTTAGGCACCGCTGATATTGCAGCAGCCCTGACCGCTCTCGGCGCCTCCGTCCTCGTGATCACCGATGAGCCCGCCTTTTCCATTGTAAGCGACGTTGTCTGCTACCGCGCTCCAAAAGCAAAACTCATGATGCTCCCTAAAACAGACACCGGCGACTTCATCCGAAATTGCATCAAAACCTTCGCCCCGACCCACCTCATCTCCTTAGAACGCCCCGGTAAAGCCGCCAACGGCCACTACCACAGCATGCGCGGCGAAGTCCTCGATGACATGATCACTGACTCCGCCCTCTTTCTCTCCGAAGCAAAAAAATCCGGAGCCACCACCATCTCCATCGGCGACGGCGGCAACGAGATGGGCATGGGCACCTACCGCGACGTGATCGAACACTTCGTTCCCTTCGGTGGAACGATCTGCACCGCCGAATCCGCCGACATCACCCTCGCCAGCGGCGTCTCCAACTGGTGGGGAATAGGTATCGCCGCCCTCTGCTCCCTCTTCGCTGAAAAAAATCTCCTCCCGACCCGCGAGGAAGAGACCGAGTCTCTCCGCCTCGCCGTAGCCGCCGGCAGCGTAGACGGCTGCACCAAAAAGAACGAAATGACCGTCGACCGCCTGGATCTCGAGACGCATCTCGGAATCCTGGATTCTGTTAACGACATCTTAAAGAAAGAACTGGACATATGTGCAATTGCATAAAGTAATCTCCATATCGCACAGCGCAGCGCCTGCGATCTCGCCAATACACTCGGCTGGCCACCCTCGCGCAGCCAATCTCAGCGCTGGCCTGGGTCCGGATCCGGGTGCCTGATTTCGGGGGCATGGTTTCCTCTTAGTGCGCAGGAGAATGCGTTGGAGGAACCGTCCCCGAAATCCCGAGTATCCGGAGCCGGACTCAGGCCAGCACGTACCCTTTAGCCAATCCCCCGCACATTTCATATTGACATTCCCCACCCCAATTCTATATAATAGACATAAATAATACGAATACCACATATGAAAGGGGGTTATACTCCTGCGGTCCCACTCGGACGGCAGTATTTTTATGGAACAGCACCTGTCACAATACAAAATCTTCTACGAAGTAGCCCGCTGCGGCAACATCTCCCGCGCCGCCAAAGAACTTTACATCAGCCAGCCTGCCATCAGCAAAGCCATCAGTAAACTTGAAGAAAGCCTCGGCATCAAACTCTTCAGCCGAAACTCCCGCGGCGTCCAACTAACAAGAGAAGGCGCGATCCTCTTCCAGCATGTGAACACCGCCTTCGACTCCATCGGCCGCGGCGAACGCGAACTGAAGCGGATCCATGATTTCCATATCGGGAACTTGAAGATCGGTGTCAGCAACACTCTGTGCAAATACGTCCTTCTCCCCTACTTAAAAGGATTCATCGGAAAATACCCGCACGTAAACATCGCCATCGAGAGCCAGTCCACCTACCAGACCCTCGACATGCTGGATGCCAGAAAGATCGATATCGGACTCGTGGCGGAACCAAAAAGCAAAAAAGGCCTCCACTTCCAGCCGGTAATGGAAATCAGCGATGCATTCGTCTGTACTCCGGCCTATCTGGAAAACCTCCATCTGAGAGAGGGCAATGACACCGATATTTTTAAAACCGGAAATATCATGCTCTTAAACCGCTCCAATATGAGCCGGAAACATGTGGACGCCTACCTGGCTGACAACCAGATCGAGATCAACCAGATCCTGGAGACCACCGACATGGAACTCCTCATCGAATTCTCCCGGATCGGACTCGGAATCGGCTGCGTCATCAAAGATTTCGTCGAGGATGACCTGAAAAACGGTACACTCATTGAGATCCCGTTAGATATCCCGATCCCGAAACGCGTCATCGGCTTCTGCTGCCATCCTCAGGATATGCCGGATACCCTGAGAGAATTCATGGAATTCTCCCGGACATTCCACAAAGCATGATCTGACAATCGCGGGCATTTTTAATACCGATCTTCCCAGAATCGGCAAACAAACAATATAAGTACGAATCGCCCGCAAAAAAAGAGCCGGGAACTGAATTCCGATCAATTACAAAATCCAGTTCCCGGCTCTTTTTAGTTTCTCATTTGTAACTGTTCAGTACCTTCACAGTTACATGCAAAAATCCATTCCAAATCGGCTACGCCGATGGATTTTTGCCTTTTTGCCTAGGTTTTCTTACGGTCAGCGCAACAAGTGCGCAGACCTACTGAACAGTTACTCTCATTTTTCTTATGTACGCTCAACCACTCCTCCAGGCGCAGTCTCCGCACGCGTTTTTACAAACCAAATCCCTAATTCTGGTCCTTATACCCAGTCACTTCATAAAACTTCTCAAGACTTCCATACTTAAACACCATCTTAAGCTCACTTCCGATGCTGTTCATCATCGTCTCATCCGGGATCTCGTCGCGGTGGTACCATCCCGCCTCAGAGAGCTCATCCTCCTGAAGCTTGATCTTATCCGGTCCGTCTAACTCCGCAAAAAATCCGATCATCTCCGTGTCAGAGAATGCCCATGGCTGGCTCTTATAATAGCGGATGTTCTTGACCTTCAGTCCGACCTCCTCCATGACCTCACGGTGGATCGTCTCCTCAAAGCTCTCCCCGATCTCCACGAAACCGGCGATCAGCGCGTATCCGCGGTACGGGTTGTTGTTCACGCGGTATCTGGACATTAAAAGTCTGTCCCCGTCGGAGATTGCAACGATGACAGCCGGAGAGATCTTCGGATACTCCGTCTGTCCGCACTCCGGGCACACTAACGCACGCTCAGTCTTGCTGTTCTCCATCAGATGACCACAGCGTCCGCAGTACTTTCTGCTCTCTTTAAAGCGATGAATCTGTGTCGCCGTGATTCCCGCGAAAGCCTGATACATCGGATGCATCTTTCTGTACGCCGCTGTCGAACAGAGTTCATAGACATCGGAATCATATCTCGGCATCTCCGTCACATAGTAATAATGATTTCCATCGATGGCGAACAGATAATACGCGCTTTCTTTCAGCAGCTCTTTGTCCTCCGGGAAATCAGAAAACTTCGGAATCTCGTGATTTTCCTCGTCCACTTTTCTTAAAAGTGTCTTACTCTTCTTTATATAAAGGACAAAGTCCTCATCCTGCGCCTTCGGCTGTCCGTAGGTCAGGTCAAATTTATGCGGGTTGATATCCTGGATCATTCCTATACTCCTTATTCGTTGACACAAGTTTCTGCCTCCCCGCAGCACCTCTCAGTTTCTGCTGCCGACCCGGCAAAACCTTAAAATTTTCACATCATTTCCATGATACGACGGGCATTCATTTTTGTCAATCCATCAAAACCTTCCGCTCTGCACAGTTCCTCAAAGAAACTCCGCCATATGTTTCCCTGTTTCGGTTGACGAACATGTTCATTTGCCTTATAATGCCATTCAGTGTCCCTTCACAAAGGGAGAATGTATGTTTATTTGTAACCGTGAAATTTCTTCACGGTTATCTATGTTTTACGAAAGGAGTTACCCAAATGGCAACAGAAAACAAAATGGGCGTCATGCCGCTAAACCGGCTTCTGATCTCCATGTCCGTACCAATGATGATCTCGATGCTCGTCCAGGCACTCTATAACATTGTGGACAGTATGTTCGTCGCGCAGTTAAGCGAGAATGCCCTGACCGCCGTATCCCTGGCGTTCCCGGCGCAGAACCTGATGATCGCCGTGGCGACCGGAACCGGCGTCGGTGTCAATGCTGCCCTCTCAAGAAATCTCGGCGAAAAGAACTTTGATCGCGCCAACAGGATCGCGGACCACGCGCTGTTCCTGGCGGCTATGAGCTACATCGTATTCGCGCTCTTCGGTCTCTTCTTTGCGAGACAGTTCTTCCGTCTCCAGACCGATATCGAGGAGATTGTGGATCTCGGAACTACTTATTTGAGAGTCTGCACGATCGCTTCCTTCGGACTCTTTATGGAGATCGCATGTGAGCGTCTCTTACAGTCTACCGGAAAAACGATTTACTCCATGTACACCCAGGGACTCGGCGCCATCATCAACATCGTCCTGGACCCGATCCTGATCTTCGGTTACTTCGGAGCACCGGCTCTCGGGATCGCCGGTGCCGCAGGCGCCACTGTTTTCGGACAGATCATCGCCTTCGGCCTCGGTTTTTACTTAAATAAGACGAAAAACCACGAGATCACGATCTCCCTCAGGAGCTTTAAGCCCAACGGTGAGATCATCCGCCACATTTACGCGGTGGGCGTTCCGTCCATCATCATGGCATCCATCGGAAGTATCATGACCTTTGGAATCAACAAGATCCTTATTGCCTTTTCTTCCACGGCGACAGCTGTATTCGGTGTCTACTTCAAGCTCCAGAGCTTCGTGTTCATGCCGGTCTTCGGTTTAAACAACGGAACCGTTCCGATCATCGCCTACAACTACGGTGCCGGAAAACCGGACCGAATTATGGGAACCATAAAGCTGGCCGCTGTGTACGCTACAACGATCATGCTGTGCGGCTTCGCTGTCTTCCAGCTCATGCCGGATAAGCTTTTAATGATCTTCAGCGCCTCCGATACGATGCTCTCCATCGGCATTCCGGCACTCCGGATCATCTCCATCAGCTTCCTGTTTGCGGGCTGCTCCATCGTCTGTACTTCCCTGTTCCAGGCACTTGGACATGGAATGCTGAGTTTATGGATCTCCGTGTTCCGTCAGCTTGTCGTTCTTCTGCCGGTGGCATTTATCTTCGCAAGGATCGGTGGTCTTCACACCGTGTGGTTTGCCTTCCCGATCGCCGAAGCTTTCGCGATCATCTTCAGCGGTGTGTGCCTTGTCCATGTGTACCGTAAGGAGATCATTCCGTTGAAAGCACAGCAGGGAAAATAGTTTTTTAATTAAAGAATCGAATTTTTCAGACATGTAAGCTTACGTCCTGACAGGTCGTTTCTCCCGGTTATTTCCGTGTATGAAACGGCTTTGCCAGACTGAAGTTTACATGCCTTTTTGTTATTACCTCTTTTCCGAAGTTCAAAATCATTCCTCGTCTTTTCGCATTCTCCGATGATCTGCATTTCTGTCCGTCAGCATTTTCTTATAAATTTTTTTCAAAAAATATGTGATTTTAACCTTTTAGTTCAAGACAAACCGCGAATTTTATAGTATGATATAGCTACTTACAAAACAGAGGTTCTAAGTCTCATATACCGGCGACAAGGATCCGTCGTCCGTTTCCCTATGAAAATTAATGAATACTTACATTACCCGCTGCCAGAAACATTTTTTAATGGCCGACAGCTGACATCAGTCTGCCCTGATTGGAAATTTGGAGGATGATGTATGAAAGAATTATCGAAAACGCTGACCGGAAAAAAGATCCGGGATGAAATGTTAAAAAGAAAGATGACAGTCCGCGATCTCCAGGATGCACTGGAACTGGACAGTCCCCAGTCGATCTATAAGTGGCTTCGCGGGGAATCGCTCCCCTCTCTTCCGAATATGCTGGTCCTCGGTGAGCTGTTCAAGGTTCCGTTGGAAAGGCTTCTGGTCCATGAGGACGGAAGTGTCGCTTACCACCGTATCTTCGATGACAGCCTTCCTTACGAGATTGCCTATCTGGTCCAGGACAAAGATGACTTTTCCGCAAAAAGGCGGCATGTGGCACGGGCAGATACCTTCGCGGGAACCTGTTACTCAGGAATCTTTAATCTGCCTCAGGAGTGTCCTCACTCAAAAGCTCCTCATAACTGACATTTAAGACTTTTGCGAAGTATCTCAGTTCAATATCGGTCACAAACCTCTTTCCGCTCTCAATCCTCTGGATCGCGTTCTTATCAAGGTCCAGACCGAGAAGCTGAAGCATATCCGCCAGTCGTTTCTGTGAAACATCGTTCATCCTGCTGCGAAGTTCACGGATCTTGATCCCGCAGATATTGTTCCTGCCGGATATTGACTTGTTTTTGTACATATAATAACACTCCTTGTTTGGCATTCACTAATTGTCACTCCAAACAATATATGTTATTATTAAAACAGTCATGACATTCACTGGATGTCACAAGAAGATTTTATTGGTACGCATTATCAAACCAAAATAATATGATCCTGCTGCCGCACCACAGGAGCAGATCTCTTAAATATACAACTTTTCAAAGGAGGATTTATTTATGGAAATCACAAAAGAATTAAAACAGGATCTCTCCGAGCTGGAATCTGCGTGCAGCAGTTTTCTCGGAAAATATGAATCACAGCTCACGGACGCGCTGAATAAGACGAAAATGTCCGCTGAGGACAGCTTGAAAATAGACCTGATGTTAGAACTTGTCACCCACCTCTCCTCCGCGCAGTTCGTCTCTTCCTACATGCAGAAGGATATCGTGAAGGAAGGAATTCTGCTCCAGGATGCGGCCGGAAATTTCACGCTCGGCGGCGATCCTCTTCCGACGATGAGCGATATCGAAGTGTATGTCCACGATGATGAATTAAACCAGGACGTCTGGAAGCGTGTATTTATCGGCGGCGGAACCGAAAAGCGGATCTGCGGTCTGCGCCATCCGGATCTCACTTCCGGAGTCCATGCAAGAATCCGCGGTTAGTTTTTCCCAGGAAAAGTCCATAAAAAAGATCCGCCAGCATACCGTACGAAACTATCTTCGGTATCCTGACAGATCTTTTTTCTTTATTTCGTAACTGTTCAGCGCCTTTTCCCTGTGTCTCATACGGTCAACGCGGCAAGTGCGCAGACCTGCGGAACAGTTACTTTATTTCTTACTTATTTATCTTTTTCTCCTCATACTCCTTCAGCGCCCGCAGTGCCTCCCCTGACAGCGGAAACAGCACTATCAGGTTAAACACCGTCATAAGACCAACGCCCACGTCTCCGAGATCCCACACCACCGTGTACGCCTGCAGTCCGCCGACGAACAGCATGATCAAAGCAAAGATCTTGTAGAGTGTCTGATAAATCCAACGGTTTCCGAACAGGTACGCAACGTTGGATCTAGCGTAGAACAGGATACCGAGGAACGTTGAGAAGCTGAATAACGCCAGCGTCACCGCGATAAATACCACGCCGAACTCACCCATATAGTAGCTCATGACTTTCTGTAAAAGATCCATTCCCACAAGCCCCGTCATCAGTTCTTCCGGGACGAGCAGCATGATCATCGCCGTGCAGCTGCAGATCACGATGGTGTCGATAAATACGCCAAGCGCCTGCACGAGACCGACCTTTACCGGATTGCTCTCCTCCGCCGCAGCCGCCGCGCATGGTGCGGAACCGGAACCAGCCTCATTGGAAAACAGGCCGCGCTTCACGCCGTTCATGAGCACCGCGCCAAAGCCGCCCGCCGCGATCTGGCGAAGGCCGAAGGCTTCCGCAAAGATCCTCGCAAACACGCCAGGAACACTACTCAAATGGGTCGCGATGATAAACAGGGTGATCACAAAATAGCAGCCCGCCATGATCGGAACGATCACATCAAGGGCGCGGACCGTAGCGTTCTTTCTCATAACGATCACCGCAGAGATCACGACGAGGACTACCGTCGTCACGAGCGGCGAAATTCCAAAGGCATTCTCAAATGCCGACGCCACAGAGTTGCTGATGACCTGGCTGATTCCACCCCAGCAGATCAGGCCGGACAGCGCAAACAGGACCGCGATCACGGAACGTTTCAGTTTCTTCTTTCTCACCCTCTCCGCATAGCTGTGGATATAGTAAGCCGGACCACCGTGGTAACCGCCGTAGAGCGGGTCCTTTTCCTTATAAAGCTGCGCTAAAGCCGCCTCCACAAACGCTGTGGAGGCCCCAAGCGCCGCCGACAGCCACATCCAGAACACAGCACCGGCACCGCCTGCCGAGATCGCCGCAACGACTCCCACGAGGTTTCCCATTCCTACTCGGGTCGCTGTGGACACAAACAAAGTCTGGATCGGTGACAGGCCGCCTTCCTCCTGTTTCTTTCCGTTCAAAGCCCGGATCATGTCCGGAAACAGGCGGACCGGAAGAAATCTTGTCCGAAGCGTAAAATAGACTCCCGTTGGAATTAAAAGCAAAACAAGAAGCGGAATCCCGATCCCATTTCCGTTCCCCAGCGGAATCGTAAACAGGTCTCCCCATAAGAAGCGGTACACCGCTTCGATAACTGCTGTTACCATAAGTAAATTTTCTCCTTTTCGATATAACATGACAGACAGGCGCCCGCTCCCCCAAAGCGTACTTTTCAAGCTTCAATACTAAAACGCGCCAGTCTGTTAAATTGGCATGTACAAGTTTTTATTATACACGTTTATAATGTGTGCTGTCAAGTAATCCTTATGAATAGCCCACGACAAACGCATGAATGATTGTCTACCACCAATTCTGTTTTCAGCTATTTTTAAGCTTCTAAAAGTTCTTCCAG